>JAEIGA010004428.1_pt1 | contig 21736 bp, 12 predicted proteins | sample 9270691 | NCBI WGS metagenome assembly JAEIGA01 (sample SAMN17057246, study PRJNA624740) | gut metagenome | biome: biome; isolation source: fecal sample | host: Bos grunniens | place: China: Xizang | collected 2019 | reverse complement strand
GTTGCTGTTCCTTTCGCGCCTCACTGTATTGTGATGTGATTGAGTCAGGAGCGCCAATAAGGCTTGCACATTTCCCTTTACTCTGTTTAAGTGCATACTCACATTGGGAGGTAGAGTAAAATGGGATATGACACATCAGCACTACAGGAAGACCTTTCTTGAATTCTTTTTTTACAAATTCCCACTGCGACTTCGTAAACTTGTAATATGAATTATCCAAAGCGATGAAGTTAACCCCACCTATTATTCTTGAACTTTGTTCGAGTTTGACCGGATAGGCAGACTGTACATTATCAAAAGCCTTTGCCTTATATTGGTCATCTTCCTTAATTCCTTTGTCCATACGTGCATATTCGTGATTCCCAGGGCACACAAACATCGGATACATCTGAAAATATGCTGCAGCCTGGTCAAGATTGGCTTCACTAACGAAATCAATCATATCTCCCGTATTAAGAATTTTAAGGTTCTGGGATTTCGCATAAAGAAAAGCTTGATTAAGATAATACTCCGACCATAATTTTGCTCTTTTACCCGGAAGTGCCTGAATCGATGCACTATCTCGCCTATCAGCTTTTGCTAAATGCACATCTGATATGTGCAAGACACTGAACGGCTCATCCACACCGGCATTTATGACATATCTTAATGGTTCGAAAGGCTTTACTTCACGTACAAGTCTCGTCATTGTTTTTGATGAGGATGCCAGCTCATTTTTCCAATTCTTTATTGAGAATGGATGCTTAACCGCTTCAACAGCACATGTTTGAAGAAACTCTGCATTTTCATCTGTGACTGGCGATGGAGCATCCGGCAAACGTAAAGTATTACCAAACACGCTTACACCATACTTAGGAGTTATGAAATACTCGAACCATGAACAGGCTGCTATATATCGTCCTACACCGGATGACATATGATATCCATCCTTAGTAAATTCTCTAGCCTCTGATGTGTTAAGGTATGATGCCCTTGCATTCATCACCGCTGTTCCAGACGGAATAATGTTCTCTATCCCTGTATCCTCCATTAACTCTTTGGTAGCCCTTACATAAGCCTCCCACATCTGGTCAGAATCATGACCATATGGTTCCATCCTGCGTGCAAGTCCCTTGTTTGTCGTATCTTCCAGCAGTTTCGACATCGGCCAGAACATATTCCAACATATTTTAGGTTCTTTTCCAAACATATTTTGCTGGACATGGCAGACATAAGATACCATATCATTAAGGTATGGCTGCGCCGTATTGTATCGTCCTTGATTTTCAAGGCTATTCTGGAACACTACATAATCCCAGGCCCGTTCTGCAACAGCCTCCTTGAAAGTACACGATCGTTCTATCCATTCGGTTGACCCTGGGACACATTCTGAAAAACCTGCAGAATAATCGTTCACAAAGAAATTGTAACGTTCCTTAAGAGAGCAGTTACTCTTCTTGAACCGTGCTATTCGGACTGTGGTAATATCTGATTCCGCCATCAATAGTGGCAAGTATTCCGTACAATCTACCCCATAACTATGGCCGAAAAGAAGGATATTCAGTGAATCCGCTTTCTGAGCAGACACACACACGGTAGTCAGGGAAAATAATAGTATTACAAATATTCGTTTCATATATCAATCACTTTACTTAAGGTATTCGTCAAGGGTTTTCTTCTTTTTCCAGCCGATTAATTTTACTCCTTTAATATGTTCAGGATGAATATTGCTACCTGAATGCGGCCTATGAGGATTCCCATACATAGTTTTATTTAAACTAGGACAGACATTATATCCTGCATATACACATGCAGGTGGTGAGGTCATATCTGAGAGACCGACTTCCACAATAAGTTTCGCATGTACATGTCGAAGAAAGTTTGCTCCGTCAAAGTATGGTAAAATATCATCTATAAGGTGCGGTGTAGACTTTTCTGCTATATCATAAATACCAGGCCAAGATGATTTACGTCCTTGTTTTGGACCAGCGAGATCTGTATGTGCCGGGCATGTCAGTATAGCTAGTTTTATCCGTCGATCGAGACATGCCAATACAGCACTCTGCAAGCCACCTTGACTTTCTCCAAGAACAGCAGCCCTCTCACCATCCCATTCAGGCAAAGAACACAAATAATCCATTGCACGAACCAGTCTGAGATACATAAGTCTGAAGTAATACTCATCTCTAGTTGTCAGAGGCCTACGTGGATAATTCTTGAGTTCACCTCTGTTCAAATCCTTATAATACTCATCAGGCATATCATCTGGAAAACCATGCGCATTGATATCAAGAGAAATAGCACCATTCCCCATCTTAGCATGCTTCAATGCGGTTTTTACATGTGCCCTATTGCCAGGTTTATGTACACCTGCTCCGTGGGTATAGATCACAATAGGCAACGATTTCTCTGCTGCTCCTTCTGGCATAACCAGATATCCCCTTACTGGCTTACCCTCTGGCATTGAGACCTCCAGAGCATAAGCCTTATAACCCTCATCGCCTTCAGGAAGTTCAGCCGGACGGAGTGATGCCTTTATTTTAGCTTTTCTTAGACCGCTTATCTGTGTATTCCAATACTCCATAAAATCTTCTGGTTCATCAAATCCCGGAGTAAATTCTTCGGGAGCTACGACGGCTCCTACTGATGTGAATGACTTCTGGTCTGATGTCAAACCGACTTTGACAATAACAGACACCGCCTTATCATATGAGCACTCATAGATGACAGCAGGCTCCTCGACAAGATGAACAGGAGCAGATACTATTTCAAGTCCATTTTCATATACCGTCATTAACAGTTGCTCTTGAACAGGTTCGCGCTGACTCGCAGAGAAAGTAATCTTCTCCCCTTTCTTGAAGAGACCGGTCTCACTATTAATGTCCAATGATACTGCAGAAAATACTTTGGCATCTGTTGTCACCAATGTCAGAAGCAACAATGCTGTTGCAATAAAGAATCTACGCATAACCCTATTTTATCAGATGAGATATCATTTGTTTATCAGTGAGTAATACAGGAGAGTCATAATAAGGAAACTCCATGATTGTATTATTCTTAACTATTGGAGAATATATCGCCCCAGATCTGATATCAATACAAATCGGATCAGAATAAGGCAATTCCTCGAATATCAAAGAAATACACCCCATTAACTCATTCTTGTCAGGTTGTTTAGTATCATCCCATATTATGAAAGATGTAATACCGCTGTCCTTATCTCTGAATGCACAGAAAGTAGCCTGTTCCCTATCGGAACATAATCCACCGACCCTCACAGGTTTATCAAGGAACTTGCTGATTGCTATCATATGGCGTAGTGAATTATAGGTCTGCTCTACAACTTGGTCACCATACCCCATAATATCAGGAGACTTCCTGGCATGAAGTTCTTTTACTATTCTTCTTATAACTGCCTTACAGTCAACTATACTTGTTTTACGCAATTGTTCCTTTAAAGTCAGTCCTAATGCCTCAATCTTCTCATATTCAATTATGAAATCCTTAGGATAGTTAAGTTTTCCGGCATCCTTGATCATCACATCACGAAGTCCGCCTATCAACATTCTCTGCTCTGGACGCCTGGGTCCTATATCATAGTTGATCACAAAAGGTGATTCAACTGCAGCCACGGCACATCTCTGGATAAAACCGGCATTATCATCTGTTACAGGCTGCTTATAATCAGGGAGTCTTAGTGTATTACCAAGGACAGATATTCCATAATGAGGCTTGATAAAATGTTCGAATAAGACACAAGCCGCCGCGTATCTCCCTGCCCCAAAAGACATATGATAGCCATCGCGAGTAAAATCTTGCATCTCTATGGTATTGAGATACGACGCTCTCAAATTCATGATGGCTGTTCCAGAAGGAACAATATTGGAGATACCTGTATCTTCCATCAATTCCTTTGTTGCTTCCATATACGCTTGAAACATCTTTTCTGGATTATGATCATAAAAACTCATGCGGAAAGACTGCGTCTTTGTTTGAGTATATGACAAAGTATATGAGATTGGCCAGAACATATTCCAGCATATTTCTGGCTCTGAACCAAACTTTTCATTAGACACCTCCCTTATATAAGAGATCATGTCATTTAAATATGGTTGGGCCATTTTATAGCGTCCCTCATTCTCCAGACTATTCTGAAAAATTACGTAGTCCCACTTGCGAGCATTTATCGCCTCTCTAAACGTACAAGGTCTCTCTACCCATTCGGTATGACCTGGTTCACACTCATTATAACCTTTGGGCCAATCTTCCTGAAAGAACTTATATCTTTCCTGCAAAGAACAGTTGCCCTTATAAAACCTTGCAATGCGTACCGAATTTATTCCAGCAGCATCAATTAGTTTGGGAAGATGCTCTGTACAATCCACCCCATAACTATGACCGAATATCAATATATTCAATGTATCGCAAGATTGCGCTGATGTATTAATCGTAAACAATACTATGGTAAATACCAGTGAAAATAATACTCTCATCTATTGAAGATTATATTGGGTTGTCGTATAAATTCGGCAAAAGCCTGTTTTCTCTCATCACCTGTCAAGTTGACTGCCCATGTTCCGATAAACGATAAGTCTGTCTGCTGATCATTTAACATCACTTGAACAAAATCACTATAGAAAGTTGCCTGCTCAGTCACATCTTCTGAATTATTATTGGTCTCAAACAAGGCAGCTATCTTTCCATGAGACTTAGCACAACTAGTAACAATCCTCGATCTGTTAAGCATATTTTCTATTGTCTGTTCCTTTGTTCCAACCTTGGAAGAATTACCAATCGAATAGTCATCCCAACTCATTATATCCACATACTCATCACCAGGATATCCTTTAAGGAAGGACGCTTCCGAATTAAATGATCTGTCTTTGTTGTAACAGAATAAGATTTCCGCATTTGGACAATAGGTCCTGAACTTCGTGACTGCCAACTGAAATAGCGAAATATATTCTGATACAGAGCAATTAGCGTCACTATTGAAATAACCCATCTGCCACCAAGCCCAATTATGCTCGCATTCGTGAAACAGACGGAATATTATCGGAATAGGTTTGCCGCTTGAATCTACCAAAGAGTTTATGATGTCTGCGACATCCCGACATCCCGACATCGTTCATCGAACCAATCTCCCTTATTGTAGGTATTATTAAGTATATGTCGAACAACATATCTATAATAAAACGGATAATTGGGATATTCATCTGTACCATATCTGTATCGAGATGGTGCCGCGCCACCAAGAGTCTCATAATCTGCATAAGGATTCTCTATATGCCACGATAAAAGTGGCAGGCAACGACTTTCTGCCCATGCAGTCTTTATGACGGATATCAGATTCTGTCTGATTACAGCAGTTTCTTCTTCCGGATAGTATGAACTTGAGGCCTTAAAAACATCGGCAGAGAACATCAGTGGATATCCATATTCCGCACACTTTCCACGAAGATTATTATACGACTCGTAGTTATAATATTTATAGTCAGTATAATATGTTTTCCCTTCCTCTGCCGCCTGTTCCAACAATGCCATAACACTAGCAGCATCAGTCCATGAGGCCCAGTGTGAAGGTTGTTCTTCTTCGAATATACCCTCATGTGTAACCTCTGCTGCATAAGTCTCGGATTCTATGCCTTCATGCGTAAGTTCCCTGACATCAAGAATCTGTCCGAGAGAATAAACATTATTTCTTTCAAGAGTATTAACGGTTGGAAAATCATACACGAGTATCTGTCCATCCTTCAACTGAACACGGACTCTTAAACCAGAGGATAATTCGGCAGGTGCCAGTACCATGTAATATGTACCTGAAGGGAATGCGTTACCTCCGTTGTATAACCTTGCAGCCAGTCCTTCATCTTTAGTAACAACGACAGGTATCTCTCCTGCAAATGAAATATTCACATTGCCAGAGAGAGATTCTCCCCCAACTCCAATAGCTTCAACTGCACGAACCTTGTCAAGATTTCCGACAGTAAACTTCAGGTAACAACCCGCATTGATCATGGTTGTTGAATGTTTATCACCCGAACCTTGAGTAATTCCCACACTCACATTTGCCCCTTTTGCAAAGGTACCAGAGACCGCAGTCTGTTCTGATGTGAAAACTGTCTGAATCACAGAATTTGTTATTGTCGCGGATGGGTTATATGGATATAAAACCACATAGCTATCACCAGGGACGGCAGTGCCGGAAAACCCGGCATTGCCACCATCTTCATCAGTAGTGAACTGACGATTATCTACTCCGTCAAAAACACTGACCTGATCACCGTTCTCCCACAATACGCTTTTTCCATTCAATATCGTCTTAGTACCACTATCCGCAGTTATGGTCACTTCTATGGCATCAGTCTCATTCTCTGGCGCTATAGAACCGATCTGGCAAGCATTAAGTACTGCCATAACGATAATATAGGATAAATTCCTATTCATATGTCAAAGCTATTTGAGTCATTAATGAGTTCGCCGCCTGTGTTGACCAGAACTGATATGCTGTATTTGGCTGCGGTTGTACACCATCAGCTCCAGTGCCCAAGACGAGATGCTTGGTCTTTAGTCCCTCTGTGACCAATTCATTATTTACTTTTTCTGTCAATCTTGTGTCACTATCGCCATAAAGCGTAATATATCCGTTCAACTTGTGGGTAGAAGTGTTATAATATTTATAAGTTATATCCACGGCGGTTAAAGTGAGGTCACTGATAGCTGGGAATGAAATATATGTGTTTCCGCCATTAGTTCCAGCAAACATAAAGTTATTTGATTTATACCACTTGCAATGAGAGTACTTGAAAGTATATCCCCCCTGTACTATTGTGCGTTCAACATCATCTGCAGTTCCCGGCACACCATAAGGATTAGAAGAATCACTCAAATCCAGAATAAGATAACTGCTTTGCCTTATGGTCACACTTAGGTCCGCAACTCCATTTGCACTGAATTTGATTGTCGCTGTCTTGAAGTCTTCTGGTCCTGTCGAAGGATTGTTGAAGGAAACGGTAAAGTTAGAATCCGAAATCTTACTTACTGAGACATTTTCTAATGTCGCACCTTGCTGTACTGTTGCAGTAACACCACTACAGTTGGTATTAAGATAGATATTTGTATATGTCACTCCTGGACTTACAGTAGTTTTCGTTGATGGGTCAAGTGCAAGTTCTGGTGCCACCTCCTCTATATCGACATCAATAACTCCGACATATGATGGCGTGCGACGCTTAATGGCAGTAAGAGCTGAGACAACTTTCCTATAAATCTTTCCATCGTTAGTAGTGAACTCGAAACGTACACCTGCCGATAGTTTTGTAGGTGCAAGACAGAATATATAACACCCGGGGGCAAAAGGTTCGCCAGATTGTGTCATCATTACTTTCCTGTCGGACTGCGAAGTTGATTTACATGACGGGATACCATCTGAATCAAAGGAGATTTCAAAATTTCCGGCTATATTTTCTGCCCCAGCTGAGATGATATTTACAGATGTTATATCAGAACGGGTAATCCTGAATTTCACATAGCCACATACATTCTTCATCTCAAGATATGTGTCATCCGTCATACCTACTGAAACATTCATCTCTGGTGCAAAACCATCAAGAAAAGCCGTCTGGATTGTCGGAATCACGGCACTGATTTTCCCTGAATTCAGGGAAAAGTCAGCATTATAGGGATATACTGCATAATAAGTCTCAGCAGCACGAGCCTTTCCAGAAAACACGGCTCCATTTCCATCTGTATCTGTTATGAATTTATTGTTATACGTACCGTCAAAGATACTTACTGCATCTCCGCACTGCCACAGGACTGAATTTCCATCCAGGATTGTTTTGGATACGCATCCAGCATAAAACTCCATATCGTTAAGCTTGTCTGCTGTGAAACTTTCTGTCTCACTCTTGACGCATGATGTCAGAGTCGTCAATATACAGGTCCCTAAAATGAATAGTATTCTTTTCATATGTATTGTGATTTTATTTCAAATAATTCTGTAAATATTTATTCTTCTTGTTGTTTACTGCAACTTTCCAGTCATATACCCTTTCTTCTGGCATATCAGCGGCAGTATGGTTCCTGTATGGGTAGCAGTAAATCGTCTTATCTGTACTTGGACAGACATTGAAACCTGCGAACACGCATCCCGGCGGACAGGTCATATCAACAAGACCAGCCTCACAAACTATCTTGGCGGATGTGTTTCTCAGGAAATTCGCGCCATCGAAATACGGAAGTATGTCATCAATCAATTCCGGAGTCTGTTCTATAGCTATATCATAGATTCCTGGCCAGGCTGCCTTTCGTCCTACCAGTGGAGATCCGATATCAACATGCGCCGGAACGTCAATCAAAGCGAACTTGACTCTGGAATCAAGTCCTGCTATTGCAGCACCTTGATATCCACCTTGACTTGACCCGAATGACATTACGCGATCGCCATCCCATTCCGGAAGTGTGCATAGGTAATCAAGCGCCCTTACCATTCTAAGACACATTAACCTGAAATAATAGTCTTTTCGCGAAGTAAGAGTTCTTTGCCAATATTCCTTAAGCTCTCCTTTATTGAGCTCGCTATAATATGACTGAGGCTGATCGTCACGGTATCCGTGAGCATTCATATCAAGCGCTATCACGCCTTTATCCCCCATCTTTGCATATTTGACAGCATTATCCAGATGTGCCCTATTCCCTTCAAGATGCACTCCAGCTCCATGGAAATACATGAATATAGGCAATGTTGCCGCCTTTGCTGATTTCGGTTTGGCGAGATATCCTCTTACGGGATTTCCTTCCGGCATTGATATTTCCAAGTACCAACCTTCAATTGTGTCTTGATCCTCTGCAGCTACTTCGCATGGAGTAAGGGTTACTTCGGGAACGCTGGAGCGCAAGATTGACTTCTGTTCATCCCAGTATGACACAAAATCTGACGGCATATCGAATCCAGGTCTGAATTCTTCCGGTGCGACAACCGCTCCCACATAGAGACTATTGCTGCTGTCGCCTCTAGGATGCACATAGACGATAAAAGACTTCGGCGTTGCAGATGAACATTCGTACAGGACCGTCTCTGTGTCAGTAAGTTCAATATCAGTTGTACGTACCAATAATCCTTCTTCATATACAGACATTGCCAGAGGCATATTGTCTTCAATAGCCAAAGAGCCACTGAAAACTATTTTCTCATTCTTTGCAAACTTTCCATCAGCCTTATTAACAGATAATCTCACATGAGGTTTCACATCTCCCCAAATGACTTCGACAGGTGCAAGTTCTTCATGAACAAACCCTATAAGGTCGTAGTCTATCGCAGGATTCAGAGTATATACGTTATTGCGTTCTGTCTCTTTCAGACCACCGAGTTCATATACTCTTGTCCCTCCATCTGACATACTTATCGTTACACGTATTCCAGCCTCTAACACTGCAGGGAGCATAGTCATATAGTATGTACCAGTTTGTAAGACCTCTCCCCCATTAGATGCTATTATGGTTGACACATTATCTACAGGTTTTGCCACCGGGAAACCGGAAGAGTCAAACGAAATTTCAACCATTCCCGCTAGAGATTCTCCGTTTCTTGAAGTCACCTGAACACTTACAATCTTGGAATCCGGACTTTCAACTTTGAATTTCATATAGCAGCCGACATTCATCATCCGAGCAATGTGATTATCATTAACCCTTTCAGTACGCCCAATCGTAACATTTGCGTCTTTTGCAAACGAACCTGGTACAAGATTCTGCTCAGATGGGAATACGGTCTTTACCGAAACACCGCTATATTCTGCAGAATTATCATATGGATATAGTGCAATATAACTACTGGCTGCCTCAGCTTTTCCTGTAAACGGCACTGAACCACCCTCTTCTGTAGTGGTGAAAAGACAATTACTTACACCATCAAAAACACTTATCTTGTCATCGGATTGCCAAAGCACTTTCTTGCCATCCAATATAGACTTGACATCAAGGCTGCTGACACTCAAGACGACTGAATCATTTGGCTGACCCGATTCCTGTTGTGGTTCCGATTTCACGCAAGAATAAACCAGCAACAGACATAGCAATAGATTCCTTACTTTCATTATTTGTCAAATATTATATTCTTACTATCTATAAATCTGATTGTCGGCTCTTTATAGTACGACATGCTCCATAATTGGAATATTACCATATTTACCTGCTCGTCCTTAAGGATTTGCTGAACATAATCAAAGTAGACATCCTTCTGACCTTTTGAATGACAGTTCGATTCTGCGATAAAAGAAATTTTCCCGTGCTCTTTTGCTACTTTGGTAACAATACGCGCACGCTTGATGCTTTCGCTTACCATCTGCTCTTCACTTTGGAATTTATCGGGACGGCCTATCCAATAGTCATCGTAAGCAAAAAGATCAACCACATCATCACCAAGATATGATTTCATATACTGCTCTTCATTTGAGAAATATCGATCCGGGCCATAACACCAAAGAATTTGTGCTTTGGGACAATATGCCCTGAACTTTTCTACAGTAAGACGCCAGAAAGAGATATAATCTTCTACTGTAACATGGCGCGTCTTTTTATTGAACTGCGAATAGCACCACCAAGCCCAAGAATCCTGCTGTTCATGCCAAAGGCGGAAAATAAAAGGAATAGGATTACCGTCTTTATCAACCATCTCCTTATTTATAAAATCGGCAAGTTCCCTTACCTGATCATCAAACCAGTCACCCATCTTGGCAATCCCCAAAGTATCAACTTGTTTATTGGTAAGAATTTCATTTATAATGAATTGATGATTTTTAGGAAATTCTTTAACCTTACAGTTATATCGGCACCCCATATTCTTCTTAAACTCAGAAAAAACTGCATATGGGCTATGTAAGTGCCATGAGGCGACAGGTATTGCCCTGTTTTTATTCCATGCCTGTTTTATAATTTTAGCGAGGTTACTTTTCTGTTCTGCAACCATCTCTGCAGGAAGGTAGTTTCCCATCGCCTGATAAAAGTCTATTCCATACATATATGGATGACCTAAATCAGATGGCATTCTGGACGTATATATATCCGAATGCTGGGTATAATCATAATACTTGAAGTTACTGAAATATGTTTTTTTCTCCTTTGAAGCTGTAGCCAGGCATTCACGTAATGATTCCCTATCAGTCCAAACGTTATACTTCCTGGTTTTCTTCGCTTGGCATGAGAGCGAAAGCAGAATCAGAAACATTAATAAAATCTTTTTCATAATCCTCAAAATTATATTCCAAATGTATAGTCATTCTGGTCGCTCTGTAATAGAGCATCATTATAGTTCAGCTCAGTAGCAGGATAGTCCCAAAGCAGCCCTTTACGAATTTCATTTACATCAGTTTCATATTCGAAGCCATCTCCCTTCGGGTAAAACACATCCTTTTCTGGATTGAACAATTTCTTCTGTTCCGGAAGTTTGAGAAATTCATTCATCGGCTTGGAAAGGTTTTCTACCATCCAAGTAGCGCCATGACGATGCATCTCATCAAACTCATGCATCTCACCTACGTATTCATATATTCTTTCCCAGAATATCTGGGTTCTAAGTTGTTCTTTCGTTGTATATTTTCCTGCCTCCCACTTTGGCAAAGGAGATTCAGGCATTCCATCTGCAACGCTTTTACGAGCCCTGGCGTGCAGCACATCCATATAGGCATATGCTTTATCGATATAGTTCAATTCAGCTGCTGCCTCAATAGCATTCAGATAAACTTCTGCATAACGCATCAGATATATATCTGCCTCGCCGGAATCAGCAGAATATCGTTTACTCCAATATTTTCTCAAATATGGATATGAATGGCCGGAACCTGGATTCGAGCCTATTTTGTCAGGGTGCGGATAGACCTTTGTATAAGATTGTTTTTGCTCATTAAACACCTCTGTATGATAGAATGTCAGGTTGAAACGAGGGTCTGCACTATCGTCATATATGTTAGCACATTTACCTGTACCTTTATTCCCCGGATAATCCTCACACCAATGCTGATAAGTCCAACGATCTACTCGCCAACGTCCTTTACCTGTTGAGACCAAGTCATCTCTATACTCTGTACCTTCCGCATAAGGCGGCAGGGTATATTCCGGCAAGGTCACATTCCTATTGCCAAAACTCTTGGTAATAGGCAGAACAAAAACTCTTTCTGGAAGTGTATATACCTCTGGAAAGGATTCACTATCCCATCGGAATAAGTCCGCATAATTATCCGCCAGCCTATATGTGCAACCTGCATCATAGTTAGCTGTACCTGGAATTAGAATTTCAGCTTGCTTCAAAGCCAAGGCATATGCATCCTCAGCACTGCTTATACCTATCGGTGAAAAATCTGGCATTCTCTCGTCACGGGTATTATCCCAGAAATTATCATCAGGACTGGTGAGCAATGAGCCGATAGTACAATAAACAGTAGACAGCAATGCGGTTGCTGCATATTTGTTTACCCGACTCTTTAACGGCGCAACTGACTCTACTCTTTCAGGTGTCCTCATGAACTCCGCAGCGAAGTTCAGATCATTTACAATAAACTCATACACCTTATAATAAGGGTCTCTCTTAGCGTTTACTGTTTCATTTGTAATCAATCCATTTCGGATCGGGGCATCACCCCAGGTCCTTACTATTCTGAAATAAATATACGCACGATAGAATCGTGTCTCGGCTTCAATTTCTTTCTTGTATGAATCTTCAACCGGACTTGCCTCAAGATTAGCTAACAACACATTACACGCATTGATTATATTAAACAGATTCCTGAAAAAATTCTGGTTCTTTGAAGATGTGCTATACTGTGTATATTGAAGGAGACTTTGATAATATACGTTTCTTGTTGCCGATGATTCCATACCATGATGAAGTATAGGACCAGAAAGATTCAGAAACTCCATGCCTTCCCCAGTAAAGGTTGTAGATCCATAAAATCTACCGAGTATTCCATATATCTGACTCTCCAAAGCTTCTTCCGAATCATATAGTCCGGTCTGAAGACTTGTTGTCGGAGTCTCGGTCAAAAATCCCTCACATGAAGAAAGAAATAATAGCGATACTGCTGAGAATATAAATATATACTTCTTCATATCAGATTAAAAATTAAGTTTTACATCGAAGGAAAAACTGCGTTGTCCTGGATAAGAGTTCAAATCAACTCCGAGCTTTTTCAGTGCAGTATTTCTAGTTCTTGGGGTCCATCCGGAATACTTTGTGAATGTATATAAATTTCCGCACGACAGTCCGAAATCAACACTTCTGATTATCTTCGCCGCTTTTCTCCTGAATTCCAGAAGATAAGAGAGCGATACATTCTTAATCTGCAGATATGAGCCATCCTCAACAAACAGAGAAGTATTTGAGGTCTGTTCAAGACTGCTGAGTTTTCCAAAACCAGGCATCATAGCCGTAGGATTATCAGGTGTCCATGCTTCATACACGGCCTTTCTTCTTACATTATTTGAGGCTTGTCCGGTATAGTAATCATACATGTTATTCAGATTATAAATATTGCTTCCATACGATCCAACAGCCTGAATACTCAACCTGATGTTGTAAAATTCCAACGAGGTATTGAAACCATAAGTGAATTTAGGTAATGGACTTCCAATTATTGTGCGGTCAACTGATGTGATTTTACCGTCATTATTCAGATCAGCATAACGCAGGTAACCCTCACCTCGAGTTGTTCCATCAAGGAACGGTGACGTTTCCCCAACATTATTAACACCTTCTACCAGATATCCATAGAACAGTCCCATTGGCTGACCTTCTATAAATATATTCAGAGGTTCAGTTGCCATTGAAGACAATTTATCTCCAACAAAATATCTTGCGGTAACTTTCTGATCCTTAGAAAGGTATATATCGCCACTCTCCCCTTCTGCACCAGTGCTTGTTATCTTGTTCTTATTAAATCCGATATTACCGCCGATCTGCCATAAGAAGTGACGATCCTTATATGGGATAGCATCCAAAGAGAACTCCATACCAGTATTTCTTACGCTGCCAGAATTAACCGCCATTTGTGAAAAACCACTTGAATGGGCGATATTCTTCATCTGTAGAAGGTCTATTGAATTCTTGTCATAAGCATCTACAGTAATTGCAATTCGACCACGCCATAAGCTTAAATCCAAGCCAAGGTTAACTTGTTCAGACGTCTCCCATTTCAAATCCGGATTGGGAATATTCGATGGAATTATACCGACGACAAAATCACTCACCGGACCAAAATGGTCAGCATAATTACTATTTTCATAGGTATTCAATGTCTGATAATCTGCAATCTTCTGATTTCCGACGCGTCCCCATCCGGCCCTTAATTTCAGGTTAGATATGAACGGAACATTGAACCACGGTTCTTCAACCACACGCCAGGCAAATGCAAATGAAGGGAAATGAGCCCATTTGTTTGCACCACTGAACTTGCTGGAACCATCAACACGATAAGTTGCAGTCAAAATGTATCTCTCATCATAATTATATATGGCCCTGCCAAAGAAAGATAACAAAGAACTTGCTGACTCATAGTAATTGAAATACGAATACTGGGGATCAGCAGAATTTATACTCTTCTCCTCGCCAAAAGCCTGTTCCAGATACCATCCTTGGTTCATTTTCAGGTCTGATGCTTCACGAGACATTGACTGTCCTAAAGTCGCAGACAGATTATGCCTGCTCCATTTTTTATTAACTAAAAGAAGATTATCCCAGTTATATTTGAAATCGGTCTTTTTAGCTATGGAAGTACAGTTTCCAACCTTCGAGATCTTGTATGTTCGTGCCTGAAGTCTGTGCACAGCATTAAAATCACCACCAATGGTACTTTTGAAACTAAGCCATGGAACTATTTTCCACTGAAGAACGGATGAAGGCTGTACACGATATTTTTCAGTACGGTTTGTGTAATTCTGAATCCACCTGTTCGGTCCATATTGGAAGGTCTCATCATCTTCAACATCTGGCATTTCTTCATCCGGATCCAACGAGATGTATGGCTTTGTTGTAAGCATTGAACGAAGAATTGACTGTGCACCACCAATCATGCCACCGGCAGAAGAACCGTTTGCCATATTGGAGCGGGTATACGCAACATTCATCTTTACACTAAGTGTGAGATTCTTTAATATTTTCTTTTCGAGGTTAAGACGACTTGTCAGGGTTTTTGAGTCTGTCGACTTTAGAATACCAGGGGTGTCATTATAACCTACCGAGAAGAAATAATTATAGCCTTTAGGACGTCCTGCAACTGAAAGATAATATCTTTGGCTTAACGCCGTTCTTGTCAGATAATCCTGCCAATTTATTTCCGTAACAAGTAGCTTACCTCTCTCTGTTGGCGAAACATATCCATCATACATGGATTGAAGTGTTTCCAACGCGGTAGAATTACCTCTCATCTCAAGATACTCTACAAATTCACTAAGATTCAGGACATCAAGAGAGCGGTCTCTTGTTGCGAGAGACAGACCAGCAGAAAATGTAACAGTAGGCTTATCCCTATTCGCACTTTTAGTCGTAATCAGTACGACTCCATTGGCACCTTGTGAGCCATAGATAGCCGTTGCTGAAGCATCTTTCAATATTTCTATAGATGCTATATCTTTCGGATTGATTCCAGAAAGGCCATTATTACTCACATCCGTATTTTTGGATCCTGAATCACCGGAAATGGACATATCAATAGTCTCAGATGATCCATTGATAATGATACCATCTACAACATACAACGGTTCCATACTGGTTCCAAACGAGCTCATGCCTCGTACTCTGATATTGACGCCCGCATCAGGTGCCTCACTCTCGGACATTATCTCTACTCCAGCAACTTTGCCTTCAAGCATCTGATCAAGAGTGCTGACTTTAGATACGGTTTCATCTATCTTTACAGAGGTAATCGCTCCAGTCAAGTCCGAACGTCTCATTGCACCATAACCGACAACAACTGCATCCTCAAGCCTTTGCACATCATCCTCAAGAACTATATCAAGACGGGTTTTGCCACTGATTTCCACCTCCTTGGTGACATAACTCAAGCACATCACCTTCAATGATGACTTCGATGATGGTACACTAAGGGCAAACTTTCCTGAATCATCTGTCATGACTCCTCCCGATTCATACCCGACCACCAGAACAGCCGCTCCAATAACTGGTTCACCTTTGGTATCCTTGACAACGCCCGTAACAGTAAGTGACTGAGCAGAAGTAATCATTGATACAAACACAATAGCAAATGACAGTAATATCTTTTTCATAGACGGTCAAATTAGAACTTTAATGAGACTCCACAAACGACACTCTTCTGAGCTGGATAAGAGCCGTAATCAAGACCCGAAGACAATGCATTTATACCAAATGAATTCACATCCGGATTCCATCCGCTATATTTGGATACGGTCAGAAGATTCTTTGCACACAAGTTCAGAGTAACATCAGAGAGCCATTTTATCTTGTTTGGGATAGACCAACTGACCGCTACAACTCCAAGTCGCAGAAAATCTCCATCTTCGACATATCTTGAGCTCAATGCAATCTTGCCGGAGGTATCTGTCTTTCCATCCTTTACAAGATTATTTATATTGGCAATCTGAAATCCGGCTGCGCCATCCAGACGGACATCAAGCATCAGTCCCTTCCATTTAAGTACAGTACCAATGTAAGCAGTATATTTAGGTATCGCATTTCCAAGGATAGTCTTGTCAGCCTCTGAGACCACTCCTTCTCCAGTCACATCCAGATAATTTCCGTCCTTATCAGAGCGATAGCCATACAGACTGCTTACCGGTAGTCCGAGAGAATTGCAAGTGCAGAATATATCCCTTCCGACTGCTCTGCCGGAAAAGTCTCCTTTACCGACAGAAACAACTTGATTTACATTATATGCCCCACCAGCAGATATTCGCCAATCCAGTTCACTGGTATTTAAGCACAAAGCATCCAATTCAAGTTCGAAACCGCGATTTGTCACAGTGCTCAAACGCTCCATCATCACATATGGCTTGACCTTGTGATAGTACACCTTTCCTTTATTTTCCACTGGATCTCCCGCAGAGCCATACATAGTGAATCCGTCATCAGTTGAGCGATCATAATATGTTATGCTTGCTCTGAGTCTGTCTGAGAGAAATCCCAAATCAGCGGTTACATTCATTTCGGAGGTCTTAAGCACATTTAGCCCGTCGTAGAAGAATTCCGTCCAAGGCTCAGGGACTGGCCAACCAGAAGAAAGGAAAGTCCCGAACTGCTCATAAGGCACATACTGCTCTCTACCACTCACACCCCAGCCGCCACGTAAGCAGAGAGTGGAGATACCTTTAACTGAGGGCAGCAGCAGTTTATGAAAGTCTACATATGCCTGAAAAGAGGGATACATATATAATGTCGTCTCCTTATATGCAGGAGTATTATCTACGCGGAATGACAAGTCAGCTCCTGCAACGCTTTTCCAGTCATACTCCACAAACAGAGTTCCGCCATAATGGAAATATTCCGGTGTAAAAAGTCTGTTCTGTGATGCTGTTCCTTTGCTGGAAATACCCTTACCACGCATAGTATGAACAGCAAAGTTTCTTCCGTTAAGAGTATTGAATCTCTGGGTGTTGCCGTAAATCTCAAAATCTGCTGCGGCATGAATGCGGTGGTCATCAGCAATATAGGTATTGTAGTCCAGTACGGCAGATGCATCATAGCCCAACATCATTGTCTCAAGAAGAGCAGCGGCACCTCCGCCTACATTGTCAGCACTCACTGCACCAAAATCAGTTCTCTTACCATACCAGATTATTCGGTCATGATTCTGGAAGTCAAGTCCACCGTTTACCTTAAACGACAACTGTCTGGTTATATTGAATTTTATCCAGGCATTTGCAAGAGCGGTGTATTGCTTAGCATCATCATCATAGTCAGCAAGCCAATCATCTGCAGAAATTCCTCCCGATAGGGCTGGGTCTCTCAAAGCAAGGGTAAAAGATGGAGCACCAAGATATGCTGTTGCGGTCGTACAATCAGAATTTCCCATCCCAGCCAAAGCATCAAAACCAAAATGAATGACTTTATTAGCAGTAGTGAAATAATTGACTTTAAGTGCAAAGTTATTGCCGTTATTACCCCCGATTGTGGAGTTGACTTCACGGAAGGTTGCGGATATATTATAGCCGTTGGCTCCTTTCTGCGACTGACCCCGGAAAGCAATGCGATGATTATGTCTGATGACAGGATTCGACCCTATATTATCGAAATTCACCCCCACATTTGAAGCCAGATCAATCTCTCTTTCCTTTTCAGATGAATTGTAAGTCTTTATAATCACGACTCCGTTTGCACCACGTGCGCCATAAAGAGCAGTAGCAGACGTATTCTTAAGCACTTCAATGCTTTCGATCTCAGAAGGGTCAAGAATGTTCAATGCATTAAGCGGAGCTGTATAGCTTTGTTCACCATACTGCCAGAACGCGTCAAGATTGTGATTCTTATCTAACGACACAGGAACACCATCTATAATCCATAACGGCTGATTGTCGCTACGGATGGAGTTCACCCCTCTGATGTTGACGTTCAATGCTCCAAGAGGATTTCCATCCATCTCTGACACACGAACACCAGAAATCTGCCCCCGAAGCATTTCTGCGGGATTATTTGCGAGAATTCTCATAAAGTCTGTAGTATCAGCCACAGACTGTGAATACATTGTGGACGAAAAAGCCACAAAGATCAGAAGTGATAGTATCTTTTTCATTCGGCAGGTTCGTAAACAATGGTTATGGTCTTGATAAGGTTATTCATATCCTTCTTGTCATTAAGCAAAACGCAGGAATTTCCTTCCGGCAGAAGAACAGGAGTTGAACTGCCTTGAGATTCAGGAAAAGTGACATTTCCGGACACAAATGTATGACTCCAATCTTCACTTATAACATACGATGCAAGCACACCGCTATACCACTCTGAGAAATCTCCGGGAGAGCGTAAAGAAAGCCTTATCTTACGGAAAGAACTGTGATATCTCAGCGAAACACCGACTGCTGTAATCTTAAAACCATCTATCCCTGGCAGTCCGATATAGCCGTCTTGAGGTATCTGTAAACCATGAGAGCCATCTGTCTTACTGCGGAACTTGCAATTATAAAGCGGTAACTTATACTCTGACATTGATGTCGTTAGCGACAACTCATAGACCTCGGATGAATAATCTGTCTTCAAACCATAAGGTGCTTCTTTCTGCGAATAAAAATCAAGTTTCAACGGGGCCCGTTGGGTATAATCCAAGACAAGGTCCTCATTACCCTCGGCAGAGATTATTATCTTGGCTGAATTCACGATACAAGGATCATCTCCAGGATTTCTGAAAGTAAATCTCACCTTAATTTCATCCGAGGACGGTTCGCCTGCTGATTTATCAAAGACTATGTCAATCAGACTTGAACTCTCGTCTGCACGCACAGACCAATTACAGTTAGTCTGGAACGAAAATTCAGCTGCACTAGCAATTGGGGAAATTGCAGTTTGTATATTATCTGCTAATCTCAGATATGGAACAGCTTTTTCTTGAGTTATATTGATTGCACAATCCTCACAACTTTGAGCCTTTAATATCACAGAAGCAAGTTTAGTGTTGACCGCATCCAGATTTTGATTGAAGATTACCAGTAGAGTATCCGGATCAAATCCTGTTTCATTGTCCAGAATAACATCTGCGGTTGTTGTCTCCGACAATGATGCCGACCACGAAGTATTACAATCAACATAAACCTTCACGGTATCCTTCAAACATGAAACAGATAACTTATCTGCATCAGCAGCCAGCCGGTAGACTGCCCCGCTTTGGACTACGGGTACAGAAAGCATCTTTTCTCCCTCGGCGTAGAGATTCAAAACACCATTTACAGGTGATTCGCTCAAATTTCTGGTGAATATTATATTCAAATCCACCGTGTCAGTAACATTGGTAAGATTGGCATGATCCGTTATGTCAAGCTTTCCCCAACTTACAAATTCGCCCTTAGACGGATCCAAAGCATCACCTTGCTCATTAAGATGAGCATACCAGCTACGGTTTGAAATTATGCGCACTGTCCTAAGCGAATCCGAAGTACCTGGAAGGAACTCCGCTTCTGCAGATATTGAATCCGACGAGCTGGTCAGCTTGGCCTGCGTTTCTGCTATATTCCTTTCAAGACAACCTTGGATAAAGAAAAGCAGGAGGGTTGCAAGCGATATGGTTATCAGTCTTTTCATCATTTTATCATGAAATTATCAGTATCTTCCTTAATCAGGTTCTCGCCTAATGAGTTTACAACCTCGACATCTTTAAGAATTACATTGCTTACTCTCCGGAACTCCATCCCCTTTTCAGAAACTATCCTGCAATTCTCAATTTTTATATCATCCACCGGCATTTCCGGAAGCCCGTTAAAATACATTGCCCTGCGGGCACCGATGCATGTCACATTCTTTATATATACACTACTTAACTTAGGTGTTTTCTCTGTCACAGGTTCCGGCATCGGAGGATTGGTCTTTGACTTGTAGAAATAGAACATGTCAAACTGGATGGCATCTCCCTTTATTTCAGTCATATATATATTCTCTATGAATATTCCTTTTACGACACCTCCGCGTCCTCTTCTTGTCTTGAGGCGAATCCCCACGTCAGTTCCAAGAAAACAGCAATCACGTACAAGGACATTCTCCACTCCACCGCTCATTTCTGACCCTATGACAATGCCACCATGGCCATGGAAAACAGTACAACCTTCAACAAGGAGATTTTTTGTAGGGATTCCATGTCGTCGTCCATCATCATCTTTGCCAGACTTAACGCAGATTGCATCATCTCCGCAATCAAATGTCGAATTTATGACAAGTACATTTTCACAGGCATCAATGTCAAGTCCATCTCCATTTGCAGAATAATGCGGGTTGCGTACAGTAATATTCCTCACTGTCAGATTCCTGCAATACACTGGATGCAGATTCCAGCTCGGGGAATTCTGGAATGTACATCCATCAAGCAGAACATTCTCACAATTCTGGAAGGTCAGCAGGACAGGACGCAGAAAACTCTTAATGTATTCCTCATCATACTTTACTCCCTTGACAGTTTCTCTAAAGCGGTATCCTTCGTCTGGATACCATACTTCTCCTTTTTCATCAAGACACCCTCCTGATGCAACAAGTTTTTTCCAATGATCTGGAGAAACAAGGTGCTTTTTTACTTTTCTCCATTGTTCTCCATTGCCGTCAATAATTCCTTCACCAGTTATAGAAATGTTCCGGCAGCCATATGCATATAACTGAGACTTACACCTTCTGTTATCTGTACCTTCAAACGGAATATCTATTACAGGGTATAAATCTCTGTCTGAATCAAAGAGAATTATCGCTCCCTTTTCCAAATGAAGGTCTATATTGCTTTTAAGCTCGATCGGGCCAGTAAGCCATATACCCGCAGGCACGACAAGATGTCCTCCTCCATTATGGGCAAGTTTGTCAATTGCCACTGCAAATGCAGAGGAATTATTATGTACTCCATCCGGTACACCTCCGAAATCAACGACAGACACAGTCCTTTGCGGTATTACAGGGTCGGAGACCTCCGGCATAACAAAACCGTCAGCCCATGCATATGTGAGGGAGCAGACACACAGTAATACAGAAGATATGAGTTTGTTTATATGCATACATTTTTGATTAATATCCTGGCATCCAGTCATACCAGTCACCCATCCATAGATAGGAAAT
>JAEIGA010004427.1_pt1 | contig 21737 bp, 14 predicted proteins | sample 9270691 | NCBI WGS metagenome assembly JAEIGA01 (sample SAMN17057246, study PRJNA624740) | gut metagenome | biome: biome; isolation source: fecal sample | host: Bos grunniens | place: China: Xizang | collected 2019 | reverse complement strand
TTGAGCTCCTTGAGTCCTTCCTGAGTGAATGATGAGATGAACACATGTGGAAGATCGGTAGGAAGCTGCTCCTCGATCTCGCTCTTGAGCTGCTCGTCAAGCATGTCAGACTTGGTGATGGCAAGAACGCGGTCCTTTACAAGAAGTTCCGGATTATATTCCTTCAATTCATTGAGGAGTACTTCATAACCTTCCTTGATATCATCCTGGTCTGCTGCAACCATGAAGAGGAGGATCGAGTTACGCTCGATGTGTCTGAGGAAGCGCATTCCGATACCTTTTCCTTCATGCGCACCTTCGATGATTCCTGGAATATCCGCCATCACGAATGACTTGTCATCATAATAGCTGACGATGCCGAGATTCGGTTCGAGTGTTGTGAAGGGGTAATCGGCAATCTTTGGACGAGCAGCTGAAACTGTTGAAAGAAGTGTAGATTTACCTGCGTTAGGGAATCCCACGAGACCGACGTCTGCGAGAAGCTTGAGCTCGAGGATGAACCAACCCTCTTCAAACGGTTCACCTGGCTGAGAATAACGAGGAGTCTGGTTTGTGGCTGTCTTGAAGTTGTTGTTTCCAAGTCCGCCACGTCCTCCTTTTACAAGAATTCTTTCCTCATAAGGCTCAACAAGCTCGAAAAGTATCTCTCCAGTTTCAGCATTCTTTGCTACTGTTCCAAGAGGTACATCAAGGTAGACATCCTCACCGTTCTTGCCATGCTGGAGCTGACCGCTGCCTGCTCCACCATGCTCCGCCATGATATGTTTGCGATACTTGAGATGAATCAGCGTCCAGAACTGGGGATTCGCCCTGAGAATGATGTGACCTCCACGTCCGCCGTCACCTCCGTCGGGACCTCCCTTCGGAATATATTTCTCCCTCCTCATGTGCGTAGAACCCGCACCACCGTTACCTGAACGGCAATATACCTTTACGTAGTCTATGAAATTCGAATCCGCCATAATGCTTTTATTTATGCTGAAATGTTACAAGGTGCAAAGATAGGTATTCTTTTTTAAACCTACATCAGTAATAAATTGCTGACTCAGGGATAGGCTCGAAGTCTTCTGTACCTGGGCGTTTCCATGCCCATTCGAGGTTCTGTCCCTCATAATCTTCGAGATATGGCAGACGGAAAGCGTGGAAACCTTTTCTGAGACCGACATGTCCTGTCGCCTTGAAATTGGCATGTGATCCGTCACCGTTTACGACGAGTCGTCCGTCAAGTTCCAGAACAGCACCGTCGTCACTTGTTACTGCAAACTCCCAAAGACCGTCTGCCGGAATGTCGATATATCCGCTGAAGATGAATCCGAAATGGTCTGCATCTGTTGCTCCGTGGATTGATGGCGCAGCAAGAATACCGCTGGAAACGACCGGTGATGCCTTGACCTGGGCGACATTCATGAAATTACCTCTGTGGTAAGTATATCTACAACCTTGTTTCAATGAGCCTGTAGAAACCGCCGGGAGATATTCTACCGGGAATGCGCGGCATCTGAATACCGGACTTGGCTGCCATCCTTCCTTGAAGGCTCTGATGCAGAAGTTGCAGTCATCCGTTATTGTGAATGGACCTTCATACAAGGTTGAATTTTCATCCGGTTCACTGCCATCCAGGGTATAGCGAATCTCCACATCAGGAGTGTGGCATGAAATCTCTGCAGTGAAGCTTGTGTCGAAGAAGCTTGGATTTCCATTAAGATATGGCATTGAAACGATGTCGGACTCGCATAATGAATAAGGAGCCTTGAAATCGTCTCTTCCATTGTATGGCTTCTTGCTAAGGCTGAATTCCAATTCGCCTCCCTCCATGAGCTGCTCGTATGTAATGAATTGTGCATCAATGCTTTCTCCGTTCCAACGCACATCCTTTATGTATGCATGCTCAGGATGGTCGGCAGTAATGATAAGTTTTGCTCCATTACCCAATGTTACGGTTGCCTTTTTGAAGAGAGGTGCTGCAAAAATGAATTCTCCGGTTCCGGGACACAGAGGGTAAAGACCCAACGATGCCATTACATACCATGCACTCATCTGTCCGCAGTCCTCATTGCCGCTCATACCCTCAGGGTTATTATAGTACTGTTCATTGAGGATTCTGCGTACCCAGTATTGAGTCAGGGATGGCTTGCCCATCGCTGCGAACAGCCATGCAGAACCATGGCTAGGTTCATTTCCGTGAGCATACTGTCCCATAAGGCCGGTCACATTGCCGTCATCCTTCATGTCCGGGTGCACATATACGAAGTTGAAAAGTGAGTCGAGGGTTGAAAGTACTGCCTCCTTGCCTCCCATCAGACCGGTGTATCCGCCCATGTCATGCGGAACATAATGACGGTATTGCCATGCGGTCGCTTCTGTATAATCTCGTGAAGAAGCATTCGGGTTGAATGGTGCACGCCAGTTGCCCTGCGAGTCTCGTCCTCTGAAGAATCCTGTTCCTGGATCAAGAAGGTTGCGATAGCGCAGTGCACGCTGATGATATTCGTCTGCAATCTCCTTATTTCCAAGTGATTCGGCCATGCGGTATATGCACCAGTCGTCATAGCAGAACTCAAGTGTCCTCGATACCGATTCCGGAGTGAAGTCTGATGGTATATAACCGTATTTATTGTACCACTCGGATGCAGGGTCGAGGTTTGAAGAACCGACCATGGCCTCGAGAGCCTTTTCTCCATCAAAGCCGCGTATTCCGCGGAGCCAAGCATCTGCTATCACGGAAACAGAATGATATCCGATCATGCAGTTGACATCCTGGCCTCCAAGTGCCCAGATCGGCATTCTTCCGAATTTTTCATACATGGAAATGAGGCTCTGTGCCATGTCGCTTACCAACTGTGGGTTCAGCAATGTCTGGAGTGGATTCCATGTTCGGTATGTGTCCCAAAGTGAGAGTGTCGAATAGAAAGGACGCTCGCCAATGTCGCTCAGAAGGTTCGGAGCAATGAGAGTGTGATATAACGCTGTATAGAAATTTGTGTGCTGGTCAGCTGTGCCGCCTTCAATCATTATCTTGCCTAACTGATTGTCCCAAAGCGCCTTCGACTCTTTATGAATAGCGTCGAAATTACACTCCGGAGCCTCTGCTATACGGTTCTTGCGTGCAGTTGCAGCGTCTGTTGGTGAAAGACTCACGCATACAGTGATTTCTTTTGTTTCGGTCGGGAAGGTCAGAAGATATCGGTCCTCTCCCAGAGCCTCGCAATCTGTAAACGGAACGGAGAATCCTGCAGAGAAGAAGATCCAACGATCCTGTGCCCATCCGCATACATGTCTGCCACCTTCAACGCAATTGTCAGAAACGGTCTCGAAGCTGAATTGCGAAGGCTTAGTCTCTCCTATGTTATGCCTGAGATCTATCATCAGCTGGCGCTTGGCATCTCCGTAGAATGTATAACGGTGGCAACCGGTACGTGGAAGTGCGGTAAGTTCAATGAGATAATCCTTGGTCTTTACGCTATAGTATCCGGGCGAAGCCGTCTCATCTTCTTTTGCAAATGATATCTTTCCCTGAACAGGGGTAATCAGGAAGTCTCCGAAGTCTGTCTGGCCGGTGCCGCTCAAGTGTGTATGTGAGAATCCCATGATCGTGCTGTCGCAGTCTCTGTAGCCGGAACATCCATCCCATCCTGTATTCTTGGTATCAGGGCTGAGCTGTACCATTCCGAATGGGGTAGTGGCGCCAGGAAAGCAATGAGCTATTCCTCCTGTGCCGATGAATGGATCGACCCATTCTGGTGGTTTTCTGGCCGGAGTACATGATACTGCAAGTGCCAAAAGAATGAATAATGTTTTTTTCATATTATTTATTTTTATCTCGCATTCATGGAACCAGTACTTTCATTGCGCTTGGTATTATGTCTATTTCAAGACTTGTTCCTGTGTTGAACCACTCACCGTCGACATGAGCCGGGCCTTCTGATTCTCTTGTTATGACTATATGCTTGCCTCTGTAGCAGCGTACGTGGTGGTTCTTGTTCACATTTCCTGCCATCAGTCTGTAGGCTAATTCAGGAATCTCGAGGCTCGGAAAATTCTGGGCTACAGTTATGTCAAGTATTCCGTCACAACTGTCAGCCAGAGGTGTCACCTTTGCTCCGTTTCCCCATTGATTGGAATTTCCTATGGTTATAAGCAGAGCTTCAGTTTCCCATTCCTTTCCGTCGATGTCGATCCTATATTTTTCCGGAACATAGTCAATCCATGTCTTCACAGCCTGCTCAAGATAATTTACCAGCCCTCTTTTGCCTGAGTCAGCAAAACGCTTGCTGACCAATGCATCGATTCCGACTCCGCATACAGAAAAGAAGTAGCGTCCGTTTACTGTTGCGGCATCCATTAAGCGGATGTTTTCACCTAATGCAATATCAAGTGCCTTGTTGAAGTCATGACTGATTCCAAGATGCAAGGCGAGGCCGTCACCACTGCCTCGCGGTATTATGCCCAGAATCTTGTCTGTACCTACGATACCACGGGCAACTTCATTTACAGTACCGTCACCACCTACAGCGATGATTCTTTTCTCTTTTGCTTCGCGGGCCAATATCTCGGCTTCGCCAGGATATTGGGTACAGACAACCTTATACCCAGCACTTTCCAGTTTGCTGACTATTTCATTCTTTGGACCTTTACCTGATATGGGATTGACGATAAAAAGCATTATCTGAATATATTTTTTTCTTCATCAAAAACAGGACTTTCAACACCAAGAAAATCCATTACGCTGTGAAATACATGATATTGACCAACTTCTGCCAGTTCCTTGACTTCTGCAGCATCTTTGGATGTCCATACGATGAACGGAATCTCAACCTGCTCCTTAGGTGCGATCGACATCGGTACGCCATGCATGTACAGATTGCCTTCGCCCAGTGATTCTCCATGATCTGATACATATAGCATGCATGTCCTTCTTTCAGGAAATTCCATAAGTGTTTCTATGACAGAGTGTATCAGATAGTCGGTATACAGTACGGAATTGTCATAAGCATTCATCAGTTCCTGAGGATTGGCCTTTGACATCTCCACGGTTGTACATACTGGTGTAAATGTTTCAAACTCAATAGGATACTTCTTGTTGTATGTCGGGCCGTGACTGGTATTTGTGTGGATGACCACCAGAACTTTATCTTTGTCTGATGCTGCTATTTCATCCTTTAGTCCTGAAAGCAGGATACCGTCGTATCTGTCATCTGCCTCCGGATACATCTTCTTGAGGTCTCTGACTGTATGATATTTCTCGATATGGACAGGAGGTTCTCCCCAGTTGCTTGTCCTCCAGATCACATCGACACCTGTCCTGTACAGGTAATTCGGAAGTATCTCATACAGCTTTCCTGTCGGCTGATGATCAAGGATGGCCTTCACTCCAGCGGTCGTATATGTCGCTGCAGAATTGGCGATAAGGGCAGTTACGTCATCTTTCGCGAGAAGAGGATTGGTCGTCTTCTCATATCCGTATAATGAGAAATGGTCTCTTCTTGCTGACTCTCCGATGATAAGGACACATACATCCTTGCTGTCATTGCTGATTGCTGCATCGGGAAGCAGGATTTCCTTCTGATTGCGTTTCTTTTCTCCGTTGTAGAAGCGTATGGTATTGACAGTGTATGACCATGGCATCAGAAGGCTTCCCAGCTCGGTAGAATTGCGGTCTATCCATGGCCAGTTCTGTATGTTTACGAATGCAATACCTACAGCGAGACCTAATGCAATACCGATATTTGCCAGGAAACGTTTGAACGAACCGAAGTCAGTCTTGGACGCAAAGATGAATATACACGGAATCACTCCAAGGAAGAAAACATATGACACAGCAGCTAATGAGAAGAATCCAGATGCTTCCGAGAACTGCGTATTATAAACATTTCCCATCATTGAGTCAGTTATGAGAACCTCATAACTGTTTATGAAATAAAGGCTTATCGCGTCGGCAATGAATGTGAAGGCGAGAATGCATCTTCCGACAAAGCGTCCGGTATAAAGAACGAGATAGTAGAAGAAGTGGTTAAGCGCCAGCATCAGTACAGCAAGTCCTGCAGTGATCAGCACTCCATTGAATCCTCCTTCAATCTTGTTCAGAACCAGTCTGAAAAAGGGAACGTGATATGCTACAAGAGTGAATGCACTGAGTATCATGCATTCTGCCTGAAGGCTTATTGGTCGTTTCAAAAATTTCATCTTTTCCTGATTATCTTTCTTAATGCAAGTACCAATCCTATGAAAATTGCCACAAGGGTAAGATTGTAAAGCAGTGTGAGTATTATGCTGATCTTGTGTAGTGATGGCCTGAAAGGACTTTCAGATACGCTTTTATCGTATCTCGCAAAAGGATTTGAATAAATGACTTCCCCGTCAGGGAAATATGCCGTTATTCTTGCGTAGCTGTCGTCGTTACGGAAAGCATATTCCGTATGATACGTATCATCAGCGCGGTGTAGAAGCTTATGGTCCTGGCCAGTAAATACGATACTGTCTGCATGCTCAGACAGAGCAATATGAATAGTGTCTTTTCGAAGGCCTATCTCCTTTACATATGGCAAATCCTTGTTTTGGGCATATTTTACTTCCCAATCACCGTTACCGTAATCAGGAATCCTCATTGCGTAGAATGTTCCACTCAATAATGTGTTCTTTACATCCTCGTATCTATTTGATTTACAATCGAGAAAATTGCTACGTACAGCAATTCTGCCTGACCTGTCAGGATAATGGAGATCGTCATTAGCGACTCCGAAACTGTATATTCCAGCACTCAGCGCCCAGTCCCAGTACTTATTTTCAGTGCTTCTTCCACTGTCAAGCTCAATTAACCTATATCCTTCAAGCTTCTCCATCTGTTTTCTTGACAGACCCTCTGTGCGAAGAGGATGGTTGAACTGTATGAAGTCGCAGTCCTTTCCAAGAATATCGAACTGGAACTGTTTCTGAAATACAGTAAGAGGTATCAGGTGATCAAATCTTTTTACATCATTGCAACCATATACAAGCTTGTGAAATTTGAGCAGATTGTATCCGTGCTCGTATGCATCAGCCTGATATTCATGGCCTAGTGGGTTTTCTGTGAGCTTGTTGTGATTTGAGAATGTGACTATGTCATACCCGAATCTGTCATAGGCGTCAAGAACTTCTTCCGGAGTGAATTCACATTCGTTCAAAGGTCCATCAACACGAGTATGGGTGTGGAAATTCGCTCTTTTCCAGCATGTTGAGGAGTCTGTCCCTGCATATGGGTCATATATGTCCGGTCCTGTAAATGGCTCGGGTATATGAAAACGGTATACCGGACTAATGCTGGTTGCCGTTATAGCAAGCAATGCAATCAGTCCGGATACTGCTACAGTCTTTGATATGATAATTAGGCTCTTCTTTATTATCTGCATTAGAATTTATCCATTACGGAGAATATGCGGTCTCTTACTTCTTCAATAGTACCGATACCATTTATCTCGTTGTATTTGTCTTCCTTTCTGTAGTATTCAATCAGAGGTTCAGTCTGGTCATGGTATGTGACGATGCGGTTGTTGATGATATCTTCGCTTGCATCGTCCGCACGACCTTCTTTAAGTGCGCGTCCCTTGATTCTTTCCATAATCATTTCGTCAGGAATCATAATGGAAACAGTAGCGGTGACCTCCTCGTTGTTCTTTGTGAGAATTGCTTTAAGAGCATCTGCCTGAGGGAGAGTTCTTGGAAAACCATCCAGAAGGAATCCGTCAACATCAGTTACTGTCTTGAATTCGTTCTCAATCATTCCTTCTACAACTTCATCAGGAACGAGGCATCCCTTTTCAATAAGTGCTTTCGCCTGAAGACCGAGTTCGGTTTCTGCTGCGATCTCCTTGCGGAGCAGTGCTCCTGTAGAAATGTGGTGAAGTCTGTATTTCTCAACCATTGCAGTTGCCTGAGTGCCTTTGCCTGCACCTGGAGGGCCGAAAAGAATATAATATTTCATATGTTATTAATTATATATCCAATATATAGATGTCCTGAAAGTTTCTACCTACTTCGTTATAGTCAAGACCAAAACCTACAATGAAGTCATTTGGGATTTCCATTGCCACGTAATCAAGCTTGACATCCTTTTTATAGGCTTCCGGCTTGTAGAGCAATGTACATACTTTGGATTCCGATACACCATTCTCATCAAGGATTCTTTTCAGTTCCACGATGGTGTTGCCAGAGTCCACGATATCTTCAATAATGATGACACGCCTTCCGGAAATGTCAGATGTAAGACCCATTGCCTGTTTCACCTTACCGGTTGTGCTTGTGCCTTCGTAGGATGTGAGTTTTGTGGAAACAACCTGACAGTTGAATTTCAGACGCTTCATCAACTCAGCGGTAAACATTATGGAGCCGTTGAGGACGCAAAGGAGAATAGGAATATCTTCGCAATCCATAAAGTCCTTGTTTATTTCATCAGCCACCTTGTCTATGGCTTCAGCAATCCGGCTATATGGAATCAGAGGCCTGAACGTCTTGTCGAATAATTTTACCTTATTCATGTTCTTTTGGTTATTATCTTACAAAATTAGCATAATTAGTGACAGAACCATACTTTAATTATAAAAAAAAGAAAAACTTCAGTTGTTTCTTACTGAAACAACATTTATTGACAACCATATTCATACATTTGGACCGGAACATCTTAAGTTGGATTATGAGGCGAATGGTTTTATTGATGTTGCTCCTGCCTGCTGTGTCGTTACTTTGTGCGCAGAATCACGGAGAAGTAGATCTGATTATGCGTTTTCTCGGTGTGACGACTCCCGAGGAACTGGTAGAGGATGATCTGGTACATCTGACGGATTATCTGTCCAGCCCCCTTGAGATAAATGTAGCGTCGTCACGAAAACTCCTTTCATGTGGTCTTTTCAGCAGATATCAGGCTATGTCATTTTTGGAGTATAGAAAAGAACATGGCGACGTGTTGTCTTTAGCCGAACTTGCCGCCGTTGACGGTTTCGGACAAAATTTTGTCACGCGCCTCGCTCCCTTCATAAGGTTGTCATCTCCACAGAATCCAGGAGAGCCCGCATCTGATACCGGACGCTTTCAGAATGATATAGTGACCAAGGCAGCAGGCAGGATCCATGGGGAGGACGGACTTGGATGTAACTATGGCTTAAAATACAGATTGAATGCCGGAGATAGGCTAAGTTTGTCCATGTCACTCAGCAAAGCTTATGGAGACAGTATGCCTTCTGCCGGCTCAGGATGCCTGTCCTGGAATTCCAGGACAGGTCAGGTGGAAGTTATTGCCGGTGACTTCAATGCCCGTTTCGGTCAAGGACTTGTGTTGTGGAACGGTTTGTCAATCAGTGATTTATCAACTCCATCATCATTCCGTCGGAATCCGTCATTCCTCTCACGGACATGGTCTTATACAGGGTCGACAGCTCTTACAGGTATTGCATCTGAATTGTCTTTTGGTCAGTGTACCTTCTCGCTGATGATGATTTCTCCGTCCGTCCGAAAAATCGATTCACTCAAAGACTTTTCGCTCATGCCCGCGGCAAATCTTAGCTGGAATATGCGGAATGGTCAGCTGTCATTTACGCATTATCTGAACTTCTCTTCAATTCTGACCGGCAGTCCACGAATCCCCGATATGAAGACATCCGCAGATATGCAGTTCTGTTTCAAAGGGGCAGATTTCTTTGGTGAGTTCGCATATGATTGGGTCAACGACGCTCCTGCAGTGCTGATAGGAACTTTGTTTCCAGCAGGGGAGAGCATGGATTTTTCAGTAATGTCAAGGTATTATCATGGAAGATACAATCCGGTGATGAGCGGAGGACCGAGAAGCGGGACAAAATGTACCAATGAGTGCTCGGTAACGCTGGCTTGTGAATATTCCGGAGATAGGAATGTTGCAGTGAAGAATTCAGCCGGCTTCAGAACTTCAGTAGCAGGACAAAATATCAGTGCTTCAATTGATGCTGCGTTATTCCCGGCTACGATGAAAGATGACCGAAGACTCCAGTATAAGGGAACACTTTTATGGAATATGCAGATAAACCCGATGCTGAGAGTTTCCCTGCGTCTGAAGGAACGGTTCAGAAGTTGGGAGACTGATCTTTTCAAGACTGACGTACGCGCCGACCTGTCGTTCTCTTTGAATGAGTTGTATGCGTCCTTTAGACTTAATGCAGTAGCCTGTAAAGGGTTAGGGTTGTTAGGATATACCGAAGGCGGCTACCGTAATCAGAATTTTTCTTTCTATCTGAGGTTCGGCTTGTTCCGCATTGACAATTGGGACGACCGTATCTATTCTTATGAACGTGACGCTCCGGGAAATTTTTCCGTTCCGTCATATTATGGCCGTGGCTTCTGGACATCCCTGAACGGGTCATGGCGTTATTCGAGGTGGGGAAGGCTGTATGCCCGCTTTGGACTAAAGGCATATCCGTTCATGCATGGAAAAGAAAAAAAGCACGGCAATGCCGAGCTTAAGGTTCTGACTGTAATCAGTTTCTGATTATTTCTTTGGAATGCGTATAGTCATGCCCGGCTTGATGTTCGAGCTGCTGATTCCGTTGAAATCCATGATATCCTGTGCGCTGACTCCGGAGTAGTTCTTTGCAATGCTATAGAAAGAGTCTCCGCTTTTCACAGTGTAAGTCGTGTAATCTCCTGCAGATGAAGGCGCTGTCTGCTGTGGTGCAGACTGTGCTGCAGCTGGAGCTTTGACCTTCAGCTTCTGACCTACCTTGATGTTTGTGCCGGTGAGGCCGTTCCATGCCTTGATCTGTTCTATAGTACATCCATGTCTTTCCGCAATCCTGCCGAGTACGTCTCCCTGTTTTACAGTGTATGTGGTAGTATTTGCCGGAGCAGAAGATTCAGAGGCTGTTGTGGATGTGGTCTGTGTACTACTTTCGCTTGATGTTGATGGCCTTCCGCCTCTGTAGATTACAAGCCTCTGTCCTACGCGCAAGTTGTTGTTTTTGAGATTGTTCCATCTCTTGATCTGTGCTACTGTACATCTGTGTCTGCTTGCGATTCTTCCAAGGTAGTCACCGCTTTTTACTTTATAAACAATCCTTTCTCCATCTCCACCTTCCTGAATTTTCTTCAAGGTTGCAGGGTTGAGATATGTGTCAGCCTTGTATGTATAAAGCGAATCCTCGTTCTCGATGAATGAAGTCGTATAGGTATAAGGGAGTCTGAGAAGATATTCCTTGCTGTTGCCTGGTACAACATCGTGTACATATTGAGGATTGAGGTTCTTCACTTCTTCAAGTGGAATACCAATGACCTCGCTTACCTGTTTCAGATGGAGCTTCTTGTTGATCTTGAACGTGTCGACATGAACAGGCATACCTACAACTTCAGGTTTGATTCCATGCTCCTTATAATATGCCATTGTATAGAGCGCTCCTACGAATGCAGGACCGTATCCTCTGGTTTCTCTAGGAAGGTAAGGGTAGATATCCCAGAATGCTCTCTTTCCTCCGCTTCGTCTGATTGCCTTGTTTACATTTCCTGCTCCGCAGTTATATGATGCTATGGCAAGGTTCCAGTCTCCAAATATTTCATATGCATCCTGGAGATAACGTGCCGCTGCATCTGCAGCCTTGAATGGGTCAAGACGCTCGTCAACGAATGAATCTATGTGGAGACCGTATGACTTGGCTGTTGAATACATGAACTGCCACATTCCTTTTGCTCCCGCCCTCGACACTGCAAGAGGATTCATTGCAGACTCGATGATGGCCATGGCCCTGAGCTCTTCAGGAAGGTCGTATTTGTTGAGGATTTCCTGGAAGATCGGCATGTAATATTCGCATAGGCCAAGAATATGACTCATCTTGGTCGGCATTTTCTCTGAATACAGGATGATATAGTTGCGCACGATATCATTGTATGGGAGGGTGATGAATGAGTTCATCTTCTCGATTCTTTCGATGTATACCTTGTCGGGTACATTTGACTCGAATTTGATCGAGTCCATATCAAAGGCCTCAATGTCTTCGCTGTCGTTTGCAATCCTGTGAGCATACCAGATGTTAAGCAGGCTGTCAGAAATTTCGGCGGTATACTGGTGAGGTGCAAAGCCGCTTGAAAGCCTTCTTTCATTGCCCTCATATATTGAGAGCATCTCATTGTTAATGCTGTCAGCAACAGCAAGATCCATCCTGTATCTTTCCAGCTCGTTCTTCAGTGAATCAAGCTCTTTCTTAAGATCCTGATTCTCTTTCTTGAGCTGTGTCTTTGTCGCTGTCGGAAACTTTGCTTTTTTTTCTCTCACGAGAGCAAGGCTGTCCTTGTCGTTGGCAGCAGCACTCATAATAAAGACGGTCGCGCAGACGACCGCTATGATTCTTTTTAATATCATATTTGAATTGTTTGCTGATTACTATGCGATTCGTCAGAATCGGAGCCCTACCTTAAATCCTACAGCATTCCTGTCATAGTACTGTGGCGTTGCCATCGCATATTCGTTGTAAGGTGAGATCACTGCAGGCTCGACATTGAGACTGAGGTCGTCAGTGACCTCAAAGTCATGCATATAAGCAAATACATTTGCATCGATCACCTGAAGAAGATAGAACAGTGCGGTGGCTACAATAGAGTAGTCGCGATATCTTCTGTATACGTCTCTGTACCATTTTGCGGGTTCTGCAGATATAGGTATATCTGAGCTGGCCGTAGGATCGCCGCTTGTCGCACGGTTATATATGTTTTTGAATCGCTTGTAGTTGATGTTGTTGGTGGTGAGGAAATGCACCGATCCCATGAGACATCCCCAGTAGATCGGAACTTTGAATAGCTCACCATTATATATCTGTCCCAGTCCTGGGAGGAGAGCGGAATATAAAGTCGCTCTACCAGGATGTGGATGCTTGTCCCTGTGATAGCATGTAACTCCATCCAACAACGAACCCCAATATACAAGACCTGCACCGACCATAAGCCATGTACCTGTATTTTTCGCTCTTGTATTTATTGCGGGAGCTTCGTGCGGATATATGCTGTTATTTAGACTTTCGTATTCGCTTTTCGCTGTAAGATATTCATTATAAGCGTTTTTTGATTTATTGTACTGATGCAGGTAGTATCCTCCAGTTCCTGCAAGAGCACCAATCCCTCCATATATGACAGGAAGTTTCCAGTAGTCCTTGTTATAGATTTGAGCCGCACCTGGTAGAATCATAGATCCGGCGAACATTGTTCCGATCTTTATCTCTTCTTTATGACTTAAGCCCCTGAACAGCTCTTTAAAAGAGAAAAGCTGGTCAGAGGTATCTGCTACTGCGGTCGAGTCAGTTTCATTGTAGGTCTGGCTAAAAGCCTTTTCCTTGAACTGAGCGTTACTTGTGACAGTAAAACCTGTCATGCTAATTATAAGGACCGTGATATATTTTATAAGCCGTTTGTACATATCAGAATTTGGATTCTTCAAGTGCCTTCAGAAAATTCCTGACTTCTTCGTCAGAATTGAAATGGATTGTCATTGATCCCTTTCCCGATTCAGCACGTTTGAGGCTTATACTGTTTTCGAAATATTTGCCTACGATTTCAAGTACTTTAAAATATTCGTCTGGAAGGTCGTTGCCCTGATCCTGGACTTCTTTCTTCGGCTCAAGAAGCTTCTTGATCTTATCTTCGAGCTGTCTTACAGACAAATCTTCCTTAATGACAAGGTCGCATAGATATTCCTGTAGCTTGAAGTCTTCTACGCCGAGCAGGACTTTTGCGTGTCCCACGCTGAGAAGACCAACCTTGATGTCATGCTGTATCTTGGCAGGCAGCTTCAGAAGTCTTATGTAATTAGTTACGGAAGCTCTCTTCTTTCCGACTCTTACCGCCATCTGCTCCTGTGTGAGATGGCATTCCTCAATAAGTCTCTGGTAGCTCAATGCAACCTCAATAGGGTCAAGGTTCTCCCTCTGGATGTTCTCGACTATCGCCATTTCCAGCATACCCTGGTCGTTCGTGTCACGGATATATGCAGGAATCATGTCCATTCCGGCATTCTGGCATGCCCTGAATCGACGCTCTCCACTGATGATCTGGTATCTTCCGTCACCTTTTCTGCGGACTGTGATCGGCTGAATGAGACCTAATGTACGGATGGATTCCGCAAGCTCTTCAAGGGCATCCTGGTCAAATGACATACGTGGCTGAAACGGGTTCGGCTCAATCATGTCGACAGGTATCCTCAAGATGTCGGATGTGTCCTGAGGCTGGTCGTTTCTTACCACCTCTTTATTTACGTAACCGACAGGTTTTCTTATCTGGCTAAGATCTGCGTCTCCTCCAAGAAGAGCACCGAGACCTTTGCCGAGTCCTCTTTGCTGTTTGCTCATTGTCTTTTCTCGTTATATGCCAGATTCGTTTCTTTCAAGCACTTCCTTGGCAAGGTTCAGATAGTTGGTGGTACCGTTGCAGATCACATCATAAAGAATGATCGGTTTGCCGTGTGACGGTGCTTCGCTCAGTCTGATGTTTCGCTGGATGATGGTATCGAATACCATTGTTCCGAAATGCTCCCTGAGCTCTCCCAGTACCTGATTGTGGACTTTGGTTCTTCCGTCGAACATTGTCACTACGAAGCCTTCTATCGTGAGTGAAGGATTCGGCTTGCCCTGCACGAGCCTGATGGTCTGAAGAAGCTTTCCAAGACCTTCGAGTGCGAAAAATTCCGGCTGTACAGGTATTATTACCGAGTCTGCAGCTGTCAGGCAGTTTACGGTGATCAGACCGAGTGACGGAGAACAGTCTATAACTATATAGTCATATTCGTCCTTGATCCTGTCAAGGGCATTCTTCAATACTGATTCTCTTGATTCGTCCTCGAGCATCTCGATTTCCGCTCCGACAAGATTGATGTGTGACGGAATCATGTGAAGGTTGGCGATTTCGGTCTGGATAAGTGTGTCCCTGACATCAATCGTGCCGATCATCACCTCATAAAGGGTCCTCTTTTCGTCGTTGTCCGGAGAAAAATTCAGGCCGGATGTGGTGTTGGCCTGTGGATCGGCGTCTATGATAAGAACCTTCTTCTCCAATACGGCCAATGAGGCAGCAAGGTTGATTGCTGTCGTAGTCTTACCTACTCCTCCTTTCTGATTTGCGATTGCAATGATTTTTCCCATTTTCAACTGTTTTTAGGACTTATTTTGTGCAAAAATACAAAATAAATTTCATTCATCGACTTTATTTACTACATTTGTTGATAATTTGTTCTAATGTAGAACAGGGCGTAGATAGTAAATGATTATCAATCATGGCTAAAACTGATAAAAGTTTAATTTGGTTCGCTGTAGTTAATGTTTTTGCAGCTTCAAAGAATTCTGTAGGACGTTGGACCAAGGCAGAAGCGCTGCTTAAAGAGTATGGTGTGGAGTATCATAGTACCCGCACAGGAAATGCAGGTAATGCCAGGGAACATACCTTTGATGCGTGTATGGCCGGTTATCGACGATTCATCGCAGTCGGAGGTGACGGAACAGTGCATGATGTGCTCAATGGAATTGCTGAGTATGTCGAGTTCAATCAGGCTGCAGGCAATAATATTTCCATTTCGGATTTCACCCTTTCCGTAATACCTGTCGGATCCGGTAATGACTGGATCAAGTCTTTGGGCATACCTTGCAGGGTAAGGGATGCGGTTGCTGCAATTGCGCGCGGTCATGTTGAAAAGCAGGACCTTGTAAGGGCTGATATTCTCGATCCGATGGCGCTTCCGGATGAAGTTGCGCTGTCAAGTTCGTATATGGTGAATATCGGTGGAGTCGGCATTGACGGAAAAGTCTGCAAGCATGTGAATGAGATGAAGGAACAGGGAAGAGCTGGTAAGTGGCTTTATATTATCTCGCTCCTGTATGTGCTGAAGGAAAGAAGATCTTCAAAAGTCAAGGTCTTTTGTGATGACAATCTGGTTTTCGACGGCCCTTACTACTCGCTTGCATTCGGTAACGGAAAATTCTCGGGAGGCGGTATGAGACAGACTCCTGACGCGGTGCTTGATGATGGTCTGTTGGATGTTACAGTCATTCCAGAGGTCAGGCCTAGTGTCATAATCAGGCAGATGCATAAGCTTTACACAAAGAGATTCCTCAAGATTCCTCAGATTACTCATGCAAAAGGAAAGGAAATTCTTGTTGTGCCTGTAGATAAGTATAGGGAACAGCTTCTTGAAATTGATGGTGAAGTTGTTGGTAATGCACCGGTTAAGTTTGTGGTGCTTGACACACAGCTCAATGTCATTAAGAAATAATAGAAAAGGATATTATGCCGGATCGACATCGATAGTGATGTGGCCGGCATATTTTTCTTTTGTTTCGAATGCGGCGGTCAGATTTCTGATCGCCTTTTTATATGTATATAGGTTGCGGTCCTTCTTCAGACTGATTCTTATATGCCTGATATAATTGTCCGCCTTCTTGTCCGGATTCGGTGTGTATGGCCCTGTAACTCCGGGTACTGCGGTGCTGAGTGCCTTGGCTAAGCCTGCGCTCATCCTTTGTGCGCGATCTTCGAATCGGTCTTTTATTGACAACGTCACGATCCTTGAGAACGGAGGGAATCCAAAATCCCTGCGCTCGTCCATGAGTTCCATGCAGTAATCTCCTGCCTTATTGCATAAAAGACGTTGATATAGAGGGTGCTGAGGCTGTGATGTCTGGATTATGAACAAACCTTTTCTTTCGCGCCTGCCGCATCTTCCACGCAGCTGCTCGAGCAGCTGAATGGCCTTCTCATCCGCTCTGAAATCCTGAAGAGCGAGCATGGCATCTGCTGCAATTACTACGACAAGGCTTAGATTGCTGAAATCGAAACCCTTGGAAATGATCTGCGTTCCTATGAGAATGTCTATTTCTCCATTGCTGAAGTCCTGGATGGTCTTGATCTCAAATGCCTTGTTCTGAGCTGTGTCACTGTCAAGACGGGCGATTCTTGCATTCGGGAACAGGTTTGCAGCCTCTTCTTCGATCTTCTGGGTACCTGCGCCAAGCAGCATCAGTTCACCGCTGCATGCTCCGCACCTGTCTGTCGCCGGGCCTTGCCATCCGCAATGGTGGCATATAAGCCTGCCTGCCGTGCTTCCTGCCTGCCGATGAAGACTCAGGCTTACATTGCAATGCGGGCATTTCACCAACTCTCCGCAATCCCTGCATTGGAGAGCAGGGGAGTATGCTCGTCTTGAACGAAGGATCAGGACCTGTTCGCCGGCATTCAAGGTCTTTTCTATCTGTTGTATCAGCTTGATTGAAAAGTTACCTCTCATGCCCCGCTTGCGTCGTTCTGCCTTTGTGTCAATTATCTCTATCTCTGCTCCGTCTGCGCCATGGAAACGCTCCTCAAGCCTGATGTATGCGAATTTTCCAGCTTTTGTATTATATAAGGACTCAAGCGACGGTGTCGCCGATCCAAGAATGACATCCGCGCCATGAATCCTTGCAAGCATCAACGCAGTATCTCTTCCATTGTATCTCGGAGCTGGAGCATCCTGCTTGTATGAGTTGTCGTGTTCCTCGTCTATTATTATGAGGCCGAGATTGTGGTGCGGCAGGAATAGGGATGACCTTGTTCCAAGTGTGACATAGTTGTGTCCGGATTCATTGTCAGCTGACTTGCGGATATTTTCGGCAACTTCTCGCTTTTCTGCGGCGGTCTTTGATGAATGGAATATCATCAGGCTCTCTCCGAAATATCCGAAGAGCCTTTCCTCAAGCTGTCTGCTGAGTGCAATTTCCGGAACGAGGTACAATACGTTCCTGCCATTTTCAATGGTTTTTTGTGCAAGTCTCGTGTATATTTCGGTCTTGCCGGATCCAGTTACGCCATGCAGGAGTACCGGCTTTTGCGCCTGGAATGAATGCACGGCAGAATCGAATGCTTCCTGCTGTGCATGTGTGAGTTCAGGAACTTTGTCCGTCGATGCGATGTCCGTGATGGATTCGTCCGGGTATTTCAGCTTTCCAAGCTCTGTTTCGGCCAGAGCTATCTCTTCCTTTATTGCGGCGGCCTGCTCAAGATAGACCTGCCTGCTGGCTTCCTTGCGGGCGTTTTCGATCTGTGTGTCCTTTTTCTCCAGACGGGCTTTCAATCTTTCGATTTTTGCAACCTTGGCTTCTATTAGTCTTTCAATCCTTTCCTTGGCGCGTCGGTCCGATTTTGCCTTGCTCTCCTCAAGATGAAGCTTGCTGATAGGATAAGCAGCCTTATATACTTCTCCTACTGTACAGAGATAATAGTCTGCTACCTGTCTCCAGAGATCGATCTCCTCCGGGAATACTTTGTCCATATCCCGCTCGATGCTTTTGATGGAACGTATTTTCTTTATGTCGGTATCCGGTGTTATGTCTGTATCGCTGACAACACCGATGTATTCCTTTCCTGCAAAAGTGACCTTGACCCTGTCTCCCTTCTCAATCTCCATGATCTCCACATCAGTATGGCTCTCGTTCTGTGGAATCGAGTAGCATGGTTCCCATTCCAGCTTGAGCGGGAGTATTACTGATATGTATCGGATCTCTGTCATAAGACTGCGAATATACGAAAAATGTCAATCTCTGCCCATAAAAACTCTTTTTTAGCAGAAAAAGGGAAAAAAGTGAAAGAAAAATTTGCAGGTAAAGAAAAAATGTCTACCTTTGCAATCCCAAACGAAAACAATACGTTTGAAACGCAAATTCTGGTGCCATAGCTCAGTTGGTAGAGCAAAGGACTGAAAATCCTTGTGTCCCTGGTTCGATTCCCGGTGGCACCACTGAAAACCTCAATAGAAGCAATTCTGTTGAGGTTTTTTTGTGTATGTATTTCAGTTATAGATAATAACATTAACTTTGTGATTAACTAAAACTGATTATCATGAGAAGAATCTTATTGGCAGTCATGGGTCTGTTCTTCCTGACTGCTGCGTGCTATGAAATGAGTGCGGAAGTATCGATGTCTCCTCTGTTTACGGACAATATGGTTCTGCAGCAGAGGACAGATGCGCCTGTATGGGGAACCGCAGCGCCTGGCTCTCAGGTGGAAGTAATGACATCTTGGAACAAGCGTGTCTACAAAGCCAAGGCAGATGTTGCCGGAAAGTGGATGGTGAAGGTTGCGACTCCCAAGGCCGGAGGTCCATATACTATCGGCATCAAGGAGCAGGGTGGCGACACAAAGACAATCGAAAATGTGCTTATCGGTGAGGTCTGGCTCTGCTCTGGACAGTCGAATATGGAGATGCCGGTAAAGGGTTGGGGTAAGGTCAACGACTTTGAGAAGGAGCTCAAGAATGCAGCCAAGTATTCGAAAATCCGATTCATTGAAGTGCAGAAGGCTGTCAGTCCTGTCCCTGCTGATGATTTTGTTGCCGATTATGACGGTTGGGTGGAATGCTCACCGGAGACTCTCGAGGAATTCTCGGCTGTCGCTTATTTCTTTGGAAGAAGCATCCATCTTGAGGAGAATGTCCCTGTTGGACTCATAAATACATCTTGGGGCGGTACATACATCGAGCCGTGGATGAGTGCAGAGGCCCTTCAGGATTATCCGGAATTCGCGAATGAACTGGCAAATGTGGCCGGCTGGTCTCTTGATAAGGAGGAGCGCAAAAGGGTCGCGGCAGACGATGTATGGACCAGGCTTTATAATACTTTCAATGAGTACTATTTCGAGCAGGAAAAAGGATTCTCATTGTCAAATTATGATGATTCGTACTGGGATGAAATCAGACTTCCGGGCCTGCTGGAGCAAGTTTACCCGGGCCTTGACGGACATATCCTTGTGAGAAAAGAGTTCGTTCTGCCGCAGGAATGGGTCGGCAAGCCTCTGAAAATGTATGTTTCTGCAGTAGATGACAATGACAAGACATATTTCAACGGCACACTCATAGGCGAAGGTGAGGGCTGGCAAGTGGAGAGAAACTATGATATCCCTGCAGAACTTGTGACTGAGGCAAAGGTCATGATTGCAATGAGGATAGTCGACACTGGAGACACAGGTGGAATTGACGTGGATGATGATTCATTCTATCTTATCGGACCTGATGGTAAGAAATTCTCCCTTGTAGGTGCATGGAAGATCAGGAAGCATGCTGATTTTGGAGTGCTGCCGGTCAAGCCTGCAAATATGAAGGAGGAACGCCATTGCTGTACAGCGCTTTATAATGCCATGATCAGTCCGCTGGTTCCTTATGCGATCAAAGGTGCAATCTGGTATCAGGGCTGTTCTAATGTCGACAGGGCATATCGTTACCGTGACCTTATGACAGGCATGATCGAGGGCTGGAGAAAGGACTGGGGGTATGACTTCCCGTTCTATATAACCCAGCTGGCAAATTATCTTCAGTATCAGACTCAGCCGGAAGAATCGGTGTGGGCAGAACTTCGTGAATCCCAGGATGTTGCCTCGCGCGTTACTGCCAATGCTGGCATGGCTGTGACCATCGATATCGGTGATGCTGTGGATATTCATCCGAAGAACAAGCAGGAGGTAGGACGACGCCTTGCTCTGCAGGCTTTGAACAAGACTTATGGAAAGTCTGTATTATGCTCTGGGCCGGTATATGAAGGATATGAGGTGGAAGGAAATGTGATAAGAATCCGCTTTTCATCAGTCGGAAAGGGGCTTGTTGCAAAGGGAGGAAAACTCGAAGGATTTACAATCGCGGGAGCTGATCGTCAGTTCCATTGGGCTGAAGCCAGAATCGTAGGGGATTGTGTCGAGGTTACATGCAAGGATGTTGAAAGGCCGCTTGCCGTACGTTATGCATGGGCAAATAATCCTGTCATAAGTCTCTTCAATTCAGAAGGGCTCCCAGCCAGCCCGTTCAGGACAGATGACTGGCCGCTGCTTACTTTGTATAATACTGCATTCCTATAATGGAAAAGGGTCGCAATTTGCGACCCTTTTTTGTATTAGAGGAAAACTCCTCGCCTGTTATTTACTTCCTTTCTGTCCAGTAGCATTGAGGATGAAGTTTACAATCGGTTCAGGGTTGTAGAGTGAATGAGGATGATGGCCAACGTCTGGCTTGTGAATGACCATCATTTCATGGCCATATCCGGCTACGAGTTTCTCAAATACCGCTGTATTCTCTTCTACCGGCACAGCTACGTCTACATCTCCTACAACATGTATCATAGGGACCTTGGCTTTTGAAAGCTTCTTTGCATGGTCGACTGGATTGCATTCCCATTTGAGAACGTCTTCATAATCGTCGAATCCATATGCTTTCATCATTACAGGTATGCATGATGCGACTCCTTCAGGTGGGTTTTGTTTTGTTACCCAGGTCCTGAAGTCCATGACGGGTGCGTCTCCGTAAATGCATGCAGTCTTCTTCGGATTCTTTCCAGCCCAATTATAAATGATGAGTCCGCCTCTGCTCATACCTTCAAGAACTGCTTTCTTGCCGAGTCCGGCCTTTCGCGCGAGCTTGTAGAATCTGTCCCATCTCTTCACTGCATCCGGAGAGCCGAAAAGGTCGGATATGTCGCAGTATGTGAGATGGAATCCATGCTCAAGGAGAGCTATGTCTGTCTGAGGCTCATGTCCCCAGAATCTTGCTCTCCATATCCAAGGTTTGCCTTCCGCAGCATGGTGGGGCTTCACGATATAGCATTCTACGCCATTGTCGTTGTATACATATCCTTTGAAGCCGTGGAAATTGAATTCTCTGACAGGACGAAGGGGGAATGATGCGATGACGTCATTTCTGTCGCTTTCCTTGACAGAAAGATAATCATATATCTTCTTTGCCATTCTGCCAGCACCCAGTCCGG
>JAEIGA010004426.1_pt1 | contig 21737 bp, 22 predicted proteins | sample 9270691 | NCBI WGS metagenome assembly JAEIGA01 (sample SAMN17057246, study PRJNA624740) | gut metagenome | biome: biome; isolation source: fecal sample | host: Bos grunniens | place: China: Xizang | collected 2019 | reverse complement strand
TAGTGGCTCGCAGTCTCGAGGATAAAGTCGATCTCCTCGTCGAGTGGGCGTGGCTCACTCTCGGCTGTAGGACGCTGGATATCGGTAGTACCAACAACCACCTTGTCGTGCCAAGGCACTGCGAAGAGTACGCGGCCATCCGAAGTCTTTGGAACCATAATAGCGTAGTCGCTCTGCAAGAACTTCATATCGAGAACGATGTGAACACCCTGCGAAGGAACAACCATCTTTGGCTGACCTGGCTCGTCCATCTGCAAAATCTCATCAACGAAGCAACCAGCAGCATTGATTACAGCCTTTGCCTTTACGGTATACTCCTTGCCTGTGAGCAAGTCCTTAGCAACTACGCCGCAAACCTTGCCCTTCTCGTCGTGCAAGAGGTTAACAACCTCGGTACGGTTAGCAACAACACCACCCTGCTCTACGCAAGTCTGTGCCAAGTTGCAAGCCATACGAGCATCGTCGAACTGACCATCGTGATAAACAACACCACCCTTCAAGCCCTCTGCAACCGAAGTTGGGAGGTACTGACGAAGAGTCTTTGCTGTGATAAATCGTGAGCGACCATAGCCAAAACCGAACGAGAGAATATCGTAAACGGTCAAACCACAGAAGTAGAGGAAGTTCTCCCAGTGGCTGTAATTCGAGATTACGAATGCCTGATCCTTAACGAGGTGTGGAGCATTACGCTTCATCAAACCACGCTCGTGAAGAGCCTCACGCACCAAATCAACCTCCAACTTTTGGAGATAGCGAACACCACCGTGTACAAGTTTTGTTGAGCGGCTCGAAGTACACTTTGCGAAGTCCTCACGCTCGAAGAGCGCAACACTGTAACCACGAGATGCGGCATCAACAGCGCAACCAAGACCAGTTGCTCCACCACCTACAACAACGATATCCCATACCTTGTCGGTATTTTCGAGTTGTTTGAGTAAGTTTTCTCTTTGCATTTTTTTGTTTTATTTAGTTTTGATGATAGATTCGCACAATTTATCGCACAAAATTAAGCACTTTTAACGAAACAACAAAGCAAAAAAGAAGGAAATTTGATATATAAAGATAAAAATTTATCTTTTAACCAACTAAAAAAAGAAAAAGAGGTGAATTTCGATAAACTCACCTCTCTCCAACTATTCATCACAAGATTTAGTCGTCAATTCTCTGGAAATTTCCGTTCGCATCGAACTTCAAATCGAGATCGTTGCTCAACTCCACCTCGTAACCATACATAGACTTCTCGATCTTCACAATAAGTAGCGAAGGGTAGTTTGTGGCTACATACTCCTTGATCTTTGCAGGAATAACCGAAGCCGGCACGCCACTCTTCTTATTCTCTACACTCTCCCACTTACCCTTACTATTGAACTCCACCTTTGAGCCATCACTGAGCAAGACAGTGTAGTCATTATCGTTGATTTCACGGTCGTGAACAGCCTTAACAACACTACTGCCAGCGAAGTGTGTATTCAAAAACTCTTGTGCAGCGGTAGGCAACTTGCGAGTAGGAATTTCAAAATTATCTGCACACGCAGGAATGATTGCGAATGAGGCAATAGCCAACATCAAAAACATCATCTTTTTCATATCTTTATTCTATTATTTTAAGGTTTTCACAAATATAACGATTTACTCCTACATTTTATTGTACAGCATACAAAAATTTCAAATAGTGTACCAAAAAATCACTCCGAATAAAAATGTTTTGGTCTAACATTTGGATAAATGAAAAATTCTACTTAATTTTGATAACTGAAACAACAAAATAGGAGGAGTTTATTATGGCACAACAAGAGAAAACACGCTACACAGATGCTGAGTTGGCCGAGTTTAAGGAGTTGATATTGAAGAAGCTCGAACAGGCACGCCACGACTACGAGGAGTTGCGCTCCACAATAAGTCGTGTTGACGGCAACGACACAGAAGATACATCACCTACCTTCAAGGTTCTCGAAGAGGGTGCCACAACACTCTCGAAGGAGGAGTGTGAGCGCTTGGCGGCTCATCAGTCGAAGTTTATCCGCAACCTCGAACTTGCACTTGTGCGTATCGAGCACAAGACTTATGGCATTTGCAAGACCACAGGTAAACTTATTCCTCGTGAGCGCCTGTTGCGAGTACCGCACGCTACCGAGACCATCGAGGCAAAAGAGGCAAGACGATAGAGAGAGTATCCGTCTTAATAACAGATATGCCACCCGAAATCGGGTGGCATTTTTGTGAGAGGGGTTAAGCAAACAAACAGGGATGTTGGTCTATTTATCGGTGAAGCGACTTTGCGATAAATGATCGCTCTAAATCCTGAGATATATTAATTATAAAATCACCCATACGCTCTAACTCATTAACAATATCCATATAATAGACACTTGCTTGATAGTTCTTTCCTCCATTTTCTAACCCCACAATCTCCTCCTCACGCAGACTATTTCTCAGTTCGTTAATACGATTCTCGGCGTTATATGCATTCGATATATTATCAAGAGAGCCCTTATGCGCAGATTTCAAATTCTCAATCATTGCCATATATGCGTCCCCTACTGCATCCGCCATACCCTCCAAATTCTTGATTGTAACAGCGTCAAAACTCCTCTTGTGCATATTTCTACGAGAAAGTATACGGCTAATAGCCTCGCCAGAATCACCGAGCGACTCCAACTCACCTATAATTTTATACATTGCCTTAATTTTCGTAGAGGTTGCTTCGCTAATATCTCCTACCGACACAGCGTTCAAGAATGAAGCGATCTCATACTCTATTCTATCCGAAATCTCCTCATACTTAACCAATTTTGAGCGCAGTTCCTCAAACTTATCAGAGTCACCAGCAGCAATCGCCGCTTTTGCATATCCAAGTCCATTCTTAGATATCTCGGCAAAATGTATAATCTCGTCGAAGGCTTGCTCGGCAGCAAGTTCAGGAGTCGCCACCGGACCTGCCGAGATATATTTCAGGCGGAACGAATCGCTCTCCTGATTTTTAGGCATTCGAATAATCCACACAACCGCCTTCTCGATATACTTAATAAACCAAATCAATATAAAGGTATTGATTGTATTGAATAGCGTATGAAGCATCGAGAGTCCATACAATGCCGCAGTACCTTCAGCAGAGGTAGCATCGCCAACGACAAAACCGTCAGCCGCTGGATTTGGAAGGCCAAAGGCCTCGATAATTACACCCACAAGCGAGAGGAATGGCTTAAAGAACAACAATGCCCATACAACACCAAACACATTGAATATCGTATGCGACATTGCGGCTCGCTTGGCTTGTGTATTTCCCACCGATGCTGCGATATTAGCAGTAATCGTCGTGCCGATATTCTCGCCTAACACCATAGCGCACGCCATATTAAACGGAATCCAGCCCATACTCAGCATAATAAGAGTAATCGCCATTGTTGCCGACGAAGATTGAAGCACCAGCGTCAACAGCGTACCAAATACTAAGAATATAAGCACAGACTCAAAGCCATAACTCGACCAACTCTTGACAAACTCCAACACTTGTGGCGTTTCATTCAAATCGGGCACAGACTCCTTCATAAAGGATAGACCAAGGAACAAAAGAGAGAAGCCAACAATCAACTCACCAATGTTCTGCCTTTGATTCTTCTTTGAATTTGAGAACAAGAAACCTAATGCCATCAACGGTATTGCGAGGATTGATATATCGGCCTTAAAGCCGAGCCACGACACGAGCCAAGCGGTAACCGTAGTACCGATATTGGCACCCATAATCACACCTATCGCCTGCGCAAGTGTAATAAGTCCCGCATTCACAAAACTCACCACCATAACGGTAGTTGCAGATGAAGACTGTATCAAAGATGTTATTCCCAAGCCTGTCATAACGCCCTTGAATGGATTGGAAGTCATTGCCGAGAGAAAACCTCTCAATTTATCTCCCGATGCTTTTTGTAGTCCAGAACTCATTAAGTTCATTCCGTAGAGGAACATTCCCAATGCTCCCAGAAGTGTAAAAACTTGAAGTATACCCATATATTAATTAAGCAATTTGATTTGTTACAAGATAAAGGTTGTAGATTACAAAACAGACAACCATAAATAGTCCACACGCTCGACCGATACGCCCCCTCAACCCCATAATCAATGGGAGAACGGCAGCCGCTATCACCACGCCATAATCGACGAGCGTTATATCCGTAGAGGTAAGTGGCATAACTTGCGAACTCACTCCCAGAATAAGGGTTATATTAAAGATATTTGAACCGATGATATTACCCAAGGCTAAATCTGTATTTTTCTTGACCGCTGCGGCGACTGAGGCTGCCAACTCTGGCAACGATGTACCACACGCAATTAGTGTTAATGAGATAAAGGCATCGCTTAAACCAAATGACTTGGCAACAAGCACAGCATTATCGACAAAGAGGTCACAACTTGTAATCAACAAGGCAAGTCCGCCCAAAACTTTAAGTATAGCAACCCACAGCGAACCTCCTATTTCGGCATCGGGTTCAGTTGCTACACTCTGCTTTCTATCACGAGCAAACGAGTACCACATAAACAACGCAAACACAGCCAAGAGTAGTAAACCATCGAGGCGACCAATCGTTGCAGGTGTTCCGTTGAAAAAGTTCAGCGCCAGGAGAGCGAGTAATACCGAAACCCCTATACATAGAGGAATCTCAAATTTCATATTCTTCTTATCAATTCCAATAGGGAAAAATAGAGCCGTAACGCCTAAAATACCCAAGATATTGAAGATATTTGAGCCTACCACATTGCCGATTGCAACATCCGCATTACCATTTAATGCACCGATAAAACTCACAACCAACTCCGGCATTGAGGTGCCGACTCCCACAATGGCCGCTCCGATAACAAAATCTGAGACTCGCAACTTTTTAGCGATAAGCACCGCTCCGGCGACAAGATAATCTGCGCCGAAGACGATGCCCGCTAATGATGCAATAAGAATTAGATACTCCATATTACTTTAATAGGTGTTCAATCTTGCTGAGTTCGCAATCATACATCTCCGAGCATGGCTCATACTGGTATGGAATGTACTCCAAAAGTTGCAAATGTGCCATTGCTGATGGTTTGCTATAATATATTCGCAACATTATAGCCTGACTACCACCTTCGTTGACCGAGTCAATAGATTGTGGGTTGGAGGCTAATGCTGATAACAATTTAGACTTCATATCACCCGAAAACAGCAACTCTTTCTTATGATACATCTTTTTTGTATCAACATCTCTATATGCACTCTTCATAACGAAAGCCTCAACAACTCCTGCTACAATAAGTGTCCACCCTCCAAGGTTGGCGGCTTCTGCCTCAAATAATAGTGCAAGAATAGCACCTAAAACAATAAGTGATGAGAATATAATAATATCTTTGGTAGAGCGTACTCTAATAAATTTCTTTTCCATTTTTTATCATTTAGTTTAATTGTACATAACATTATAATAGTCTGCCTACACAGCAAATCAGATAACATCGCCCTAAAACATAGGAAGATGTCGCCAAATAGTATATAATGTAGTACGCTAAATGATAAGTTTACCAAGACAAATCAGTTTATGAACTGGCTTGGTAAACGAGGAACAGATATTTAATGATTCTTTTTGAATTAGATTTCTAATGCCGGCATTAATAATTTTACCAGACTTCACAAATTCAAAATTATGGCGATGTGCATTGCTACTCCTTTTGGTTATCGTAACTTGCACCTGAATAGGCGTAACGCCAGAGAATTGACGAGGAAGATTGAGAGAGGATTGTGGCGTAGAGGAGTCCAAATAGACAACCTCTTGCTCAGGTGATGTGAATTTATTACAACTCTCCTTTGTAGGCAAATCAAGCCCACTCGCACCGCTGATAAAAGCGATGACGAACAATATAACAGGAATAGTATATCGAGTCAAATGTTTCACAACTCTATATTTCACATCTTTCGTCTGCAAAGATACTCTTTTTTATGATATTTTCTCCATTTTTACAGCAAAAGCCAGCGCACCACTCTTATCCACCCCTACTTGCGACCAGTTACAGAGTAGTCTGTACCCTCGGTGAATTTGCTCTCGGTGTAGACATTGCCAAAGCGGTCGGTTGCTCGCACCTCTATCTTTGACGCACTCGGATTCTTCAATGTATATTTATACATATGGTAGCAGTTGCTATAAGTGTTGTAGGCATCATCCTTTTTGCCCAACACTCCGAGATACAACCCTACAAAGTGCATATCATCGCTAATATCCGCCTTGAAATAGTATGGATTAGATTGTGAGCCGTCGCCATACACGCCACTATTATTCGTTGTTGCAGGGTCATTGTCGTGATAGTTGCGTGTCTTGTATGGAATTAGCGACATATCGCCAGAGTATTCACCATCCTCGTAGACCTCCACCTTCCAACTACTATCAGCGTTGAAGATATTTGCCAAGATAACATTCGAGCCGTAGTTAAACTTGTAGTAACCCTTCACGCCATAGGTATCTGTTCCCGACTTCGCCTTTCCGGTCAGGGCATCGCCACGATAGATACGCATCTGGTGTGAACGCACATTTTGACCTTCGTGATAACCGATGTAGTACCAATCCTTAAATGTGGCGCCCTCGCATACAAAGACCTGAAAACCATTTGGAGTGCCATCTCGCCCCATATAGCAGTCCCACCAAGAGCCACACAGTGTATTCACGATATGCTCATATATCTTCAAGCCACTCGAAGAGTCCTTCCTGTGGTCGTAATTTCTATTATAGTGTTGGTGTCCCGACAATATATGCACCTCCTTGAACTGGTTTATGAGTTGCAGCACCGTTTGGGAGTTAGACTTATCTTGATTTAGTAGAGGGATATGCACGCATAGCACCAGCATCTTATCCTTTGGCACAAGTGCCAAATCCTGACGCAACCACTCCACCTGCTCGTCCATAAATCCGAGTTCATTTTTACCCCTATTATCAAACGATGTATAGAGTATATTTCGCATTCCCACAAAGTGAACATCGCCTCGGTCAAAAGAGTAGTTCGCAGGCCCGAAAACCTCCTCGTGGTCACGCTGCATCTTAATCTGTGGCGTAGAACTACTCTCATCTGCCGTTACACCCTCTCTACGGAATGTGTAGTCGTGATTACCCATAACCTGAAATACCGGCATACCCGTCTGCGATGACGCAAAGCCATCTCGCAAATCATCACGATACATCGAGCGATCGTTGCCGTCGTTCGAGATTATATCTCCGAGCGTAATTCCATAGCAAGGCATCTCCTTTGACACATCGGCGCAGTGGGCTTTGATGCCGGGTATAGCCTCACTCTTCAAATAGCCAAGATATTTGTCGCTATATATCTGTGGGTCGGCTATGGCAAAGAGAGCAAACTTCTCCTCCTTGCCACCAGAAAAAGGTGTAAGGGTAAAGTTATACTTTTGAGTCGTTGCAGAGTATCGCTTGTAGAAGCAAGGTTGCCCATACTCATTTATCGGCACCTCATACTCGGCTGGGATGGTAATATAGATATACCAAGCGTCCTTCGATGGTGCTAACTCGTAATATCCGCTTCGGTTGGTCGTAACCACCGAAAATCCATCACTCACAGCCACACCTTCGAGAGGATTATTCTTATTATCAACCACATATCCAAATACTTTGCCCTCCACAGAGTCGTCGAAGAAATCGCCCTCTTCCGCCTCCATCACTTCGAGCGCAACCTCTCTATTCTGCTCAAAGGTTACGGTCTTAAAACGCTTTACTACACCCGCTTTAACGCTACCCGACTCCCACACACAGGTCATCTTCTTGCCATTGGTCGAGGTAAACTCCACACTGCATCTGCCGTGTTCGCCCTCAGGCAGAGCGATATAATAGAGGCTTTCCTGCGAGAGGGAAAGGTTACTCGACGAGTCGCAACTGTAACAAATATAATCGTAATTATACTCCGCAAGCGCAGTGTCGGTTAGCACAAGAGGTATTGCTTGACCTTCGTAGTCAATCCCCTCAAAGCCAGAGCCCTTCTTTATGATATAGTAGCCAGAGAGAGGTGCTTCGCTCTCGGTTTTTACAACTATATCCTGCAACGCAACGCCATCGCCCTTTACCGATAGACGCAAAACACCCGCAAGGTGGTTAAGTACGATTTTATCGCCCGCCTTCTCCTTCACTCCGTGCATTGGGAGCGCACCATTTGCAAACTTACCACCTATGTGGCTCTGCTCTTTGGCAAAATAGACGAATTGCGCACCTAAAAAGTTACTAAAATCCTGATAAGTGATATTTAGCGGATAGGTCAATGGCTTCTCGAACTCAAATTGTGCAACAGAGGGGTTCTCGGTATCAATAACAATCCTCTTGGAACGAGCCCCATTTACCAGAATGCAGTCATCTGCACTCCAATATAGCGGATAGATACCATCGGCACCCTTATCGCCCAATGTCGTACGCATCGACTGAGGCAAACTGACAGTCAAAGTCGTAACACCATCTCGCACCTCCAACGACTCTCCATCGAGGGTGTTAGTCTGGCAATTCATAGAGAACAGCGCCAAAATAGCAACTATCAAGAGGTATATTTTTCTCATATCAACAACCTTTGTCCGACAAGATAATCATTTTTAGTGTAAATATCAACATTTCAATCGATTATTTACTTTAAGCGTACTTTTTAGAAGAGTTCAAGTTGGTCGATTTCGTGATTAAAACTCTTGCGATGGTATGGCGAAAGACCATATTGGCGCACTGCGAGGCGATGTTCCTTGGTCGGATAGCCCTTATTCTTTGCCCAGCCATACATAGGATACTCCTCGGCAAGACGCAACATATAGTCATCTCGGAAGGTCTTGGCTAAAACCGATGCAGCGGCTATATTGGCGTACTTGCCATCGCCCTTCACTACGCACTGGAATGGCAACTGCAACTTTGTGTAGAAGCGATTGCCATCTATGGCGAGGAACTGCGGTTGTGGATTGAGTTGCTCCACCGCCAACGACATACCCTCGAACGAGGCGTGGAGGATATTTATCTCGTCGATGCGCTCGGCAGAGATCTCCTGCACAGCCCACGCCACCGCCTCCTTGCATATCACCTCACGCAAGGCGTAGCGATTTTTCTCGCTCATCTGCTTCGAGTCGTTCAATAGCGGATGATAGAAGTCGGGCGGTAAAATCACCGCCGCAGCAAAGACCGAGCCTGCAAGGCAACCACGCCCTGCCTCGTCGCAACCAGCCTCCAAAAGTTCGTGCTGAAAAGAGTTCTCCAACATATTTCCAAATTCTTTTCTGCAAAGTTAACTTTTTTATCGTAATTTCAATATAAAAAACTATCTTTGTGCTATGCAATTAACTGCTTTAACCCAAAAATCGGCTCTGCCTGCAATAATGCTACTCGTAGTGATAGTTATCACTACGGCTCTGCGCTCACGCCTCGCTCCGTATGCGATAGAGGTGGCAGATACCCCATTCTTGGGTACGACATTGGCTCTCATTTTAGCAGTTATCACACACCTTATCACAGGTTTTGTCGAGGGTAAGGTGCAACTTCGCTCAGGATTAAGCAAGGGCTACAATACGCTCTCTATACCCCTCTATGGATTGCTCGCTTGTGGCATTGCGTTTTCGCCAAACGCACTCACCTCGGCAGCAGCGTCGCTTTGCTTTGCACTTGCGATGCACCTCTTACTCCGTTCTCTTCACCAAACAGACGAAAGGGATTCGCTCTTTTTCGCATCTTTCCTGCTCGGAACGATGGTACTACTCGCGCCTCCAAGCATTGTGTTAGTTGGCGTCATACCTTTGGTATTTATAATCCTTGCACTATCGTTGCGCCAGTTGGTGCTAATGATTGTGGGCTACATAACTCCACTCTTTGCCGCCTCTTATATAGTATGGTATAGAGGTGGAGAATTTTGGGATTTGGCTCGCAACCTATTCTCGCATCTTGCCACACCTCAGATGGAGAGCCTACAACAACTGCCATACCTCGCTATTGCGATGATTGTAGGAATAGTTGCCATTTTGATTTGGGGAGCAATTTACTCGACTATTCGTCCCGACAAGATGCTTATGCTGGCTCGTGTACGCCGCTCAATGCACCTGTTTGTATGGTTACTGCTCTTAACCCTCTCGATGGTATTTATCCCGTCTTGCAACCTCTCAATCCTCGCTATTGTTGCAATACCAGCAACCACACTGCTCAGTTTTATATTTAGTCTACTACCGAGCAACCACTCAACAATAGCCTATTGGGTGCTATTGCTTCTCTTCGTAATCCACCTCTTCGTGGCATAAAAAAAGCACTCCTTAACGGAATGCCTCTTTTAGATGCTCGACTGTCTTGTTGCGTATGGTCTGCTCAGTCGAAAGTATCATATTTTTAATCGCCTCAGCAGTGGATTTGCCGTGTCCAATAACCACTGGGGCATTTACGCCAAGCACTGGTGTTCCGCCCGTACTCTCATAGTTTAGGCCATCGAATATCTGACTCTTCGCCCCCGTTTCGGCATAAATCGAATAGAGCCCCTCGATAAGTTTCAACACCGTATTACCCACAAAGCCATCGCAGACAATCACATCGGCACTCTCCGACTCGAAGAGGTGCGAGGCCTCAATGTTTCCAACAAAACGATAGCGCCCCAACTCGCTACCCTGCTGCAATAATTTGTGTGCAACCTTGGCTTGGAGATTTCCCTTTGTCGACTCGGATCCGATATTGAGCAGTGCCACGCTTGGGTTTTCAACTCCCAACGACTTGGCATAGACCGAGCCAATGAGGGCGTACTGCTCCAACACATCGGGCTTACAATCGACATTCAAGCCCACATCGAGCAGCAGTTTTCCACCAATCCTCACAGCAATAGTTGGGCGGATAACTCCATCAATAACCTTTACCAACTGCATTGCACCCACCATCATTGCCCCCGTAGAGCCAGCACTTGCAAAACCATCAATACGCCCCTCCACAAGGTGACGGAAGCCCGTAACGATGCTCGAATTACACTTCTGTTGGAATGCACGCACAGGGTGGTCGCCCATCTCAATAACCTCGGTCGTATGAACAATATCAAAGTAGTCAGCGCTGCACTCTTGGTCTTCTAAAAGCGAGCGAATAACCCCCTCATCGCCAAATAGTACAATGCGACTATCGCCACCGAGCGCATCGAGTGCCAACACAGCACCCTTCACTGCCGCCTCCGGTGCGAAGTCGCCGCCAAATGCATCAACTCCGATTTTTATCATACTCCAAAAGGGTTTCAAGATAACAAAAGAAGTCTGCTACCTATTCGGCAAGCAGACTTCAACGCTTAGTACATAGCCTCAGACTATGCCTCTACCTTCTTCTCGATAGCCAACTTGCCACGGTAAAAACCGCACTCAGGGCATACACGGTGATAGAGAACTGCCGAACCACAGTTCGAGCAAGTTACGACTGTTGGAACAACAGCCTTGTAGTGAGTTCTACGCTTGTCTCGGCGAGTTGACGAGACTTTGTGTTTTGGATGTGCCATAATTGTACTCTATTTTTAAGTTTTACTTATTATTATATATCTTTTTTAAGTGGACTTTCTACTCTATCCGTCTTGGGTTCTCCCCAACCCATTGCTCTACGCCTCTGACGACTCCTCGTCGTTCACTACGGTAAATCTTGCCATCATCTCGGGGTTGCATCCGCCCTCCTCGTGTACTCGGCGGTATGGCAACGAGATAACGATGCTCTCGTAGATGTACTGTTTGAGCGAAAGTTGGTCGCCCTTTGCAATCCACATCACATCGCCATCATAGTCGTGCTGCAAGTCCGAAAAACGGACTGTGAGTAGACCAGAAAACTCGACAGGAATGGTACAATCCTCCAAGCAACGATCACACTCCACAACTACGCTACCCGAAATTACGACATTTACATCGAGCTTGGCATCCGAGCAATTTACACAAGCGTGCACCTTGCAATCTCCGCCCTTAATTTCGTTCGACTCCATCTCGCCAAACAACGCATCATCAACCTCGAAATCGAAGGTATGAAGACCACTTGGCAACGACATATAGTCGATTGAAAATTTATTATTTGCTCCCATATTGGCGTAATTAGCGTGCAAATGTACGACAAAAAAGCAAATTGTGCAAATTTTCTCACGAAAGTTGCTATATTTGCGAGAAAATAACCCCAAAAAGGGGATTTTGAGGGGTAAATTGTAGAGTATGAGTAGTTTTAAGATTACTATTTCGAGTCGTTTCGAGGAGTTGTGGCGATACAACATCATTGCCGTGTGCGAATTATGCTCGGCTGTGGGTGAACGCATCGAATACAAGAGCAAGGAGAGCAACATAGCCCCAGTGGGCAGCAATCTCTCTGCTCCGCCCGTAGATTACGATTCGAAGCGAACAATCGTTTTGGAGAGTGGTGCGGGTGATTTCGTAAATCTGCTGGTCTATGTGATACCTCACACTCTGCCTACAACATCGGATATTTACAAAACAAAGAACTTCCACCTAACCGTAAAGGTCGAAGCCGACAAGGAGATTCTCCTCAATCAGGTTTTCGACATAAACCAATGGTCTGGCGACAATATATCGTTGGACAGAGTCGGTGCGAAGGAGATAAAAGAGTAACATTTTTAGAGTTATGAAACAGAATTGGAAACCTTGTGCAATCGTAAACCCCGTGCCTGCGGTACTGGTTAGTTGTGGCGATACACCCGAGAACTACAATATGCTGACCATCGCTTGGACTGGCACAATCTGCTCCGAACCGGCAATGGCGTATATATCAGTTCGCCCAGAGCGCCACTCCTACGAAATTATTAAGCGCACAGGCGAATTTGTAATAAACCTCACCACCGAAGCGTTGGCGGAGGCAACAGATTGGTGCGGAGTTCGCTCTGGTCGCAACTTCAACAAATTTAAGGAGTGCGGACTCACAGCCGAGAAGTCTGCCGTTGTGGCAGCGCCTTCGATTGCCGAGTCGCCCATCTCTATTGAGTGCCGAGTAAAACAGATTATACCGCTTGGCTCGCACGATATGTTTATTGGCGAGGTGGTAAATGTGGCGGTAGATGAGCACTATCTCGATGCTGAAACGGGCAAACTCGATGTCGAAAAGATGCGTCTTTTGACCTATGCACACGGCGGTTATTTCACTATGGGCGAGAAGATTGGCACTTTCGGATGGACAGTCAAGGGCTCAACCCTCCGCAAGGAGTTGAAACAAGGAAAGCAGAGTGCAAAGAGGTAGGTTATGGCGAAGAGATTAGCGATATTTGACCTCGACGGCACACTACTCAACACGATTGGCGATTTGGCCGAGGCGTGCAACTATATGTTGACGCTGCGTGGGCTCGGATTGCACACCCGTGAGGAGTATGCGCAGATGGTCGGCAATGGCATTCTAAATCTCGTGAAGCGAGCATTGCCAGAGGAGTTGCGAAGACCTGAATATGTGGGGGCGGCACGAGAGGACTTCCTCGCCTACTACACCGCCAATATCGACCGATATACAGTACCTTATGAGGGTATTCGGGAGGTGCTTCACACACTGCAAGAGAGTGGCTGGGAGATGGCAGTTGCATCAAACAAGTTTGATGAAGGTACAAAACAACTCGTTGCAAGCATCTTCCCAGAGGTCAATTTTAGGGCTATTTATGGCAATAAGGAGGGTTTCCCGTTGAAACCCGATGCGGCACTGCTCGACTTGATTATGAAGGAGTGCGAAGCAACTACCGAGACAACCACAATGATTGGCGACTCTGGCATCGACATACAGACCGCAAAGAATGCGAATGTTCGCTCGGTGGGCTGTTCGTGGGGTTTTCGTTCACGAGAGGAGTTGGAAGAGTGTGGAGCAGACCACATAATAGACAGACCAATAGAGTTGTTAAACATATTAAAATAGATAAAATTATGGTAGCAAGTCCAAAGGATATTAATCCGAACAATGAGCCAACTGTCCTCTGCCCAGAGTGCGGAGTACCAATTCCAGTGAGTATGGAACGATGCCCTTACTGCGGTATTCGTATGCCTTACGGTTGCAAGATGTTGGCTATCCGCACCGCAGTAGCCATTGTGGCAATCATCACAGCGATTGTGCTGTTAGTGACGCTGTTGTAAAACAGGGAGGGGTAGTAATAAGGAGTTTAAGGAAGTTAAAGAGTTTAAGGAGTTTAAAGAGTTTAAAGAGTTTAAGGATTAAATCATTAAACTCTTTTTTTTGGGGGGGGGCAATGAAAGCGTAGCATAGTAAACCTATGTGAGTAATTTGGAGTCCGACGCACTCGCACAAAAAGAGCCAATCAGAACGATTTTTTTATTTTTTTTGTATATTTGCATTATGATAGAGTTCAAACGAAAATTTTCAAATAGTACAAAATTGGCACTTTGTATAGCAACAGCGGGATTGTTGTCTATACCGTGGGAGGGGGCAAGTTGCATCACTTTATTTATAGGATTGTTGCCGTTATTGTTGGTAAGTGCGCAATATAGTGGCAGTTGGAAAGATACCTTTGCAATGATGGGTTGGGCGACTATCTCATTTGCATTGTGGAACATCTTTACAATCTGGTGGGTGTGGAATGCTACTCCGGCAGGGCCTATTGCCGCCACCATATGCTCAACTTGGTGGAGTTTGTTAGCCTTTATGGCTTACCACATAGTATCTAAACACGCATCGAAGGCGTTAGCGTATGTAACTTTTGTAACCGCTTGGATTGCAGGCGAGTATCTCTACACTAATGCACCAGCATTATCATTCCCTTGGTTGGTATTAGGCAATGGTTTTGCAGATGACCCTTGGGCAGTGCAGTGGTACGAATATACAGGTGTTTTTGGAGGTTCGTTGTGGGTGTTGCTGGTGAACATCCTGGCATTAGAGGCGTGCTTGACTATGCGCAAAAGGGCGTGGACTGCTGCGACATTGGCTATTGTTATACCTATTGGCATCTCAATAGGTCTATTCTACAAGTACGAGCCCGACAGCAAGAGTTACACATCGTTGCCAAAGATGACAGTATCGGTTACACAACCCAACATCCCTTGCTACGAGAAGTGGAACATCTCGGCAGAGAAACAGCAGGACAATCTGCTCGATTTGCTCGCCCAAGCACCCGACTCGGCAGAGTTTGTGCTGATGCCCGAAACTGCGCTGGCAGAGATGATAAATGACCGTCAGGCGGAGAATTCGCATATCGTAAATCGCATTTCGGAATACTTGCAGAACGAAAAGCCTACGACTATGGTGGTATCGGGAGGCGAAACAGTACACCTCTATGGCAAAGTGAAGGGGTCGGAAACGGCACGCAAGCGAGGTATGTACTATATGGACATATTCAACTCGTCGCTCGGCATCGACACCACTTCAACGGTGCAAATTCATCACAAAGGCAAATTGGTCGTGGGAGTCGAAACCATTCCGATGTGGCTACGCAAGGCGGGCGATCTGTTTGCGGTGGATTTGGGCGGTACTTTTGGACAACTTGGTGTGGGAGAGAGCCAAATTCCATTTGAGCACAATGGCAAGAAGGTTGCACCTGCAATATGTTACGAAGGTCTATATGGCGACCATATGGCGGAGTTTGTGCGCAATGGTGCCGAGGCGCTTTTCGTAGTGTCGAATGATGGCTGGTGGGGCAACACTCTCGGACACCTCTACCTCTTCAAGTTCTGTCGTCTGCGTGCTATTGAGTTGCGCCGAGATGTGGCTCGTAGCGCCAACACCGGAGTGTCGGGCTTCATTACGATGCAGGGCGAGGATATTGAGCGCTTGGAGTGGGATCAGCGGGGTGTGCTGACTGCCGATATACGACTAAATACAAAGCAGACCATCTATGCAAAATATGGCGACTACATCGGTCGTTTGTCGCTCTATATTGCAGCGTTGTGTCTATTGTATTTCATCGCCTTTTGCGCAAAAAAGAAGTTTTATCTGAATTAATAAAGTTAATGGCTAATGGCCACCGCCGCGATTAAGCTGAGAGCAGAGGTTGCTTGCAAACTATGCCGAAGCGTAGCGGTGAAGACCAAAGGTCAATAGCGAATAGTAAATTTATGAACTATATCGAAACTCTTGACTATCTATTCTCGTCGATGCCTTCATTCCAGCAGGTTGGAGGTGATGCCTACAAACCGGGGTTGGAGCGCATTGCGGAGTTTTGCCGTGTTATAGGCAATCCACAACGCAGTTACTTTGTAATCCACATTGCCGGCACAAATGGCAAAGGCTCGGTATCGAATATGTTGGCTGCGGTATTGCAGCAGGCAGGCTATCAGACAGGATTATTCACCTCGCCACACTTGACCGACTTCCGTGAGCGCATTCGTGTGAATGGAGAGATGATTTCGAAGCAGAAGGTGGTAAACTTTGTAGATAGATACAAAGCGGAGATGGAGCGATTGCAACTCTCATTCTTCGAGATGACCACCGCTATGGCTTTCGACTACTTTGCACAAAGCGATGTCGAGGTGGCAGTTATCGAAACGGGATTAGGTGGTCGTTTGGATGCGACAAATATAGTACAACCGCTGATTTCGGTAATTACAAACATCGGATTAGAACATACTGAATACTTGGGCGACTCGCTACCAAAGATAGCCAGAGAGAAGGGAGGTATTATAAAGAAGTGTACGCCTGTGGTTGTGGGCGAGAAGAACTCAAACTACAACCTCGTGTTGGAGGAGATTGCTAACGATCAGCGCTCGGAGATTATCTACGCCCCCGAAGCATTCTCGCTCGGAGAGTGTGGCTTTGAGGGGGACAAGCAGGTGATAACAATGACTCGTAATAGAGATGGCTATCCATATCAACTCCGACTCGACCTATTGGGAGAGTATCAGCGTCAAAATCTCGTTACGGTGGCTACCGTACTCGATAAATTGCACGAGGCAACTCCACTCTCGATTTCACGCCGAGCCTTTGTAGAGGGTGTGCGTGAGGTGTCGAAACTAACATCGTTCCGAGGCCGTTGGTATCAACTCTCGCAAGAGCCTCTCGTAGTGTGCGACACTGGCCACAATGAGCACGGCATTGCCGAGGTGGCAAGACAGTTGAAGGCTCGCACCAATAGTGGCAAGTTGCTCTGCGTGATGGGTTTCTGCGGAGATAAGGAGTTTGACAAGATGGTTGCGTTGATGCCGCAAGATGCGCACTACATATTCACACAAGCATCTATTCGTCGTGCCGCATCGCTCGACAAAATCGCCGAGGTCGCAACTGCTCTCTCGCTCGACTTTGAACTCGCCGAGACCGTTGCCGAGGCGATAGCCAAGGCGAAGTTGCAACTTACGACCGATGATATGCTTTTTATAGGCGGTAGCACATTTGTGGTAGCCGAAGTGTTAGATTTATAGCACATTCACACAAAAAGTTTATCATAAATATGATTTTTTGTTATTTTTTACTATATTTGCATTAGCGAAAAGTAAGAGATTGTATGATTAACTCATTGTCAAGCCGATTTTTTTACTTTTACTTCTTTTCAAACGAAGGGGAGCGATAGTTTGTGTATATGTTTGACAAATAGATAGATATACCGCTCCTTCGAAAAGAAAGGGCGGTTTTTTTAATGAAGAACCAAGGATGAAACGAGTTGCAATACAGGGATACAGAGGCAGTTTTCACCACATCGTAGCAGAGGGTGTCGAGGGGGCAGAGGTCGAAATTCTCGCCTGCGACACATTCCGAGAGGTGGCACAAGCGGTCGAGGAGCGCCGAGTGGATTATGGAATTATGGCAATAGAAAACTCTATTGCGGGTTCTATCCTACCCAACTACAACCTTTTGCAGAACTGCAATGTTCAGATTACAGGCGAGGCGTATCTCCGTATCCGCCAGAACCTAATGGTCAATCGAGGCGTGCAGTTGGAGGATATTCACGAAGTGGAGTCGCACCAGATGGCGCTCTTGCAGTGTACTGACTTCCTCGACAAGCACCGCTGGCAACTTATAGAGAGTGCCGATACTGCACTCAGTGCTGCGCAACTCCAAGCAAGTGGCTCACGCACAAAGGCGGTAATAGCAAGTTCATTGGCGGCCCAACTCTTCAACCTCGATATTGTTGCTGCGGATATTCACACCACTCGTGATAACTACACCCGTTTTCTGCGATTGGACTACTGCAATCGCAAACACCAAGAGCCACAAGCAGGTGAAGGCGGTGGCAAAGCCTCACTCTACTTCAAAATTGGTAATACATCGGGCTCTCTATACGACACATTGGGCTGTTTCGAGGGGCTTAATCTAAATATGACAAAGTTGCAGTCCTACCCTATCCCTACCGAGCCTTGGCACTATATGTTCCATATGGATATGGAGTTCTCGGAGGGGGCGAACTTTACAACAGCACTCAATCGTCTGCGTGATAAGGGGGTTGAGGTGCATATCTACGGAGTCTATCAAAAGGGAAAAGATTTATAGATTAATTATGGCATATAATTTTGAATTGGCAGAGCGTTTAGGCTCGGTGAGCGAGTACTACTTCTCTCGTAAGTTGCGAGAGATAGACGAGATGCGCCGTGCAGGGGCAGATATTCTCTCGCTCGGCATCGGCTCACCCGATATGCCTCCCCATCCCTCGGTGATGGAGCGTCTGGCGGAGGAGTCGGCAAAGCCTACGGCACACGGCTATCAGTCGTATCGTGGTGTGGCAGAGTTGCGCAATGCCTTTTCGAAGTGGTATAACGACCGCTTTGGCGTTGAATTAAATCCTGATAGCGAGATTTTGCCACTCATAGGCTCGAAGGAGGGAGTAATGCACACCATTATGACCTACATATCGAAAGGCGATAAGGTTTTGGTGCCAAACCCAGGTTATCCGACCTACGCCTCTGCCGTACGACTCGCCGAGGGCGAAGTTGTATACTATGCTCTCAAAGAGAGTAATAATTATATGCCAGAACTCGATGCTATGCCGACCGAAGGGGTAAAGATTATGATTATCAACTACCCTCATATGCCTACGGGGGCAGTGGCATCGAGAGAGGATTTAGAGAAGATAGTGGATTGGTGTCGCAAGCACCATATTCTATTGGTGAACGACAACCCATACTGCTTTCTGCGCAACGAGAATCCGTTGTCGTTGCTCTCGATTGCTGGTGCAAAAGATGTCGCCATCGAATTGAACTCATTGAGCAAAAGCCACAATATGGCGGGCTGGCGTATAGGAATGGTGGGTGGAGCAAAGGATCGCATAGATGAGATTTTGCGCTTCAAGAGCAATATGGACTCTGGAATGTTTCTACCTTTGCAGTTGGCTGCCGCTACCGCACTCGGCTTGGGTGATGAGTGGTACGCCAAGCAGAACACAGCATATCGAGCACGAGAGGCAAAGGGGTTGGAGATTATGAAGGCATTAGGCGTAGAGTGTCGAGCAAATCAGGCAGGATTGTTCCTTTGGGGCAAGATACCGAATGGTGAAAACTGCTACGATTTCTGCGACAGACTGCTCTACGAGAAGCATATATTCCTCACGCCGGGTGGCATCTTTGGTAGCGAGGGCGAAAAGTATGTACGCATAAGCCTATGCGCCTCGGAGAAGATGTTGCAAAGAGTGCTTTGCAGAATTCAAAGCGGAGAATTCAAAATGGAGAATTAAGAGTTATGAGAATTTGTATCATAGGTATAGGATTGATTGGTGGCTCGTTTGCCCTTGCACTTCGCAAGCACGCACTCGTGGAGCGTATTTATGGTGTCGACGCATCGCCTTGCAATGCAAAAAAGGCGTTGGAGTTGGGGTTGGTTGACGAAATCGTAGAGTTCGACAATGCAACAGAGGTGGCAGATATTATCGCCATCGCCACACCCGTAGACACAATTCCGCAAATTGCTATAAAGTTGCTAAACAATATATCCGACAATCAGATTGTTATGGATATGGGCTCGACCAAAGAGGAGTTGTGCGAACTTATCAGTCAGCACCCACACCGCAACCGCTTTGTTGCCACTCACCCAATGTGGGGTACGGAACATAGTGGCCCAGAGGCGGCTGTCGCAGGGGCTTTTGCGGGGTGTAATACCGTAATCTGCGAGGAGGAGAGGTCGGACAGCAACGCTGTGGCGACTATCGAAAATATATTCACCGCAATAGGTATGAAAATTATGCGTATGTCGCCTGCACAGCACGACACGCACGCCGCTTATGTGAGCCACATTTCGCACATCACATCTTTTATACTTGCTACTACGGTACTCGAAAAGGAGCGTGAGAGCGACACTATCCTCGACCTTGCAGGTGGTGGCTTTGAGAGTACTGTGCGACTTGCCAAGTCATCGCCAGAGATGTGGATTCCTATTTTGATGCAGAACAAATACAATATCTTGGATGTTTTGCGAGAGTATATTCACCAACTCGAAATTTTCCGCAAGGCGCTCGAAAAGGATAAGCGTGATGAAATTCGTCAAACCATCGAGCGAGCAAATACAATACGAAAAATTTTAGATAAAAAATAGATATTATGAAGTTGAAAAAACCTTTTATCATTGCAGGACCTTGTAGCGCAGAGAGCGAGGAGCAGGTGCTCTCAACAGCCCAAGCACTTGCCGCAAGTGGCAAAGTAGACATATTCCGTGCCGGAGTGTGGAAACCTCGCACCAAGCCAAACACATTCGAGGGTGCTGGCGTAGAGGCGTTGCCGTGGCTTGCCAAGGCAAGGGAGATGACAGGTCTTCCTATCGCTACCGAGGTGGCCAACGCCAAACATGTGGAGAGTGCTATGCCATACAACTTCGATATGTTGTGGATAGGCGCTCGAACTGCGGCAAACCCATTCTCGATGCAGGAGGTTGCCGAGGCTTTACGAGGTACGGATATACCCGTATTTGTTAAAAACCCCGTAAATGGCGAGGTCGATTTATGGTGCGGAGCAGTGGAGCGACTCGCTGTGTGTGGAGTTAAGAATATAGGGCTTATCCATCGTGGATTTTCGGGCTTTGGCGCTGGCGCCTTGCGTAATGCTCCGATGTGGCATCTCGCCCTCGAAATGCGTCGTCGTATGCCAGAGTTACCGATGATTTGCGACCCTTCGCACATCTGCGGTTGTCGCCAATATATTGCAGACATATCGCAGCAGGCGGCAGATTTGAACTACGATGGTCTGATGATTGAGAGCCATATCAACCCCGATGTGGCGTGGAGCGATGCAAAGCAACAACTTACTCCCGATGCCCTCGCTGCCCTACTCGACTCCCTGAAATGGCGTGCCGGAGAGTCCACTTCGGAGTCATTCCAAACCGCACTTATGGGGCTGCGTGAGCAGATAGATAGCCTCGACCGTGAGATTTTCCAACTCCTCGCCGAGCGAATGAATGTAGCCGAGGAGATTGGCAAAATCAAGCGAGAGAATGATGTTCGCATCTTACAGGCGGCACGCTGGGATGATATTATGGAGCGTGCTCTCGCCCGCAACTCGTCGCTGGGATTGAGCGAACACTTTATCCGAACACTCCTCGATGCAATCCATATCGAGAGTATAAACCGACAAAATAGGGTTATGAATGAGTAACAGAAAACAAGTCCTCACATACTAATCATATGTGAGGATTTTTGCATCATTACCAATTTAAGCAGATGGTTGCAACCTTCCGATGTGGTAAAAACGCAAATAGGGAGGGTGGTATTTTACAACACCACCCTCCCTAACTTCAAAATCGGAGATGATTAGGCTATTTTTGTGCGTTGCGCAGTGCTGGAAAGCGGAGCATACTGAGCGTATTGAGCATTTATAGCGCAAGCAAGGTGCAAAAAGAGTCAATCAGAACGATTTTATTACTTAGTTGCACTCTCCAAAC
>JAEIGA010004425.1_pt1 | contig 21741 bp, 16 predicted proteins | sample 9270691 | NCBI WGS metagenome assembly JAEIGA01 (sample SAMN17057246, study PRJNA624740) | gut metagenome | biome: biome; isolation source: fecal sample | host: Bos grunniens | place: China: Xizang | collected 2019 | reverse complement strand
GGGGCTGGTTCCCGGCAAATCCAAAGAAGAAAGATAAATAACGCTATTCTGTTGTTGAAATACTACCCATAGGGATATTATTTAATCTCATTACAAGCGAGTCGCGCAGAATACCGAAAGCCTCCTTGTTCTCTTCGCTTACAGGCTTCTTTGGCTGCGACTTTATTGTAAGCGGATTTATAGGCTTGCCGTTCTCGTGAACACGGAAATCAAGATGTGGTCCTGTTGAAAGCCCTGTTGAACCTACATAACCGATAACCTGTTTCTGTTTTACCATATCACCAACCTTTAGCCCTTTAGCAAACTTCGACAAGTGCATATATGTTGTGGTGTATGTGCTGTTGTGGCGAATCTTTACATAGTTGCCACCACCTTTCGCCTGATAACCCTTGTCGATAACCTTACCGTTTCCTATGGCATATACAGGTGTTCCCACAGGTGCTGCGTAATCCACTCCATGATGTGCACGTCTGCGCTTTAATACAGGATGCAAACGGCTGTTCGAGAATCTTGATGTTATGCGGTAAAAATCGAGCGGTGCTTTGAGGAACGCACCTTCGAGGCTGTTGCCGTCGATGTTGTAGAACAGTTCCTCTCCCTCTTGAGTGAACGGTATGGCATATACAAGATTATTAGAAGCGCAAAATGCCGCAGCAATGATTTTATAATTGTTCAATGGTTTTTCCTCTATATATTCTTGTGCATATACCAGCCTAAAGTAATCACCTTGCTGTATGCCAAAGAAATCGATTGACCATCCGAATATATGTGACATCTGTACGGCAAGCTGTGGAGAGGCGTTGTTCTCTATCATGGCTTCCCAAAGTGAACTTTGTACGGTGCCTGCAACTTCGCTCTCGTGCCACTCTCCGGGAATTATGTTGAGTGTGGCGTTATAGTTGTTCAGCAGGTCGAAAGCAACATATCTTTTCGCGCTCTCTTCATATATAAGGTACATAGGAGTGGCACAACTGTCCTTGCCTGTAAAAAGCGCGCATATCTGTCCCGGACGTATCTTCCTTTCATCAAAGATGCTGTCGGGGCATTGTGTGAGTTCGTAAATCTGCTTTGATGTGAAACCGAAGCCATATAAAACCTCGGCTAATGTCTGATTAGGCTTGATGGTGTCGTTTGTAACACAGTAATTGTCTATAGGAAGTCCGTATTTCAAGCGTGGTGCCTGTTCAACGTGTTGTTTTACCGATGTCTCTTCTATACATACGTTATTACTCTCTTTTTTGCATAACAATAATATTGTTATAATAGTCGCAGTAAGTATAAGTGATATAGCTATAATAATACTCTTTTTCATTCGTGTAAAATTTCTTCCGCGAAGATACAACAAAAAATGTCGGCAACATAAACTGCCGACATTTTTGTTGATAGAGGCCCCGTTTTCTTACTTTACAATAACCTTATTGCCATTAATGATGTAAACACCTTTGGCAAGTTTATTAAGGTCGTTTGCATTTGTGGTTTCAAGAACCTTAACACCGTTTATATTATATACAGTCCAGTTGCTCTCTTCAATAATATCCTCGATATCGGTAGGCAATCCACTATCATTCTTTACAGTGTATTTGAGTGTGATACCTTCAATGTTATTGCCATTACGGTCGATGAAACAGCCTGTTGGAATCTCAAGGATGTATGTTCCGTTACCAAGGATAGGCTCACTTGTCTTTAGAGCCAATTGATCCATAGCAATCATCTTGTCATCGCTGTTAGTTTGTGTGTTTTCAAGAATATAGTTCCAGCTAATACCTTCGGCATATAATCTTGGTTGCAGTTTTGCATCCTCGCTCATGCTTGTACCAACCTTACTGAAGGTGAACACAAAGTGCGATAGTTCTTCTATTGTTGAATTGTTTTCAGGAGTAACACTTAACAACTTAGCCGCAATTTCTGCCTCATCGCCTTTGTGAGTGTATGAACAGATATTTTTTGTCCATTTGTTGATTATAGGCATTGGATAACTCATAACATCTGGGCTTAAATATATTTTACCCGTGATTATCATATCAATCTGGATGTTATCTACAGATTTCAATTCATCTTCAATAGTGAATTTCAAAGTGTTCTTGTCAACCTGTGTGCAATTGTATACTTTGTCTATCTCGTAAGTATAGTCTTTTTTCTGGTTACCTTGTGCTGTTAGACTGAAATCGTCAGAAACAGAAATGCCTTCACTGCAATATATGGTAAACTCTTTCAATCCTTGTACGGTACTTCCGTTCTCTGGAGTAATTGTCGCTTGAGGGTACTCACGTTTCATATAAAGAGTCGGTAGTATCATGTCTGCTTCTGCAGTTTCGTAGCAACCGAATACATCATTGCTTGCTGAGTAATAAAGAGTGCTGTTGCCATTTTTGATTGTTGCCTTACCGTCGTTGTCTATTGATACGCTCCATAATGCACCTGTTGCAGGTTTCTCTGTTGCAAATGAAATCTTGCCGTCAGTGCCTGCCAAGTACATATATCTGTTTTCGGCATCCTGAATGGTGTATCCGCCATCAGTGCTTGTAAATGTAAATGCGTTGTATTCAGTGGTTTCGATATATTTGTCATACTTTCCTGATGCTTTGCGGCTTTGCAAGTAGCCATTTGTTCCTTCAAAAAGAAAATCTGCAATGCTATCATTTGCAACGAAGGCATATTTGTTACCTGTTGCAATTTCTTTGGCAGGAATGTATGGCTTTGTTGGAGACACAATATATGTTGCTTCTACAACATCGCTCTTATAAACAGACTCTCCATCAACCTTTACTGCTAGTACCTTGATAGTGGTTGTCTGTGTTATAAGCTTAGTATTCTCGAAATACATTACATAGTATTTGCTACATTCTGTACTTCCTGTTTCATTCTGGTAATCCTCATAGCTGGGGGTAGTACCATCCATTGTGTAATATAGAACAAGGCTCTGGTCGTCTGTTTCTACGGTTGCCTTAACATTGTTCTCATATACACCTGCGGGTGTCTTGAAAGTAGGGTTCTCTACATTAACCTGGTCAGAAGGAAGCTCATATACCACCTCGATTTTGCTTACATAGTATGCTTTTTGCCCGGCATTCCAACTTATAACAATATCACCTTGTTCTTTGCAGTTAAATGTATGTCCGGTGTTTGTTCCGGTTAGTGTAAAAGCCTCTGAAGTCGTGTTGCCGGCTTTGATGGTAAGTTTTGCATCGCCTTTTGAGGCTACTGTGCTATAAACAGTTACGCTTGTAATTGTAAAATCCTTAAAAGCAGATGTTGTCAGCGAAAAATTTTTGCAGACATTATCTCCTGAGCCTAATTGAATTCCACGAGAATTGCTCCAACCAATACTACTGGCGTCGCTTACAACCCATTCCATGCCACTCAATGTTCTTGTAGTTCCGGCAACGAGATCACCGTTTTTAAAGGTATGTACGTAATCTACAGCGTTTGCTGTTAGAATTATGGCAAACATGCCAATCAATGTAAGTAAAAATTTTCTCATAATCTATAATGTTTTTCTATTTTAGTCATTCAAAGCTTTTACGATAATCTCTTTAAGGTCATCTCCCGGCTTTGGCGCAAATACAGAGATTATATTTCCTTGTTTGTCAATTACGATGTATCGTGGAACAGCGCTTACAAAGTATTTCTCCTCAAATTGTTCCGTAGCGCTTCTGTCGGGAGTAAGGTTAAGCATCCCCTCCATTTTGTGTTTTTTTATGGCTGTAAGCCATCTCTCTTTCATGTCGTCGCTGTCGGTAGATACAGTAAAGAAAATAACATCTTTGTTGCTTTCAAACTCTTTTATAAGTTCCATGAATTTTGGCATGTTCTTCAAACAGCTGCTACACCATGTAGCCCATATATCCATAACAATTACTTTTCCTTTAAAATCGTTTATGGTGTATATGTTTCCTTCTGCATCTTTGAATGTAACATCCGGTGCCTGTTTTCCCGGCATGATGGTTTCATACATATCGTATAATGCCAGGACCTTCTCTTTTTGTTCGCTGTCGGCAACATTTTCTTCAATAAGCTTGCGGATAGCCATTAATTCATTGTTGCAACCGTTGTTCGACAGCATGTGCATCATCTTCTTAAGATAGGCAGCGTGCAGAGCATCGTTCTTGCATGTAAAAACAGCATTCAGCTTTAAATAATCATTCTCGTTCAAGCTACGTATTGGGAAAAACACCGTCATCTCGATGCCGTCGCGCGATGCGTCAAAACTGCAACCGCGTTTCATCGCCTGCAGGGTGAAATAGTGGTCGACAAAACGTGCCGCATTGTGTTTTTCCATGAACTTTGAAACCACTTCATTGTCAAGTTCAAGTTCCTGTGCATATTCAGGTAACAGTTCTATATCCTCATTTTTGCCACGGCATTTGAACATATACTCTCCGCTTTGCCATATAAAGTTGCATGCATTCAGAGTCTGTTGTTCCTTGTCTTTTTTGCTTGTAGATTTCTTTATTGTATGGTATGTATCAATAATATCCTGTGCACAAGCAAACTCCTTGTTCCACATGGAGTCTGTTTGATTGTTGGCTTTGCACGATATTGTAAGCAAAGCCAAAAGGGAGAATATCAATGTCTTTCTTATAGTCATTATCAATGTTTTATTCTTTTTTCTTACCATATGCAATACCCACAAGGTCTATACCATATTGTTCTTTCATGTAATTGACTACAAAATCGTATTTCTTTTTGATTAAAGTGTTCTTGCCGGTATTGTATCTTTGGTGAAATTCTTCTGGTGTAAACCACAAGGCATTCATTATATATGCCTCAAAAAGGTCCCATGTTGGGTTTACTTTAGAGGTCCAGTTTTCTGGGTGAAGCCATCCATACTTCTTATTGAAGATGTCTTTTACAATCTTGGTTGTTCTTCCTGTTCCGAATTTCTCTTCCAGTACATCAACATAGCCAAGAGTGTATAGACCTTTTTCGCCTTCTTTGAACTCTCTAATCTTCTCTTCGCTTAAATTTGGCACAGTATCTGTGGGTACATAAACTTTGTCACAACTATCGTGCTTGCCATCAATACATTGGGCATCCTTGTTCATGCTGTAGTCACTCCAAAATTCTGTAGGTGATACGATATCTCCTTTTTGCATGGCATTCTTTATGACATTTACCATAAAGATAGAACGTTGTTGTTTTAATGTGTATTCCGAATCAGTTCCTTTGATAACATCTTCAGGGAAACTTATAACCCAGTTGTCGAAAGTGCCTATATGAAGATTCTTGTTCGGGTCAACTCCGGTACCTTCATTGCCTCCCTCTGGTTCTTCGCCTTCTTCCCCTTCATTAAAGTCGCGTAGCTCTTCACGCAGGTTGTGTATCATATAAATCTTTACGGGGAACGTCGATTTTGCAAACTCTTTGGTTATATTCGGAAATATATAGTTGTCGAAGAAATCTACATAAAATTCGAGATGGTCTTCTGGTAGGTCCCATGCTCCTTTTTCACGATCAATCTCATCGCCTGCAACAAGGATGTTCTGTGTTCCTGCCGATTCCCAGGTGCGGTTCATGTCAGTTTCTGTTACATCCTTATATAAAAGGTATACGCCATAATCCTGCTTTATCTGATAGATTCTTTGGTCCAACTCGCTGTCTCCCTGCGGAAAACCGCCGCGGATGGGTGAGTAGTTGCCCGAAGGAGTGATATCTTCGTCACCTTCACGACACGCTGTAAAAGATACCAATGCAGTCAGTACAATTAATGTTATTTTAAATAATTGTTTCATCTTAATATCTTATTTTAATATTGTCCTAATTATTTCTTTACCGGATTGCGTTTCTCGGGAAGTTCGTTTTGCTCAAGCAGGGTGTTCTCCTGCATAGCCTCGTCGGGTATAGGAATTGTGTACATTAAATCCTTTTCTTTAAGGGTATATTCAAAACTTTCGTCTTTGCTATGCCAAACGTGCTTTATTTCCGGCATTCCCCAACGGCGCAAGTCGAACCAACGGTGCCCCTCAAAGCATAGTTCGCGTCTTCTCTCTTCTTTTATAAATGTTATCAGCTCCTCCTGGGCAGTAGGGAAATCGGGTAGGCTTTCGTCCTCGTATCTGTTCTCGCACAGGGTATATAGCGCTTCTAATGCATCATTGATTTTTTCGCCACCAATGTTTGCTTGTGCCTCAGCATAATTCAAATAAGCTTCGGAGAGGCGCAGACAACGACCGAATGCATTTATTGCATTCTTTGGTAAATTGTTTGGTGCTCCTACAAGAATCTTTCCGTAAGCCATTTCCATAAGGCTGCCATCTTCAAGTGGTGCTTTGATGATGTATCTTTCTCTGCGCAAATCATATTCGTCAAATGTATCTTTCAAATCCTGTGATGCCTGGAAATATGAGTGCATCTTTCTGTTCCCGTCAGCAGTGTTTACTGTGTTTGCCTCATCACAAGTCCATTTAAACATATCTTCTGCGCTTCCGTACAACCATATGGTTTCGGGAGAATCGTATGTGGGGTAATACATGTATTCTGCATCATCTGAATAGAAATTATTCAAGTTCAAGAGATCGAATTTGCTGTTCTTCATTACGCATTGCGCATATTCTGATGCTTTTTCCCACTTCTCCATATAAAGATATGTACGCGACAATATCAACTGTACCATAGGAAGGCTTGTGCGATATTTGGGTTTCCATTGCTCTGTGACAGGCAACATCTTGTAAACCTCTTCTGCGGCATGCAGATCGCTGAGAATCTGTGTATATACCTCTGCTACGGTTTTTCTTTTCAAAGCATTTTCGTCAGCCTCAATGCCACTGCTTAACTTTAGAGGAACAGCCAATGCTTCAGGGTTATGGTTGTATGGCTGTCCGAAAATGTTTACAAGGTTAAAATAGTAGAAACCTCTCAAGGCCAAAGCTTGTGCCTTTACTATGTTTTTCATCTCATCGGTGTCGGTCACTTTTGGCAAATAGTCGAGAACGGCATTTACTCCGAGTATCAGCTCATAATATTTCTCGTACATGTTTATGTGTCCGGCATTAGCTTCTTCCATCATTTTAAACATGTCGGGTTGCCATGCAAAACTTCCCAAGTATTTGTTTTCATTAAAATTCTCTAAAGGCTTCTGATATGCAGTAGCCTCTATGTCATCATCCAATAATCCAAGGAAAATGTTGAAGCCGTCCATGTCGTGGAGTTGATATGCTTCGCCAAGTAAAAGTTCATTCAAAGAACCTGCATCTTTGGGGATGAACTCACTGCTTGACTTTGGCTCAAGAAAATCCTCGCATCCTGTCAATGTAAACGCAAGAAGTGCTATTATAAATATGTTTTTTACCGGTTTCATAATCATTGCTTATTATAGTCCTAAACTGAGTCCTAATGAATATATACGTGGTTGGATACTATATCCAAGCTCCGGGTCGTATCCCTTCCAATCCTTGCTTGCTATTACAAACAAGTTGTTCACATTGGCACTGAATTGTACGTGTGAAAGTCTTATTTTCTTGCAAACCTTTTGTGGCAGGCTGTACGAAAGTGTAATCTGTGTACAACGCAAGAACGAACCATCGGCAACTCTTGCATCCGACTGAGCCCACATTGAATATATGTTGTCGAATCTTCCGTTCGGCAGGTTAAGGTTGTATAAATCCTTTATTGATGTATAAAGCGCAGGGATGTTTGTCTGTGCTTCATCACCCGGTTGTTTCCAACGGTCGTTCAACTCCTTTGAAAGGTTGCTGAAGATGTCGGGCATCTTGCCATATGTAAATGTTGAGTAGGGGTTAGGCAAACGCTTCTTTGCACCCAAACTTGCGGCAAAGTCTATGCCCAAGTTGAATCCCTTCCAGCGGATGCGTGTGTTGAAACCTCCAGAGAAGTCCGGCTCGCTCTGTCCTGTATATATAAGGAATGTTGTGGGGTCAACACTTCCGTCGCCATCCACCTCGTCGTATGTGGCATGTTCGAATGTGGGTAAACCATTCTTGTTGCTCAAACCGTTGAACTTATATGACCAGAAAGCCGACAATGGATAACCTTTCTTCAATGGACGGTCACTGCTTCCGTTAAGGTAATCAATGTGAGTCAACTCATCGGCTTTTGCTGTACGGTCATCTGTCTCCGATCTATTCCAATTCTTGCCGGCGTTCAAACCTATAGTCCATGCAAAATCTTTTGTTCTTATAGGTGTGTAATTAAGGCTGAACTCAACACCTTTATTTGTAATAACTCCACCATTCAAAGGCATAGATGCCATTCCGTACTCCTCTGCAATATCCTGTCGGATGATAGCATTGCTTCGACGCCAATAGTATTCTGCGTTCATAGTGATACCGAACAATGAGATATCCGCACCAACGTTACCGCTTCTTGTGCGTTCCCATTTTAGCTGGTTGTTGGGGAGACTCGATATTGTCAGGTAATATTCTTCGTAACCAACTAGCTTGCCTTGGTATGTTAAAATCATTTCCGGGCTTATTGAATTGACAACGTTACCTTGAATACCGTATGTGGCGCGGATATTGAACTGCTCAAGCCATGGAAGGTATTTCATCATAAAAGGCTCTTGTGCAACCTTCCACGATATACCGGCAGACCAGGTGGGATCGAACTGCTTGTTTACATCCTGACCAAAACGGTTCGAAGCATCGGAACGCACGTTCAGGTTGATTACATAACGGTTCATTAACGAATATGCTACAATGCCATAGAATGACATATAGTTAGTGACAGTTGAAGTCTTGCTCCATGCTCCTTCGTATAGAGTCCACAATGCACCCCAACCGATATTTGTATTAACGCCTATAGGCTTAAAATTTACAGGACGTGTAGGCTCTATCAACTTTTGGCCACGTTCAGGTACATAACCCCATACGGTATTGCCGGTGCTTTCGCCTATTGTTGAACGCACTTCCATACCAGCCATTGCTGTTAGTCGATGATTTTCGTTGAACTCTTTTGAGAACTGCAAGCTGTGCGATGTGCTGTATGATGTGCTTTGTGAATTGTTCTGTTTAAGAACGCCACCATTAGGCATCAAGGCTGCATTATACTTCTCTGAACCGGCTTCCTCTGTTCCGTACGGATAACCACGGTAGAGACGTTCTATCTGTGACGATTTTTCGCCCTGGAAACTTTCGCTGTTGTTTGTGTTTGTTGCAAAATTGGCTCTACCCTGATAGGTAAGGCAAGGTATTATCTTGTATGAAAGATTTACCGATGCATTGAATGTGGTACCGCGGTTCAATGAGTAGGTGTTTTCCAATTCATTGAAAACATTGTATGAAAATTGGTTGTATCCTCCAAGTTCTGTATTATACTGATATGAATAATACTGTGAATAATATACAGGGTCGCCGTTCTCCTCATATGCAGGAATGGCGCGGTTGGTGTTCATTGCGTATGTGTATGGATTCACGCCTGCATATCCGTATGAATTTCTGGCACTTCCGTTTAGTTGTACGTTGATATCCAACTTGTTGTTTATGTGACTATTGATACTCAAACGCGCTGTCAGCTGGTCGTTCTCGTTACCAATCTCCATACCCTTATTGCTCTGATAACCTACAGAGGCATTGTAGGTGAGTTTTTCGGCACCACCGGAAATGCTAAGGTTGTGATTTTGGCTCACAGAGTTGCGAGTAAGCAGCTTAAACCAATCGGTATTCTCTGTTTCAAGACGTTGCAGATATTGTGAGAATTGCTCCTCGTTAATCATACGTTTGTTGAACATTGCCATAAGACCCTCGTATGTGTATATCTGTGGTAATGGGGTTTCATTGTATCTTACACCGGCTTCATAAGCCTCCTTGCTGAACTGAATGCGCTCAGATGAGTTCATGAAGTCATAAATTTCGTATGTGGGACGTTCTCTCACCGACACGTTTGTGCTGTAGCTAATATTTATGCGTCCCGGAGTTCCCTTCTTGGTGGTTATGACAATAACACCATTCGATGCTTTTGAACCGTAAATAGCTGTAGCCGAAGCGTCCTTAAGTACTGTAATATTATCGATATCCTGTGGGTTAAGCCATGAAATCTGGTTACCGATAAGTTCTTTCATATCGCTGGTAAGTGATGCGCTCAAATCAATGGTAAGTGCATCTTCCTGTATTACACCATCCACAACCCAAAGAGGGCTTGTATTGCCGAGGATTGTCGATGTTCCGCGAATGGTAATTTTGGGCGAAGCACCTACGCGGGCCGATGTGTTTACAACCGACATGCCGGCAATCTTACCCTGCAACATCTGGTCGATGCTCTGGTATGCCGGCATCATAATGTCGTCTGCCTTTACAGTAGTAAAAGCACCAACCATATCCTTTCGTGGCAGACGGGCGTAACCGTCCTCAACGATGGTTACCTCTTCGAGCATCGCATCATCGGGGAAGAGTTGAATGTCGAGCGATTTGTTGATATTGTCTTTGGTCAGTTTGATATTTTTGTCTTTTGAGCCGATGTAGCTGACTACAAGCTCATAGCCGGTTCCGCTGAAGTTGAAACCGAGCTTGAATTCACCGTCAATGCCGGTACTTGTGCCTTTTATCATCTCTTTGCCTTTCATGATGACAACACTTGCACCGGGAAGAGACTCTCCGTTTTCATCAACTACTATACCTGTTACATAATTCTGCTCTTGCGCCATGACTGTTATGGTGCCTGTAAAGCATAAAATTAAAAGTAATAGCTTGAATATAAATAATTTAGCTTTCATAAGCGTATGTGTTTTGCTGTTCTTTGTCTATTAATTTTGCTAAATTAATGTTATTTTTTGATATATTAGCAAAAAAAAGACAAAATGAGAGTTTTGGTAATGTTAAAATTGTAAGTAATAAAAGTATAGACTTAAAAAAAGTAAAAATGAACGGTGAAAGCCGTTCATTTTTACTTTTCAATCGTGCGCGTGATAGGACTCGAACCTACACGTCGCAAAACACCAGATCCTAAGTCTGGCGCGTCTACCAATTTCGCCACACGCGCGACTGTTTTTTCTTTCGAGTGCAATGACAATGCAAGCGAGTTAAACGCAAGTTACTTGCATGTTTTACCGCGAGCGATGCTTGTCTTCGCAACTTTCGAGTGCAAAGGTAAATCTTTTTTTTGAATTATCACTCTTATTTATCCTCTTTTTTCTTGTAATAGTCCAAAATTATTGTTTTTGCGGCTTCTATCATGGTGTCACGGCCACTGTTCCAGTCATTGCTTGCTATATCAACCCTCAAATCGGGCTCTATTCCGAATTCGGTGCTATTGCCTTTTATGTCGAGTGTAGGGCATGCCGACAAGCGGACTATCCATCCGTTAGGTAGAGTGTAGGTCATAGGCATGCCACTGCCACCACCGGTGATGTCGCCCAAAATCAACACATTCGGCAGTTCTTTCATAAGCATTACAAAATGATTGGCTGCGCTATAAACGCCTCTGTTTGTAAGCACTATGACGGGACGTAGCCATATCGCACCTTTTGATGGCTCAAGGAATATCTTTTCGGGTGTGGAAAAATCTTTGTGTCCGGGGCCTGTCTTGTGTTGCATGTAACCGCAAAATCTCTTTTCATCGGTAAATGCCGATGCCAATTTTTCGGCTGTGGTTATCAATCCTCCGCCATTGTTGCGTATGTCTATTATCAGCCCTTTGCAATCTTTGAATCCAACCAGCATTAATGAGAGGTTGTTTATATTTAATCCGTTCGAGAAACTTTCGCAATATGCATAGCCGATGCTGTCGGAAAGTGTTGCGCATTTTATGCCGTTTGTCAGTCTGAAATTGTTTCCTAAGTAATTGCGCTGTATGGAGTCGCTGAAATTTATTGGGTTTTTGAGTTGCCAATCCCAATAGTAGCTTGTTCCATACATTGAAATCAGGTTTACGTGTCCGTCACGTAGCTCCTTAAGCATATCGCCAAGCGTGTTGAACAGTTCTGCGTCATTTTCGCATGTATCAACAAAAGCCTTGTATTTTTCGTGTACGTTATTCCAATTCAATCCGAACTCCTCTTCGGCAACATCGAAAAAGCAGTAATGTTCGTCAATAATTTTCCATAGGGCTTCGAAATTTCCGTTACCGGAATTTTCGTAGTTTTCTTCTCCTATACAACTTATTAATGTTGTTGATACGATGATTGATGCTATGAGTATTTTCTTGAACATTCTCTTAATATGGTGAATATGCTTTTATACTGTTTTCTCTCTTTACTTTGAATATGGTTCTGGCAAAGCCGAATGTTATGGCGTGATGGTACATGTGACAACGTATGTGGTTGATGTTGCTCTGGTACAAATCGGCAATATATGATAAACGTAATGTTGTGCTGTGGTGCTTTGCGTGTAACGGAATGTCAAGCGATAGCATGTGTCTCCACGACGGGTTGTTTATCGGGTGTGTAAAAGATACTATCTTGCCTAAATGACCAAGGCCGATTTCGTAGTAGGACTGTCCGAATTCCGGTGTAAACATGGCTCCTATCAGCGGTATATCGAGCTGATAACGTACAATCCATTCGCTTTTGAGTACAGGAAAATGGTATATTGCCATACCTGATGCGGCGAGTGCAGTGCGTAGCTTTGCCGATACGGGATTGTTGCCATTGCTCATGTTGTACAAGGCTCCTCCCTCGAGTTGTATCTGCGCTCCGGCAAGTAACTTTAATCTTTTGCCTACACTGAATGGGTGATAGCCGCTCCAGCTGCATCCGGCGATGCCTGATAATTGAAGATTGCCTTTCTGTGCATTCAGGCCAATACGGCTGTTGAACAGAATCTGATATTTCCACTTGTAGTTTCCTGTACGTGCGTCACGAAAACTTTCGTGGTTGAAATGCAATCCGCCTCCTGTATATTTGTAGTTGCTTAGGTAAGTGTCGTAATTATCTTGAAACGATATTCCGAATTGTGCACTTTTTACGACAATCCTTTCGGTTCTGATGGTGTCGTTTATGGCATATTGCGCTTTTGTCATTGTCGTAAGCAATGACAAAAGCGCAATGAATATGCTTAATCTTTTCATTCTCCGTCAAAAAGAGTTAGTTGTTCCGGTTCCTCTTCGTTCTGTATATCTTCAACTGCCGGTTCTTCGATAATTTCTGGTGGAGGCGGTAATTTTGTTGGCTCGAGCTCGATTATTTCGTCAATCTCGAATGTTGTCAATCGTTTGCCACGTGCCTTGAAACTCTTTACTCCAATGAATTCATCTACCTCAATTACCAATGGCTCGCGGAAATTGTCATTGCCGCCGAACATCACCTGTATGCGTGGGAATGGAGTTTCGGAGAACCATATAAGCTCATTGTCCTTGTTGTCGCCAAGACAATTCTGTCTGCGGGCATTGGCTTCAAGGGTGAATCTCTTTATATATGGGTATCCTTGTTGTGAAGCATCATACAATGCGGCACTCCATACCTTATTTGGGTCGAATTTCTCAATTATCATGAGGTCGTCGTCGTAGTGGTTGTTCAAGTCGACCGGCATAACGTCGAATTCTCCGTTCTTGCGTATGGCGAGTATCTTGTCATCGTTGTGGAATTCGCCCAGGTATTCGCCATGGTTGTCAAAGTTGATGCGCAGTATGTCGCGGTCGAACCATACCTGTCGTCCTCCAAGTGTAGAACTTCCGTGCTTCTTCAATGATATGCGCAGAACTTCGTTTTTGGTAAGTATGTTACCCATTGACTGGCGGCCTTTGATGGCTATGGTGCTGAAATCCTTCTCTATTATTGAGTTGCGCAGGCGTGGGTTGGGTTTGAGCATTACCTTTATAACCTCGGCCTCGCCGTTTGGGTTGGCTGTGAAGTACGCAATCTTCGAGCCCGGAGTGCCTTGTGTAAGGTCGTACTCTCTGTCGCGTGTCATACCTGTTGCGGCAAAGCGCTTCATATAATGGATGCCGTTTTTGCCGTCGCGATAAACAACATTGTATATTGTGCGTTTGTCGTTCTTCTTGAATACGTCGATATGAATAACATTCTTGCCTACAAAAAGTTTTTCGCTCACCTTTACAATCTTGTACTTTCCGTCCTTGTAGAATAGGATGACGTCGTCCATGTCGGAGCAGTTTGTTACAAACTCATCTTTCTTCAACGATGTTCCTATGAAACCTTCTGCACGGTTGATGTACAGCTTCTGGTTCGCCTCAACGACTTTTGCGGCAACGATGTTGTCGAAATTACGTATCTCGGTCTGGCGTGGATAGCGTGCGCCGTATTTCTCCTTGAGCATTGTGAACCATTTGATTGTAACGGCAGTCATCTGCCCCAGCTGTTTGTCAATCTCGGCAATGTCTTTCTTGAGCCTTGCAATAAGTTCTTCTGCTTTTTCTTTATTGAAACGAAGGATGCGCGCCATCTTTATTTCCATAAGGCGCAAAAGGTCGTCGCGTGTAATCTCGCGTATGAAATCCTGCTTGTATGGCTCAAGACGTTTGTCAATATGTGCTAATGCGCTGTCCATGTCGGGAGCCTGCTCGAATTCCTTGTCTTTGTATATGCGCTCCTCGATGAAGATGCTTTCAAGCGATGCGAAATGCAACTGCTCGAGCAATTCTCCTTTGCGTATCTGTAATTCAAGGCGCAGAAGTTCCTTTGTGCTGTCAACAGAGCGACGGAGCAGGTCGCTTACGGTAAGGAATACCGGTGTGTGGTTGTCGATGACACAGCAACATGGTGTTATGCTTATCTCGCAGTCTGTAAATGCGTATAGTGCATCGATTGTCTTGTCGCTCGATACGCCGGGTGCCAATTGTACAAGAATCTCAACCTTGTCCGATGTGTTGTCATCGACCTTTCGTATCTTTATCTTGCCGTTATCTACTGCTTTCAGTATTGACTCGATTACCAAAGGCGTTGTCTTTCCGAATGGTATTTCGGTTATGGTAAGAGTCTTGTTGTCTTCCGATTTTGAAATCTTTGCACGTATTCTTACACGTCCGCTGCGGTCGCCGTCGTTGTAACGCGAGACGTCAATGCTTCCGCCTGTCTGGAAGTCGGGGTACAGGTGAAATTCCTCTTTTCTCAAATAGGCTATGGCCGCATCGCAAACCTCGTTGAAATTATGTGGCAGAATCTTTGAAGAGAGACCTACGGCAATACCCTCGACACCGTGTATCAGCAATAACGGGAATTTTACGGGCAGAGTAATCGGCTCCTTGTTGCGTCCGTCGTATGATAGTTTCCATTCAGTTGTTTTGGGATTGAATACCACATCGTGGGCAAAGTGCGACAGGCGTGCCTCAATATATCGCGGAGCGGCTGCTGAGTCGCCTGTAAGTATATTACCCCAGTTTCCCTGACAATCGATAAGGTAATCTTTTTGTCCCATCTGTACCAATGCACCCGCAATGGAGGCATCACCGTGAGGGTGATACTGCATGGTGTGTCCTACAACGTTTGCAACCTTGTTGTAACGACCGTCATCGAGCTCGCGCATCGCGTGGAGAATACGTCGCTGTACGGGCTTCAGACCGTCGTACATGTGAGGTACGGCGCGCTCCAGAATAACGTAAGAGGCATAGTCCAAGAACCAATTCTTGTACATGCCGGTCAGTTTATGTGTGTTGTCTTCGCCTTTTGCTTCGTGATGATGTGCCGTATTTGGGTCAGCTTCGGCGTCATTGTTCTGTGCGTTGTCGGCAAAGTTGTTCTCTTCGATGTTTTCGTCAAACTCGTTATAGTCCATGGGGCAAATGGGGATTTAAACATGTATAACGTGCAAATATAGTCAAAATTAATGAAATAATGAAATTTGACACTCTTTTGGCGATAATATTGGATGATATTTGTCTTTGTGTTTGTATATCTATGAAATGTTGTTGGGTGATATCTTTATTCTCTTTGTTGTTTGATGATGTGTTTTTGTGGTTATTTGAATTATTTTATTAATTCTATGTATTGTTAATCGGCCTTTTATCCGAAAAATGTTTATCTTTGCAAAATAAATACTTTGAAAATATAAAATAATAAGAAATATGGCACAAGAAGATGTTTTTAAGAAAGTAGTTGCGCATTGCAAAGAGTATGGTTTCGTATTCCCGTCAAGTGATATTTACGATGGCTTGGGTGCTGTCTATGACTATGGTCAGATGGGTGTGGAACTGAAGAACAATATCAAGACCTATTGGTGGCAGAGTATGGTGCTTCTCAATGATAATATCGTAGGTATCGATTCTGCTATTTTTATGCACCCTACAATCTGGAAGGCTTCAGGTCACGTTGATGCGTTCAATGACCCTCTTATCGACAACCGCGATTCAAAGAAACGTTATCGTGCCGATGTTCTCATTGAGGAACAGATTGCAAAGTATGAGGAGAAAATGGAGAAGGAGGCTGCAAAGGCAGCCAAGCGTTTCGGCGATTCTTTCAACCGCGAGCTCTTTATGGAGACCAATCCTAAGGTTCTTGCAGAAAAGGAGAAACGCGATGCTCTTCAGGAGCGTTTTGCAAAGGCTCTCAATGCAATGGACCTTGACGAATTGCGTCAGATAATCATTGACGAGGAGATTGCTTGTCCTATCTCCGGTACACGTAACTGGACTGAGGTTCGTCAGTTCAACCTCATGTTCTCTACCGATATGGGTTCTACAGCCGATGGTGCAATGAAGATTTATCTTCGTCCCGAAACCGCACAGGGTATCTTTGTTAACTATCTTAATGTACAAAAGACCGGTCGTATGCGTGTTCCTTTCGGTATAGCTCAGATTGGTAAAGCTTTCCGTAACGAAATCGTTGCACGTCAGTTCATCTTCCGTATGCGCGAGTTCGAGCAGATGGAGATGCAGTTCTTTGTACGCCCGGGCAGCGAACTTGAGTGGTTCAACAAGTGGAAAGAGACACGTCTTGCATGGCATAAGGCTCTTGGCTTTGGTGATGATGCTTACCGCTACCACGACCACGAGAAGTTGGCTCACTATGCAAATGCCGCTACCGATATCGAGTTCCGTATGCCTTTCGGCTTCAAGGAGGTAGAGGGTATCCACTCACGTACAAACTTCGACCTTGGTCAGCACGAGAAGTTCTCGGGTAAGAATATCAAGTATTTCGATCCTGAGACAAATGAAAGCTACACTCCGTATGTAATCGAGACATCTATCGGTGTCGATCGTATGTTCCTCAGCATCATGTGTGCATCTTATTGCGAGGAGCAGCTCGAGAATGGCGAGACACGCGTTGTTCTTCGTTTGCCTGCAGCTCTTGCTCCTGTGAAATTGGCTGTTCTTCCTCTTGTTAAGAAAGACGGTCTGCCCGAGAAGGCACGTGAGATTATGAACGAACTCAAATTCAATTTCAACTGTTATTACGAGGAGAAGGATTCTATCGGTAAGCGTTATCGTCGTATGGATGCCATAGGTACTCCTTATTGTGTAACAATCGACCACCAGACATTGGAGGACGGTATGGTTACATTGCGTGAGCGCGATACAATGGAGCAGCGTCGTGTTGCTATTGCCGATTTGCGTAATATTATCCAGGATAATGTAAGCATTACTTCTCTTTTGAAGAAATTGTCTTGATATTGAACGATGAAAGATTTTAAGATACTTTTTCTATTGTTATCTGCAATCCTCTTTGGGTTTACTTCGTGTGAAGAGACTGAAGAGGTGGGAGAATATGATAACTGGCAGGAAAAGAATATTGTATTCATTGATTCCATAGCTACTGTTGCACGTGCCAATAGTGACGGCAAGTGGAAAGTAATACCGGCAATGGGGCTTGACGAGAGCAAGGAGTGGCCTAATGAGTATAATGTATATTGCCATGTAGAGAAGTCTGGTGACGGTGCAGAACATCCTATTTTTACTGATTATGTGAATGTGAATTATCGTGGCAGGCTTATACCTTCAAAGAGCTATCCTGATGGCCGTATCTTTGACAGCAGTTATGATGGAGAACTTGAACCGGATTTTGACGTGCCTACGACATTGAAATTGTCAGGAACTGTGGCAGGATTCTATACTGCTGTACAAAAGATGGTAAAGGGTGATACATGGCGTGTCTATATACCGGCGAATCTGGCTTACGGAGCCAATGCTCAATCAGGTATTCCTGCCTATTCGGCTTTGGTATTTGATATAAATCTTGTATCGTTCGGCTCTGCCAATGCACAGTAAAAACATTTTTAAGATGAAAAACGAGAATCAGTTACAGATAGAATTGAAAGAAGAGGTTGCTGAAGGTATTTATTCGAACCTTGCCGTTATTGCACACTCTTCGTCGGAGTTTGTTATGGATTTTATACGCATGATGCCGGGCGTAGCCAAGGCAAAGGTAAAATCACGTATCATTATGACTCCGGAACATGCAAAACGTCTTGCTCTTGCTTTGCATGACAATTTGAAGCGTTATGAGGCGCAGTTCGGTGAGATAGATTTGCAGGAACGTCCAATGTTTGCTCCCACACCTGGCTACAAAGGCGATGCCTGAGTAATATAGATAAAAGAAATGCGGTTGCATCGATTGATGCAACCGCATTTCTTTTAGTCTACCATAACACCATGTGCGCGGAATTCCGATAAAGAGTATCCTGTGTGTCGCTTGAAGTAGCGGTTTAGGTAGCTTTGATCGGGGAAACTGAACTCATTGACAAGTTCCTGAAAACTCTTGTGTGTGTACATTAATGCCACTTGCAACTCTATTATAGTGTAGTGGTCTATAATCTCCTTGGCATTCTGTCCTCCTGCACGTTGGCATATTGAGTTCAAGTGTCTTGTCGAAACCTTAAGAATATCGGCATAGTATTGCACCGAACGGTTTTCGCGGAACTTGCTTTCCAAAAGGTTTCGGAATTCATAGAACAACTTGTCGTTGCTGTTGGCAAGTGTCACTTCTTTCTGCGTGTATGATATATGTTTTTTGCTGATTCGTTGGATATATAACAAAAGGGTATTTACGGAGAGAATGATGCATTGACGGCAATAATCGATGTTTTCAATGTTGCTTGAAGCGTCTGTATCAATTATGTCAATCTGCCTGAATATATTGTTTACAAATTCTTTCTCAATTTCATTGTTACAACCTTGATGGGTGCAACGCTCGATGCTCTGCATTGCTTCGGGTGACATGGAACTACGTGCAGCAAGCCATATGTGTTTTGAAAGTCCGAGCAGGCGTGCTGAAAAGTCACTTGTGATATCCAACAACAGAATGTTTGACCCCATAGGACATATTATTATCTGTCCTGGAGTAAAACGGTACTTTGTTCCATCAATGGTAAACAATGCCTCTCCACTTATACAATAGAATATTGATGTGTGTTGTAACTGGTACACATGCTGTACGAATTGTTGCAACGACGACTGGATTGTAGCAAAACCGTATTGTGGTATCTTTTTGAGGTATATGTTATTCATTGTGTTTTATTTTTAATTAATGTTGTGTTGCAAATAGCGACAATTGCTGCGTGGCTTTTGTGGTAAATCAGTGCATTCCTTTTATTGTTCTTATGTTGCAAAAGTAGTCAAAAGATACATATATGCAAATCAAAAAAGGACAAAGTGAGCCTGAATGTATAAAAAATGGTTCTTATTGGCGCGTTTTACGCATAACTGTGTATTCCGCCCAACAGATAATTTACACCCAAATAAGTGAACAGCATTATAATAAATACAGCAATGCAATATATGTGAAAGAATTTGGGCTTTGCCATGAACGGTAATGAGCGCGTATGGAATGCTAATGAACATGCAAGCAACGTTATCAAGGCCCACACCTCTTTTGGGTCCCATCCCCAATAACGCCCCCACGAAACGTTTGCCCATACAGCTCCGATGAATATGCCTGTAGCCAGTAGCATGGTAGCAGGGTAGAGTAATAAACGTCCAAGAAGTGCCGATGATTCAGTATTTCCTCTATTCTTGCCAAATAGGGCAATGACGGCATTTATGGCTGTGCTGGCAAGCAGCGCATAAGCAATGATTATTGTGGTGACGTGTACTCCCAATAGAGGTGTACGCAGAATTGGGGCAACTTCACTGTTTCGTTCAAAACTGCATATTGCCACAAATGCTGTTATGCTTGCTGTTATGATTAATGCCTTGAACAGGTGGGTATATCTTTTCTTTAGAACAATGGCCAGAAGAATTATCGCTATAGCAAGCATAAAGAGGCTCTCTGCTCCGTTGGTTGCCGGGAATGTGTCACCGTTCAACCATAAAAAAGATAACAATATGATAAGGAGGATGGGTAATATACTTTCCATTCTGCCTGCAAATGTAATGTGATGTACGTTATCTGTTCTTTTTTTTCTGTTTTTCTCTCCTTGCAGTAGCCGTAAAATCCTGCGGAATCCACTTTCTCTGTCTAATAACAGTATCACGAATGATACGAATACCATCAAATATCCTGTATAGCTTATCGGCAAACCATATGTATCGCGTGCAACAAGTAACGACAAGTTGCCACCATCGACTCCCTTTATGCAGAATGAGTAACCGTCAATCGTTGCCGGGGTGTTCAGGGATATTGTATGTGGATGGTTCTCTTTTCTTTTGTTGGCTACAATATGCGCCTTGTAGTCGATAGCTAATCCATCTTCCTTGGAATATACAGTGTCGATATCTGTTACTTGCAGATTGAATGGCAATTTCTCCAAAGTGTTTTCGTTTGTGGTAAACATCGATGCCGGCACGGCGTCCTTTGCCAGGAGGATATTTCCATGTTGCGAAGTAAGGAATGAGACAAGAGCACCAAGCAGTATAAAAGCGAACGAGGCGTGCAAAAGAATAAGTGTATAACGTCTTGAGGTACGCAGAATATAAGCCATTGCCGAAACAACGAGTAGTGACCACAGCGCAATGAACCATGGTGAGTGGTATATGTTGTTCAGCGCAAACGATGAACCAAAGATTTTTTCTAAAAGTGTTGCACCAATGAGTACAAGCATGAGTAGCCCCATGCTGCCGAAAGATATTGTTTTAAGGAAGCCACTTTTCATCAATCAGGCCGTAAGATGTTCAAACAAAACTCTTGCACCAATGAACAGCAATATTATTCCGCCCCACATCTCGGCATGCAGTTTTTTTGCAAAACTATTACCGAACTTAAGTCCAAGTCCCAATCCAAGTAGTGACATTACGAACGAAACAAGGAATATAACGGCAAGTGGATAGCTCAGCGATGATAGTGTCTGATACCCCATGCACGAGAATGAAATACCCACAGCAAGCGCATCGATGCTTGTTGCTATAGCCAATGTGAATATAACTTTATAGCTACGTGGGTTAAAACGCCTTTTCTCCTCCTCTTTGAACGATTCGATAACCATACGTACACCAAGAAAACCGAGTATGGCAAATGCAATCCAGTGATCTATGCACTCTATCGCCTCGCGACATAAATCGGCACCCCACCAACCAAGCAGTGGATTAAGAGCCTGGAAAAATCCGAACAGAAATGCCATGGTCAGCATCGGTTTCCAAATCACTCTCTTGAAAATTATTCCGCTTGCAATTGCAACTGCGAAACAGTCCATTGCAAGAGCCAATGCCATAAGCCAAACCTCGATATGTGTCATAGAATAGAATATCCGTTTTTTGGGGCTGTGTAAAAACTATGCAAAAATACATTATTTATAATATAATTGCTCTAAAATGGATAAAAAGAATTAAAGCTGTTGCAAAAAACGAAAAAAGCCTATACCTTTGCATCCACTTACTACTGGGGTTATCTGGATTTGACAGCGGGTAGAAAAGGTATGTAAGCACGCAGTGCCTTGCCGGTTCGCACTATAATCTGAGTTGGCAAAAATTTATCTGGCAATAACAATTACGCTCTTGCTGCTTAATCGAAGTATAGTAGATTAGCTT
>JAEIGA010004424.1_pt1 | contig 21741 bp, 30 predicted proteins | sample 9270691 | NCBI WGS metagenome assembly JAEIGA01 (sample SAMN17057246, study PRJNA624740) | gut metagenome | biome: biome; isolation source: fecal sample | host: Bos grunniens | place: China: Xizang | collected 2019 | reverse complement strand
TTCTTTTAAATCTTCTACCTCTGCTATTAGCTCTTGCTCTAACTGTTCCCACTTCAATACCTCTGTTTCTGTGTAGATATAATCCGTGGGCTTTGTGCGCGCCAGCACCTTATATCTTGCTTCAAGCTTTGTAGCCTCGCCCGTGTAAGCATAGGCTCTAATATCCCAAGCTGTTTGTAGCAAGATGTTTGGCACATCTACAACGCGCTTTCCGTCCTCTTGGCGCACTTCACAAACCAATGAACAATCATCCGTTTTATTGCAAAAATGCACTTCTTTAACTGTGCTATCTGTTACAATAAGCTTTTGGTTAATATCCCATTGATAGAAAGTTTCGCGCCCGTCTGCTATCATAAACATTTCTTTTCGTTACCCCCTTATTAAAATAAATTTTTGTCAAGCGTTTTTAGCTTTGCTGCTGTGCATTGTAAGCTATACCGCAAGGCATCAATATAATGGTTAAAATCGTCTATTGGCTTATTTGTATATATCCCCGTTGCCTTATCCTTTTGCCATGTATAATTCTCAAATTCAGTTATTACCCCAAGGCATGACGGGTGTATAATGATCTCGTAATTTTGTAGCTGTTGAATACCATGTATAATGCTATCTGCGCCCTTTTTGCATGGGCGTATCTTTTGAATACCACTTGCTTTAAGCTCGGCTATAGATTTCATTTCGGCGCAATCTGCTATAATTACCGACTTACTAAAGCCAAGAGCCGTGATGATCTGCGCCAAGTCTTGGTTAGTTTTATTAGTTGCGCCCCATTCCTTAAATATATAAATGCGCTTTTCATCCTCTACCAGTAGTGAAGCGGTTAAGGCTGATATATCATTAACAAAACCAAAGTCCAAGCCCACCAGCAATGCGCCTTGCAGCTCTGCATGGTTAAAGTCTTGCACTTTCCAATTTTGAAATACTAACCCATCTGCATCTACTCCCCATTCACCATCACAGAATACACGCGCCTTTTGTGGATTTCTTGTGTATAATTCATCAAGTGCGGCTATGTATTCTTTGCTTAAAAAGGGGTTATCTTTATAGGTGCTGTGGGTAAGTAAAAAAGAGCTTGGCGGCTCTTCCTCGCAAAATTTATATAGCCAATGGTGCTTACTAATGGGGTTAAACGCCATTAGTATTTGCTGGTTTGGTATATCTGCGCGCATTCGCAAGTTAAGCTGTTCTACGATCTCTCTTGATACCTCAAAAACTTCCTCAATGAATATACAGCCCACACCATGCAAGCTTAAAAGTTTATTTTCTTCATCCAAACCTATAAAAATGATCTCGCTACCATTCGGGAATTTAATATTAAAATCTGTTTCCCGTATCTTTACATAAGGCGTTAGCCCCCACTTGCCTAATATATCTTTGAATAGTGAAAAGCAAGAATTTCTAATGGTTGTACCCGTGCGGCGGCATACTAATATCTTGATAGGCTCACGGCAAGCGCGCACTATTAGCTTTTGAGTTATGAAGTAGCTTTTAGAGCTACCAGCACTACCCTTGTACACTTCCCATCTATGCGAGTAATCCAATAGCAAAGAGTAAAATTTAGGCACAAATAAAGATTTTTTTAAATTTAACTGTATCTGTGCCATTTCATTACCTCTTGCTAACTAAATATCACTTCAAGCACCGCTAATAGTATTACCATTCCAATAGCCAACATCAATAAAATTTCTTCGTAGTATTGCATTAGCATCATTCCTCAATATTGATAATAATATCGTTGTGTAAGTCTGCCTCTATTCTCTGCGCTGGTGCATAGCCTAAACTATCAAGTATGTACTTGGCGGCGTTGAAGCTACCCTGTGTTGCTAAATTCCGCATAGTATTAACGGCTAAAGCCTCGCTATCTTTCCATACTTCTTTTATCCTTGCTTCAAGAGCCGCCGCAAACTCTGCATCCCGTTTCCATGTTGTTATAGTGTTTCTATTTACGCCTACAATCTCCGCAAGCTCTGTATGCGGCGCTGTAGGATTAGCTATAATAGCCTCTATTAGTGCTTTTTGCTTTGGTTTTAGCATCTGCTATCCCCCCTCTTTAATAATTGTTTTTTATATAAATTTGTTTATCTTATTCCGTCCAAGAGTATAAAGAAAAGGGAATAGGCTATACTACGCCTACTCCCTCTAATATTATTCTACGAAAAGTTTTTTACTCTTTCAAATACTTTGTAACAATTTCGCAATCTGCGCCAATCTCTCTTTCATTATCAAGGCACAAGCTAACCTTGCCTTCCTTAATACCAATGTGTGCGAAAATGTCATCAGCTCCACAGTTATACACTCTTGTATCACTATCAAAGCTCTCCAAAAACTCAATCAAATCTCCAACAGTAACCTTACCAAGCTCAACACAAATATTCATTTTTTTCTCCTTTTTATTTATTATTTATTTTGTATACATATTATACCAAAATAATTTTATAAAAACAAAAAGGCTCAATACTCTACAATATCTATTAAAGCTCCCCAGCGCCGCATCTATCCAAGAGAACACAAGTAGCAATAGGTAGTCTGCTACGGGTGATCTATGCACTAAAATCTACCTTGCTTGTAATGCTTTCGCATAACCGCAAAATCAAAGCAATATATCTTGCGCTCTTTGCGGCTAACCACACAATAAACATCACAATCACCCTACATGTTACCTCTACCAAAATAGCCTCTTTCCTTATAAAATACTTCGTCCTCGCAAAGTACATTGCCCGTTTTCCAAATGCATTTATCGTCTTTGATCTCTATATATGTTTCCTTGCCATCAAGCGTTATAGCCTTTATATCACCCTTATAGTAGCACGCTTTATCTGCGCCCACATGGACAAAGCGGCAAGCTGGCGCGATCTTACGAAAAACATCTAAAGCCAAAAATTCTGCCTTGCGCCCAAGCTCTAAATCTTTCTCAAAATCTTTAAGCATTGCGGTTTGCCCCCTCTCCATATACTTTGCTATACTTTTCTACTAACTCTTTCATCTCTTGGCTCGTTTGCGCTCTAATCTCGTTTATTACCTCATTAGCTCTGCGCCGTTTCTCGCGCTGTTCCTCGGCAGCCAAATCTACTGTATGTGTGTAATTTAGGGTATAATGCTATTCCCCATGAAAACCGCACACATTGCAACGATAAGTTATAATTAGCTCGTTGCTCACTTGCTCTGTCTGCTCATACTCGGTAATATCATCACCACATCTTAAACAATAATCTTTCATAATTTTTTCTCCTTTTCAAAACTGCGGCAATCTACCGCATTATTTTTATTTCCAAGGGAATACCCCTTGCATATATATATGATTTTTAGGGCAAATGCTTTGTCCTACTTTGCCCCACATCGGCAAAAATTTTTTACATAAAAAAGGGAGCTGCTTTAGCTCCCTTGTTTTTATTTCTTCTTTTCCTTTTGGCTTTTCAAATATTCTTCTTTAGCTTTGGCTTTTGCTATTCTTTCTTCTTTCTCTTTTTTGGTTATTTTCGTCATTTTTTCGTATGCTATATCCTTGAATTTGCTATAATCGTCACAGTTTATTAAGTCGCACAATAAAGCCAAGTCAAGCATACCTCTTATATAGTCGTATTCTTCACTAATAACCATGCTTTCAATAGCTTCAAGTATTACCCCAAGCACCTTTTTAGGCTCATATGTAAAAGCTTTTTTCCCAAACATTATGTATTATTTTCCTCGTATTCTTTCATGCTTTGCGCGCGCTCTGCCTCTGCATCAGCAATTAACTTTTCATATGTGGGCTTGGTGTACTCGTTATAATGTTCCAAGAGCACAACATATTCGGAAGTAGATATGGCGGCGAGCTTGCGCGCAAAGTACGCCATGCCCTCAAAGCTATCTATACCGCCCTCACCATGTTCATACTGCATCAGCCTATCAAACAGCACTTCAAGCGCACGATCTCGAATATCAGCATTTAATGTTTCGGGCTCTACTTGGTAGCTGCCGCCCCAATAGGCAGCTATGCGCGTTTTAAATCGTTGTGCATGAGCTGCGCTAACCTTTTCAAGCGTTGCTTTTTGTGTTTCAAAGTTAGTGTTATCAAAATCAAATATCATGTTATGCGCCATCCTTTCCAAAAGTAAGTAATCTATTGTACCATATTTTTACAGTTTTATCTATTGACATATTCAACAAAGTTTGCATGTTCCAATAGTGCAAAATGTGCGGCGGCACGGGTGCGCGCTTCCATAGGGCTTGCTTTGCCGCACTTATAGCCCCTTATTCCCTTTACCTACTGGAATAACTCTAAAGGGGATTTTTAAGCCCGTACGGGCTTAAAAAATCCCCTATATATTATCTATGTATTATACTGTAATATTTCTCCAGTAATTTTTACTGGAGCACTCGGTAATTTTTACCGTTATGTTCGGTAATTTTTACCGCCTTAAAATACAAATGTATTTGTATGGCACTCAATAACAGCCCCATCCTCTATTACTTCTATCTCTTTTGGTATCTCATAAAAATCATAGTATTGCTTATCCCTCTATACAAGGTATCTTTTAGCTACAAGCTCTTTTATAGCCTCTCTATATGTTTTTTCGGTAATGCCGCAAAAGTTCATAACAGCTACCGCGCTTAATTCAAATCTATATCCATTCTAATTTTTAGCAAAATACATCCATAACTTAAATGTAGAGCCTTTACTTAAATCCATAGCCGCTTTATCTATTGCCTCTACATTGATACAAGCATATATATTGTTTTTGTCTGTTGGAGCTTTATTAACCCCTACCATTTTTTGATTTGCTACCATTACTCTTTACCCCCTTGTTCTAATTCTTTTAATAGCACACTTCTTATTAGTGCGCTTACGCTAATATAACGCTTATCTGCAAGACTTGCTATAGCTTGCTTTTCTTGCTCTGTCATTCTTACGCTAATCTTTTCTGTTTTCATGGTGTTTACCTCTTTCTATATATTTATGTGTTGTTGTCCATTTGTCCGACTTCTATCTTAAAAATAATCAAGGGGATAAGCTGTTGCTCCAACTTACCCCCAATATAAAAATAAAAAAAGGAGAAAACAAAGGTATGGACAACCCCTTGCATATATATATGAAAGTTTGGATAATCCCTTTAACCATCGTTGCCCAAACTTTCCAAAAAATTTTTTCAATACTATTGACAATATCTTACAGTTGGTATATAATGTATATAGCGCCCTTATTATTATTTTCCATAAAGGAGAAAGCGTATGTTAAACTACAAAGACATGAAATTCGAGGACATTCTTAACTGGTGTGAGGAAAACGGGGAGCTTGATTGGCTTGAAGAAGAGGCATCAAGATTGGTAGAAGTTGAAGTATACCCTACCAAGGTAGTTACTAACCCCGACGGCTCTACCAAGCGTGTACCCGACAAGAGCCAAACCCCCAGCATCGAAAAGCGTGAGATTTCCTACATTCAAATCAAGAATGATTTTGTTAATCGTTTCATGCCTGAAATTGCCCCCAAGAAAAAGGCTACTGAAAAGGAAAGCATGCTTGACAAAATCCGCGCCCGTAAAGCTGCTCAATAAACCAATAGCGAAAGCCCCTTGCCAAAGGAAGTAAAGGCAAGGGGCTTTCTTTGTATTCAGTTGGATAACGCGACAAATTAGGAACGCTGCACTTTCTGTGTTCGTCTACCCGCTTTCTTAATCTTATCAAGAGGTGAATATACATCATAATTTTGCTTCAAATCTTTGCCAAAAAGATTAACATAGCGATTTGTCATTTCTATGGTACTATGTCCTAATAGCCTTTGCAAGGCAAAAATATTTCCACCATTTCGCACCCAATCGCGCGCGAAATTATGCCGCAAGCCATGTATGCTGGTATGATCCACTCCCCTATTATGGCAATAGCGCGCAAAGCTATGCGCCAGCGCATTAGTAGTTAACTTTTCATCCCCTACATTAGGAAATAGGCTTGCTTCATTGTCGCGCCCTCTGCGCCATACTCTGCAATACTCTTGCAATACAGTTTTAAGGGCTGGGGATAGGGGTAAAACTTGCGCTTTCTTATTCTTTGTGTGGCGCAAGGTGATCTCATTCTCTTTATAATCTACATCCCCTATCTGCACTTCACAAATAGTGCGCGCACGATTGCCAGTAGCAAGTACCCATGACACAATAGCCCAAGATCGCCATTCTGCAAAGCTATCATTTATTCTTGGTTTAGCTAACAAAGCCTCTAATTCTTCATCCGAAAAAAACTTCAATGGCTCCTCTTGTCCCCCTTGTTCCTCAATCGGGAAATATTCAACATATACCCTTGCTTCATCCATGCACCAATAGAGAAAAGCGCGCACATCACGCAAATAATGGTTAATAGAGGCTGTGCTTATGCCCTCTATCTTCATTGTATTTTTCCATTTGAAGATGTGGCTTTGTGTTACCTCGTTGCAAGTAGTAGCTTCATCAAAGTCATTAAATTCTACGAAATATCCATAACTTTGCTTATAGTTTTGGATAGTTTTGGGTACTACTGGCTTTGCTATCTTTTCGGCTATAAAATCATCAAAAGCCGCATCTAATAGCACTACATCGCTGCCTATCGCTTGCTTTACCTTACGCTTAATCCCCATTTCCTTTACCTCTCAAAAAATTTAATCAGTTGGGATAATCAGTACGCCTAAAGTTGGACAGCTGATTAGGCACTTTTCGTGTACATAATCAGTAAGCTTGATTACAAAAAAATCAGCTGAAAAACCTTGCAAACAAAGGATTTACAACTGATTTGAAGTAAAAATTTTTTACTGCTGATTACGAATCAGCTGCTCTACCAACTGAGCCACACCAGCAAAATTTCCTTTATGCCGCAAGGGATTTTCAAAACCGTACAACTGATTTACTGCAAGTTGGCGTACTGATTGGTACTCTTGAGCTATACAAAAATCAGCTGCTTCAAGCATCGGGTATTATAACATATCTTCCATCATTTGTCAATACTTTTTTGAAAAAATTTCTAAATTTCTTTACTTTGCTCCAATACAAAAAGCCTTGCCAGCTCGTTTAGTTTGTTGCTTAATTCCATCATTTCTGCCGCATCTGTGCTATTATCCATTAAGCGCAAAACCCCCAGCATAGCCAAATCTAATATTTCTAATTGTTCCATGTGTAACACTCTCCCATCATTCAAGCCCAAACATGTTTCTTAATTCTCTTTGTGTTTCTTGGCTTACCGCGCTTAATTCGGTTTCATTCGGTAAATATACATTCTTCCAATTATTAATAATAGCGGTTTCCAATAGCAGCTTCTGTACTTTGATGTTATTGTTAGAAAGTCTTTCGCAACGCTCTATTAACATTTTCAATCCTCGCTTGGTTAACGGGGCTTGCATATTATCCCTCATTTCAACATAGTCTGTATAAAGCTCTTGTAAATCATGATTTGTGATTGTTTCTAAAATCTCTACCAATCCATTATCTTTATTTTTTTCTTTACTTACTCTATCAATATTTAATTCTTCTTTACTTAATTCTTCTTTACTTATTTGTCTGCGGTTTTCCGTTTGCCCTTTTTCCGTTTCCACTTTTGCCGTATGCTGGTTTTCTGCATGCGGTTGTGGTATCTCATATAGGGTGTATTCATAAATAAAATATCCCTTTTCGTTATTTTTTCTTTCGCGTATTAAGTAGTTATTTTCCTCTAATTCTTTAATGGCACTTCTAATGCTTGTATGGCTCTCTTTGCATATTGCTACCAACCCACCAATAGAATAATCCCATGATGGCGGCAAGCTCAACATCAATGACATCAAGCCTTTAGCCTTTAAACTCATTTCTTTATTCCTTAAATGGTGATTGCTCATTACTGTATAATTATCAGTTTTTGCTATTCGTATAACAGCCATTTTATAGCCCTCTTTTCTTTTTTTAACTACCGCAAGTATAACTAATTTTTTTAACAAAGTCCATATGTGGTTATTATATTTATGTTGCGCTCTGTTAGAGTCGGATAATCTGTATATAAACAAAAAAAGGGAGAGGCTGCCGCACTTGGCAACCTCTCCAAAGTTTACTAATTTACATGCTCACTAATGATAGTAATATTAGTTTTAATCTCATTAACATCACGCTGTATATTATCCAATCTATCCGCATATAGCGTGATAGTGGCAATAGCTTGCGCGTTAACCTCTCTATTAGCTGCTATCTCTTGGTATAGCTTTTCCTCGCGTTCTTTGCAACGCTCTTGTACATTATCCATGTTTTCTTTATTGCTCTTGGTGGTATCGGTGTATATCTTATGAATAAACCAAAAGAGCGCAATACAAATAGCTATAGGAAAGCCCAAAGATGTAATCAAATCTATAAATACTTCCATTGTTAAACCCCCGTCATTTATATCCAATAACTTTAGTAATTCTAATGTAGTTAGTACCCGTGACATGCTGCACCTTATCACCATTAAACCACACATAGCCAGCCGTTGATTGTTCTGGGATAAGGGCATCAGCTCCATTGTGATAATAAGCTGTGCGGCGTATATAAGTACCCGTTGCGCTTGAAGCCTCGGTAATAGCCAAATCAATAGTTTTTGTCACGCCGCTTTCTATATCCCATATCTTTGTATAACCGCAGCCGCGCCCGTTGTTATCAGTATAATAAATCTCTACATAATCATAATTAGATAAGTTATCATTTAGTGCTGGCAAGTTTACGCCAGTACCGCTATAAAGCACATGAGCACTATATACCTTGCCATCTTGTATCTTTACTGGCACATTGAAATTAAAATCCGTTTCACTCCAATCAAAGACGGGGCGCAATTTAGAAGTATAAACCTCACCCATAAAAGGATTTAACATAGTGGCTGCATCCCATATCCTTGGCTGTATAAAATATGTTGCTTCATAATCTGCCAATCCCTCTATGGTTATTTCTGCTGTATATTCATTATCTTTAAAGGTGATCTGCGAAGTTTGCACCATTATCCAATCGCCTACCCAATCTACCGCCTCTTGTTTATATCTATACCATAAGCCAATAACATTTTTTGTCTTACCGATATAACCGTTATAGTAGCTGCCCTTAATTGTAAAAGTTAAGTTACCATAGGCATCGGGACGGATTTTGGTTATATGGCAAGTTGGCGGTATATAATCCACAAACTGTGGCTTTACTGTGCGCTCTGTTGTAGCCCCTCGGCTATCTGTAGCCGAAAACTTAAATACACCATCTTCAACAGCATTAAAAATACCGCTTGCGGCTGTGTAGCTTTGCGCGCCGTTTGTAGCCTTATAGCTAACTATACTTGTGCCGTTGCGCGGCTCTGCGCTGATAGTATATTGGGCATTACTCAAATAGCGTACAAGTATTTTATCATCACCCGTAAGCGTTTTAGTTATTGAATTGGTATCAATTACTGTAGCCGTAACATAAGGCGCATACACATAGGCATCTAAATACAAATCTACATTATAGTAATTCTCGCCAAGTAATGTGCCGTCCTCTTTCCATGATGTAAGCTGGAAAGAGCCCCTACCATGTGTAGTATCGGGAAGCCAGTTAGCTATATCATCGGGCACAACCCAATAAATAGATGTTTCTGTGCTTTCATCTATAATATATTCTTGCTCTCTGTCATACCACCAAAAGCTTAAACTGTGTTTATATGCGCCATGCCCTTTGTTAATGGTAAGTGTATAAGGTATGCCGCTATACATGGGATTTTGAAAAGCAAGTGTAGACGGGCGCGCTATTGGTGTTAGTGTACCAACACCGCTACCACCATAACTGTTATACCGAACGCTGCCAATAGTTAAGTTAATAGCTAAATTGTAAGAAAAGCTAAATGTTTTCGTACCATCTGCATTGTGATATACCTTTGTAGTACCATAAGCTATAGTCTTTGTGGAATTTTTACCGATAGCTATATTTACATCTAAATTGCTTTCAGAGCCATTAACATTGATATAACAAGGGCGTGTATTAGTTGAGCTAAAAGCTATTTCAAAATCAATAGTAGATAATTCTACTTTCCAATTTACCAAGCTTAAATTATCAGTATAATTTTGCCCGTTTGCTTCCCAATAGAATTCTAAATAAAGATTATCGTTTATTTTTGTCGTGGAAAACCCAAAAGGAACACTCATTTATTAACCCCCAATCCAAAAGCAGCCTGTGCGCGGTACGCCAAAAGCATCATAATCTTCAAAGCGGCTGCGCGTACCAATAATTAAATATGTTGTAGCGTGTAAGTCTTGCGCTTTAACGCCAGCATCATTAGCTACTAATACTTCATCATTGTTTTTGCTAACTGTCATACCATTTTCACTAATTCTTGTGCTAATTTCTGTGCCGCTTTTCGCTATATTCAATCCCGTTTCATCAAAAGTATAGCTATTAGTAGTTACTACCTTATTTGCGCTAATTCCTTTGGCTAATTCTTTACTAACCACTATACTTAAATTTTCATCTGTTAATTTAGCCTCTACGCTATTTGTTAGCGTTGTTAATGATGAATTTATGTTATTAATTTCATTATCTAATTTTGTTTCAACGCTTGTAACGGAAGCCGATATACTATCAGTATTTAATAATAAAGTGCTGATACTTGCATCATTCGCGCCGATCTTGCTGGCGTGTAGCTCTATCTCTTGCTTTTGCTTATCTACTCGCGCAAATGTTTGCTTTAAAGCCTCACCAAGAGTAGCAGCATTGGCGGCGGTTTTCTCGCTATCTTCATAACTCCATTGGGTATTTTGCGCCAATGCGCCGTTATATGTAATAACATCATCCAAGAGGAAAGAAATAAAATTTTGATCATCTTTTGTGACAAGCTCTATTTTATCTCCAATTTCAATTAAATAGTTACCACGCCAAGAGCAAGTAAATTGGTTAATACTTAATCCCCCAGCCGCAATTATAGCAGCCTCTAATAGTTTATCTATATCCTCTCGCATTTCCCAAAAGGCGTTATCTCTTACATACTGTGTAGAGCCAATAGCTGTAGCGCTTGCTTCTATATCATCCCCAAGCTCTGTAGCTCTTACAATGCTTTGTAAGCGGCGGTTTTCCTTATTGTCAAGCTCAAAGTAATCAGCTTTGGTGATCTGCGCGACAGCCTCACCATCTTTATCCAACCGCTTAAATACCAGCGTTGAGCCGTTTATATAATAGATAGTCTGTGTAGCCTCTGCCACATCATTTAAAGCCTCGCGCATGCTTTCTTCACCGCCAAAGTTAGCCCCATTTTCATAATAGGTAGTAAATGCGGCATCTGCGCCGCCCTCGATAGCCAATCCCAGCCCAAGGATAGAAGCACAAGCCGCCGCATATTCCCTTATAGTGTAGCTCTCTAAAGTTATTTCTGCGGTTGTATGCTCATTTGCGGCAGCATATAGCGCATCATAAGCCGTTATAGATAGCTCATTAGTTACCTCATCTCTATTGGTTTGCGATACCTTGAAAACGGGAAAAGCGTTAATATAGTCTGCGCCCGTGCTAAAGTAAACCTTGATACTATTGGCGGTAGTTATATCTAACTCTCTATTTTTATCAATTAGCTTTAGGTTTAGCTTTTGGCAAATGCCAAACCCAAAGAATTTTCCCTCGCCTACTCGCTCTATGGTTAATTCCCTTAAAGCATCTGTATAGGTGAATGTGTTAACCAAGGTAGAGCCGTTATATAGCTCTACCTTGGCTTTGATTTGGCGCACGGGTGAATTAAGATTAGTATTTTCGTTAATTATCATTATCCAATCCCCCTTATAGCTCCGTAAAAGTTAATGTAAATTGCTTTAGTGATACTTTATCAGCTTGTATAGTGTAATATTCAATATCATCATTCGGGATAATACATGCTACATTTTCTTCTATATTCTGTGTTCTTGGATTTCTAAACCCAAGCCGCACACTAAAAGTATCTACCGCCTCTAATAGTCGTGCCGCTTCTGCCTCGCTTAAAGGAATAATGCTAACTTCTATAGTGCGCTTGGCGTTAATGTAATCTACAACAGTATCACCAGCCGCATTAGTTTGCGCTGTATAATTGTTTGTCTTGCCGATCTTTAACGCGCTAACACATTTTGAAAAATCTATATCATTGATTTTAAAATAAGCCATCATATACCCCCTTATGCAAAAACTAATGGCAAGCTGCCACGCTGCCTTGTTAAATCGTTGATACTATCAACGCTAATTTGTGCAAAAGTCTTTCCGTCCACTTGCAGCACTATTGGCGTATTGCCGTTTCTATTGGCTATTCTATCTGCTAATTTATCCATCCACTCTGTATTATTTTCTAAAGGCATAACAGCTTCTTTGCCTTGCTCACCCACTACCGCAAGTGTGGCACTATTAATGATACCGCCCTTGGCTAACTGCGGCACATTAAGCATGTTAAGCTTTTTAATGTTAACAGCTGGGATAGCGTTAATAATGTCAATGGCTACATTAATAGCCTTAATAAAGCCATTAATGATCTTAACGGCTGTACTCAATACGCTATTAACCGCTTTTTTGACTGTGCCCGTGATAGCGTTAGCTATAGCCGTTCCAACATTACTAAAGATTGATTTAATATCGTTCCATATGCCCCTAAAGAAAGAGCCAACAGCCGAAAAGGCATTTTTAATACCGTTCCAAGCATCGGTAAAGATGTTACTAAACCAATTTCCGACAGCTTTAAAAGTGTTCTGTATATCTTTCCATAAGTTTTTGAAAAATTCGCCAATCTTCTTTAACAAATTATCTATAAACTCTCTAAAGCCATCACAATTATCATAGAGCAGCTTAAACGCGCCAGCAAAGGGATTTACAATAAGTAAAAGCAGCCCTTGCCAATTTTCTACCACCCAATCAATAATTTTCTTAAAAAATGCTACTATCTTATCTACCGCATTTTTTATCCATGCTACCGCTTTATCTGCAAAGTTTTTGACAGCTGCGGTAATGCTATCCCAATGCTTAACACAAAGCACGATAATAGCAATAACGGCGGCAATAGCTGCCACGATCAATAAATACGGCGCAAGTGCTACCACCATAGCTGCCGCTTGTGCTGCATAAGCTGCCACCAATCCCCATACTGTAGCCACTTCTGCGGCTGCCATAGCTGTTTTAATGGCTGATACAGCGTTATATAATCCAATAGCCGTAACAATGCCGCCAATAATGCCAGCCAATACGCCTAACAAAGTTTTGTGCTCACTCATCCACTCAAACGCTACTTTCAGCTTTTCACCCACTTCACCAAGAGCATCACGGATAGTAGGCAAATAATTTTCCGCAAACGCTTGTATATATGGCGTTAGTGCGGCTAATACTTCTGCGCCAAGCTCGGTTAGCATTGTATTAATAGGCGCGACAGCCTCACCAAGAGCCGCAAGAGCATCATTCATCTTTGTCTGCGCTTCATTCTGCGCCAATATCTGCGCGTTATTTTCTTCATACTTGGCGGCAGCATCACTATATAAGCCGTTGAGTGTTTGTCTTATCAAAGCCTCGCGCTCTGCTTCTGTATTGCATGCATCAAGCTTGGCTTGGAATTCTTCTTCATTCACGCCAGCCCAATTAAGCGCATCAGCCAAACCGCCCGTTAAAGTGCCTACCTTGGCTGTTTCGTTTGCCGCCTCGGTTAAACTCTCGATAGGCAAGCTTGCGCCAAAAGTAGCATAAACGCCTTGGCAAATGTTAGTCCACTCGCTTAACTCTTTTTCTCCAGTAGTCAGCTTTGCTAAATGGCTTGCCGCCTCGGTTGCTTGCCCCGTATCGCCAAGCACTCTATACAAATCATTATAGGTTTCTTTGGCTTCTTGCGCGCCAGCCCCAGCCGCTTCAAAAGCGGTTAAAAGCTTGGCTTGCTCTTGCCTATATTCAGCCGTAGACGCGCCAAGAGCAAGAATAGCTGTAGCTGCACCAGCCATAGCTACTGCGCCCACTTTCATAGCATTTTTAATGCTTGCGCCCATAGATGAAAACTTATCATCTACATCTTTACTTGCTTCTTTTACTTTGTCGCTAAAGCTTTTTACTTCTTTCTTTGCGCCGTCTACATTTTTCTTTAATTTGTCTGTTTCTGCTGAAATTATTACTTTTAATTCTTCATTCATGATTTATCTGCTCCCCCCTTAAATCGTTTATTAAAGGAATTAGCGTATAACTTAAATCTTAAAGCTGATAATTCATCTTGTTTTCTTTGCATTTCTTCTTCCTCTTGGGCTTTATCAAATAAGCTTGGGTAAGCCTCGCTTAAAGTCGGCATCTTATTAGATGAGCCATAGAGCCTTGAAATGCTTTTACCGATAATGTCGGATAATATGTAATCAAAGCTTGCATGCTGCTTGGCTTCAAGCTCCATAACGCGCGCTTTACTCTCAAAAGCTCGCTGTAGCTCTCCAATAGTCATGCACCAAAAATCTTGCTCTGTAATGCCAAAATCTAAAGCCGTGTGTAACCACTTATCTACTTGCGCTGAAAACATAGGGGAAGTATTAGCTTCCCCCTTGGTTAGTTTTTTTCGTTATCCTCGCCATCTGCTTTGATAATGCCTGATACTTTGTAAATCTCAATAACAACGGGGATAAAGTCGGTAACGCTGTGCCCCTCTGCTAACCATGCATCAAGAATGTCAAAAGCTCCATCAAGGGTAATGCCATGATGATAATGCTGTAAGGAAGCATGCAAGATGTTTGCTAATACTGTTACTGTTGGAATTGTTTCACCATCACCAAAGATAGCCAAGGGATTACAGCCCAAAAGCTTTTCAAGCGCGATCACATTTCTAACATTCAAGCGTAATTTGTAATCTTTATTACCAGCCGTAAAATCGTAATATAACATTGTTTGTACCTCTCTTTTTTAAATATTTAGGGGAAAGGGGAAAGAGAAAACCCCCATCCCCCATCCCTTATAAGGGAATTAAGCCCAAGCCATTTCGCTATTGGGCTTAATAGCTAAAGTGTAAGTAAGTGCGGCGTTAACGCCAACGCCATCCAATCTAACAGAGCTTGTACCGCCAAAAGAGCAAGCCGCACCATCGGGAAGTGTAACTACCCAATTCTGCGAGCCAGTTAAGCCGTTAAGCTCGGTAAACTGTTCTTCCTCATATAAAAACTTAAATTCAAGACTATCCCCGTAATTCTTTAATCCGTCTGTATAGGTGTGCGCCGCATCTTCAAGCGTAGTAATCTCAATCGCTTCGACTTCCCCACCTAAATCGGGGATTTCTTGTAAGTTTGTTAATACTTTCTCTCCATAAGATAAGGTAATACCTTTAGAAATAACTGCCATAGTGTTTACCCCCATTTATCAATAATTTTCTAAAGCTAATGCTTCATAAGTTAATATCTTTTGTATCATTGTGCTTTGGTTATCGTATAGCTCACCGCTTGAAATGCGATTAAAGCCAAGCTGGCGCATAACTATATCAATCTGTAAAGCATAACCTTGCAAAGCTTCTAAATCATTTCCCCATACCTTAACTTGATAGGTAATGCGGCTATAGCCAATAGTGTTGCCACTTTCAACGCTATAGTTATTTAATTCCATGTAGCTAATACAAGGTGTTTTTGTTTTGCTCGTTAGTGCCATTTCATAATGTACGGGAAGAATAGTTCGCAAGGCACTAACCATGTTTGAATGATAATCAATCACCTAATATCTCCCCCTCTAATAGTCTTAATATCTTTGCTCTGCTTTCGTATAAAGCTGGGCGCATGTATGGGCTTGGCTTCATGCCGCTTGTAGTGTGCCACTCGCCTTTATCATCTTGATACCGCCACGGAACATCTGTTCTGCCGCCATCCTCGGCAAATAAGCCCGTACCATATTCAACATAAGGCGCATACTCCAAAGGTGTATAGACAATGCCAACAACATTTCCACCCTCGTTATCTACCTTACTTTTTATTGAGCGCCGCAAATCGCCGTTACCCTTGGGCGCAAGCTCTTTGGCTCTGCGCTCAACCAATAAACATGCTTTTTCTATAGCTTGCTCTACATTTGCCGCACCGCTTAACACATTAAGCCTATCTAATAACCCATCTAAACCCTTAATTTCTGCGCTCATATCTCACCCATAAATATTTGTTTGTATCTGCCTCTTGGATTAACATATAAAACCTTTAGCTTTTCCTCGCCATATTGAATAATATAGCTATCGTCTACGCTTCCAGTAGTCAAACCAATATACTTGCAATCTTTATAGTTAATATTATCTTGTACGCCTTGGCTTGTGATATATACCGCCATTTTCACTTTTCCTTGCGGCTCTGCGCTTATTTGCGCTTGTCCGTAAGCGTTAGGCTCTCCAAGAGTAAAGAAATCATAAAGGCGCATATCTGCATTAATCATGCGGCAGCCCCCTTTACACCATCTTTATCTTGCGCTTGCGGTTGAGTAAAGCTAATATCTCGGCTGGGTAACCATCAATATAGCTTTCATTCACTCCGCTAAAGCCTTGGCTTGCCAAGCCCTCTGTATTAATGCGGTTTAGCTTAATAACGGCTATACGCTCTGCGGCAAGCTCTAAAGTAGCATCTGCTTCCCTACCGCAATAAGCTTCAACCTCTGCCAATGCCAGCTTGTAAGCAAGCCCTATTTGTGCTTCTGTGTAGTTTGCGGCGGTTTCACCCAATAATAGCTTAATTTCTTCTATCATAGTGTTTGCCCCCTATTTTAAAATTAGGGTAGAGCGCCAAGGCTCTACCCGTTATGTTATTTATAATTAGGCGCTTACAGTAAGCTTACAAATCTTATCGGCGTTTTCAAGAGCCACAAGATAAGCCGTGCCAAGCACAATGGTGTTAATGCGCTTTTCAATATCTCTGTCCTGCTCTACAGAAACATCTTTTTTCATAAACAGAGTAACAGCCTCATTAGTCATAACATATGCGGCATTAGTTAAAGCCTTGGTAGCAATAACGGGAATACCGCAAACAGTACCGACTTGTCCGTTATAAACAACCTCACCCATGCGCGCTGTCTTATAATCTTCATCCTTGCGGAGATCGGCTTTCCAATCGTTAGGAATAACCACAAATAGCTTGCTCTCGTCCTCGATATTAAGCTTTGCGATACCCTCGACAATAGCTTCATAGCCAAAAGTAGCACTTTCATTAGCGATAGTAGCCTTGCCGCACTCTGCCACAAAGTCAGCCGCCATCTTATTTGTCATAGTCTGTGTAGCACCCTTTAACATATTGTCAACAATAGTGCCATCTTTCATGAAATCTTCGTCAGCATAATCAAAAGTCTGCTGTACATATTTAACAGTATAATCAACGGGCGTGTAAGAGATCGCACCTCTAACGGTATTGCCCTCACCTACGCCGACTTCCTCGGCTGCGCCAGTATATGTATAGACATTAATAGTCTTTGTCATACCAGCTTCTTGCGCCAAAGAGTTATCAACATTCATTAAGTTGCGAGTATTAACAGAAGTAGTAAGCAAATCTTTTGCCTTTGCTTCGATAATCTTGTTATTAAAAACAGTATTTGCCATAGTTCAAAAATCCCCCTATTAGTTAAATAGTTTATTAAATAATTCGGGCTGCGTTTTTTCTAATTCTGCAAGCTCTGCCATGCTCATTTTCTTTGCAGCCTCTTTAGTAATCTCTGCGCCAGTAGTGCTATTACCTCTTGGCGCGTTGCCAGCTAATCTTTTTTCTACTTCTGCTTTTACAGCAGCCTTGAATAGCTTATCAAGTTTATCAATATTAGCTTGGCTTGCTTCAATATCGTCATTAATGTTGATAATATCGGCAAACTCTGCGCTTAAACCACGCGAGCTTAAAACTGATTTCAATTCCGATTTATTGCGCTCTATAGTAAATTGTGCTAACTGTTCCTCAAGTTCCGCAATTCGATTATCTTTTTCAGCCTTTGCTCTTTCATCCCCATCAAGTTTAGATAATGATAGCTGCTTTTCATATTTCTTTTGCTGTGTAGCAAGAGCTTGTGTAACCCTTTTATCCGTTTCACTCTGTAAAAGTTTTAGCACTTCCTCTTGTGTGTAGGTTTTAGCCGTTTCCTCTGCGGCTGGCTCTGTGCCTACTTCCTCTGTGTTATTGCCTAAAGTCATTTCATCTGCCATGTTTACTCACCATAAGTTGCGGCTATTGCGCCGCCCCTTTCTATAAATATTTAGTTGTTTCTTTAGAGCCTAACCCCTATTGAAAAAGGCTTATATATCAATTACGGGAACAATGCAACAACGACAACGGGGGTGCGCTGGTACGGGAACATTAGCCCCAATAGGATAACGCTTGCCATGCAGCTTGCCGCAAACATCACATCTGCGCTCGTCCTCGTCTGCTAATATCTCTACCTCTTGCACCCCTATATCTTGATACCTTTGGCGCGCTGCTTGTGTTTGTATATGCGCCATTTCTGTTCTAACTATGCTATCTGCTCTGCCATAGCTAACATTAAAATCCTCTTGCAAGATATTTTTTAAATCGCGTGTTGTCTTTCCCGTTACGACACAATTAATCAAATGTTCATTTAATGTATCTTGGAGCTTTTCGGTATTCATCCATACCCTACTACTCCATGATTTACCATCGGCGCACCATATTTGATTTATCATCTGTGTTGCTGTATCTGTATCAATTACATTGAATAACTCACCATCAGTAGCCGCCATAGCTTCATATATAGCTTGGTATTCTGTCACAAATTCATCACTTAATAATGCTATCTGCTTTTCACCCAGCTTTAGCAATTCCCCTTTAAGCTGCCCTTGCATCTGCCAATAGGTATCAAGCTTGTATAAGTCGGCTGGTGTTGGCTCTCTGCCGCTTTCAATCGTATTTAGTAGCTTTTCATATGTGCGCTCAAATTCTTTAATACAATTTTGCATCGTTCGGCTATAATACTTTGTTAGCTGTTTCTCTGTGGCTTTGATACTCTTGTTAGTTAGGTTTGTTTGCGCTTGCGCCATGCGCTCTTGCCAATAATTGCTCATGCTTTAACCCTCTATCTATTAGGAAAAATCCTTTAGCGTGTTTATTCACTTTCGCCCAAACCGCCAAAAGAATACATAGCTAAATTAGCTTGTTTCTGCGCTTGTAGTGCTTCCAGTTCGGCGTTAACATCATCAACAAAGGGAAGCTGCGCCAATAGTGTTGCATCACTTACGCTGCCCTTTAGCGAGTTAACAAGCCCGATCAATGTAGCGTTATCTTCGGGAATGTTGCGCTTGAAATCTATTTCAATATCACGGAATAGATTTTCACCAAGAGTAAGAGAAGCAATACCGCAAATAATTTCAATGCGGCGGCGCAAAGCCTTTTCCATTTCCGCACAAATCTTGGCGGCTCTTGTTTCCATGCCCGTTAGGCGGTATCTAATAGCTATGCCGCTTGATACGCCGCCCACAAATGTTTCACTTGAAAAGTCGGGGCATTGTGCAATTCTATAAATGCTATCGTGTATGCGCTTTAAGATATTTTCTACTTGTGCATCATTCGCGCTCTTGGTTAAATAAGCTGCTGTAGCGCCATCGGGTAGCACCATAACGCGATTTTCTTTCATGCGCGCTATATCTTCTGTATCAGCATCTACGCCCACCAGCATCATATAGCTATCTACAAATGCGCTATAATCGTCTATCTCGCTACTTAATAACTCGTTAGCCGCATCTTGCAAGCCAAGCACACAATCAAAAATACTTCTTTCATCGGGTAAATGAAAGATATTTGCGGGGCATTGGTTAAAATAATGCGGCTCTGTGCTGCCAAGAGTAAGATAACCATTTGCGCCCGTCATGGTATAATGCTTAATATCATAATCGGAATAAACATCTACAAAATATTTATCACTTTCATCCCATTCATTAGCTTTATAAATGCGGATAAAGTGTGTAAGATCACCCGTTAAGCTATCATCATAAACACCAAAGCAGCTTGTAGGATTAATCAACCTAAAGCGCGTTTGCCCGTTGTTATCTATATACATTAGCTCGGCAGCCGTACCATACACCAGCGCATCTAATAGAAAGTCTGCATCTTCTGCTTGATAATCGTTATAGCGCAAAATCTGCATAATATCTTCTATATCTTCATCACTTCTATAGCTGATATAACTGGGGGTAGCAAGGTAGCCGCAATAGCTATCCGCAATATTTTTGCAATAATTAATTACTGTTTTATTGCATGGCTTGCTTGCATCTGTATATTTTTTATTTAAAATTGATTGCAAGCCATCATAATAATTTTTATAATTATTTAGCCTTGGCTCTACATTCAGCCTAAAGCGGTTAATCATCTTTTGTAGTAACTCTTTATCAAGCTCTACATTCTTATTCAAATAAAACATTTATCAAACCCCCTCTATATGGGCTTCTTCCTCTACTGGATATTGCGCCTCAATTAGTGCGCTAATTTCTGCTAAATCTTCTTCCGTAAGTACGCCTTTTTCAAGCCATCCCACGGCATTAAGTATTACCTAATAATCTGCCATCTTTCCAACAGCGTTTGTTAATCCATGTTTGATAAAATTTCGTAAATTAAACATCATATATTACCTCCAAGTGAAATAATAGCGTTATAAAGCTCTTGATAGGCTTTGTTAATATCTTTGTTGTAGTCTGCTTGCATAATTGCGCCAGTAGTAGCCATTAAAGTTGTAGTAGGCTGTATAGGCTCAATAAGCGTGCGCCCCTCTGCATCTACTGTGTATGTGATAGGCTCTTTGTATGGCTCATAGGTAGAAAATTCAGCCAAGCCCACGAAAAGATTGTTGTAGTAAACCATCTCGTTTACTTTGCCTCTATTTTGTACGCTAATAACAATCCATGCTGTATCTGCACCCGTAACGAATTTTCTTCCATTTCCATTTGTGGTAGTGGATGAAAAGGCATATCTTAAATATTTACCATCTTTGTCATACTCGGACAAATAGCTGTCACCTGGAAGTCCATCACCATCAACAATATATTCGGTATTGGGTTTTGCTTTTAAATCAAAGCCTATTCCGTAATTTTCAACGGTAGAGCTAAAACCAACACCGCTTTCTGTTTTCTCATATGCGGTTATGCAGCTTTTCTTGAGATAGTTATTGTAAGCAAAGCCCTTGATAATACCTTTTCCTGTAAACTTTCTAATGGTTGTGTTGGCTGTGCCACCAAAGTCAACTACCTCTCTATCTTCCCAATTAAGCAAGTTAGCTCCGCACGCTGTAACCTCTACTGTGCTTATATCCTCGATATAAGGCGTGTAGGCTGTGGCGGTTGTGCCTTCTTCTATTTGCGGATAAAATGTCAAGTTATCGCATACCATGCCGCTATAAACAACAAGCATCATAGCCACTCTTGGCGCTGTGCCGTTAATCGTAACGCTGATATTGTTACCAATATCATCAACCCATTTTCTACTTGCGCTCTCGTCTGTAAAATAGGTAAGTTGCATTTTATAGGTAGTACCACCGCCACCGCTCGGACAACCGCTAATAGTATATGTACCGCTTTTGAAGTCCTTAAAATCAAGATAATTAGCGCCAGTTTTGGTAAACACATTATAATAGACTATTTGGCTTGCCGTACCATTGACAGTAATAGAGCCATCTCCGTTATCTGTGAATGTTAAGCCATGTCTTGATACATTACCCTCTCCATCAACATACGGATAAGGTAATATATTCTTGCTTGCCACCTTTACCGCAATATCTTTCTTAATAGGTGAAGCATCACCAATAGTAATAACCTCGCCCCGTTTGCTACCCAATAGAGCGTTAGCATTATCTGCGCTTGCGCTACTGTCTGCTACTATTTCTTCTACTGTGCTAATTAAATCTTCT
>JAEIGA010004423.1_pt1 | contig 21743 bp, 34 predicted proteins | sample 9270691 | NCBI WGS metagenome assembly JAEIGA01 (sample SAMN17057246, study PRJNA624740) | gut metagenome | biome: biome; isolation source: fecal sample | host: Bos grunniens | place: China: Xizang | collected 2019 | reverse complement strand
ACTGGCTTGACGGCAGCTCCTGAACTCCCTGCAACGGCTTTGGCTGAATATTGCTACAGCTCTATGTTCTCTGACTGTACTGGCTTGACGGCAGCTCCTGAACTCCCTGCAACGGCTTTGGCTGAATATTGCTACAGCTCTATGTTCTCTGGCTGTACTGGCTTGACGGCAGTAACATGCTTAGCATCTAGCGGAATCGAAAATGCAACTGATAATTGGCTAGAAAATGTTGCAGCATCTGGTACATTTACTAAAGCAGCAAACATGAGCGATTGGCCAGATGGGGGAAGCGGTATTCCTACTGGCTGGACTGTAGAAGATTATGTAGGTTAAAATATCCACAACTATGAAAAAGAAATATCTACCATACCTATACACTACAGTTGTTTGCGCGATTGGATTACTTCTGATCGCTAACAAACAACGTGGAGTAGGTAGTATGAGTGATGCTCCAGTAGCGCTGGAGAACCTCAAGCGCGGCATAGCTAACGGATGGTACCAGGCACAACTGACTATGGTAAATGGCAAGCAAGCGGTTCGCCTATCTGGTAAACTCACCAATGGCAAGCAATATTCTGATGTATATCCAATTACACTAGAAGTCGCAGCCGAACTAAAACAAATGGGAGTACCTACTGTATGAGAAGATTCTTTTTCATAGTACTAACGATGATCACCATGATAGGTTGTGCATCCTCACGGCCTATCATCGGTGAATCCTCTAATCACGAACGCGAACATAGCAATAATCAATCGCATGTGGAGCATACAACAGACTCCACGCTGATCGATCGCATGCGCGAAGTGATTACCAGGAACGATACAGTTTTTATCCATGATAGCATCTATTTCTTCAAATTACGTGATAGATACATCACAGATACTATCCACGATACGCTGTACATCAACAACACAGATACTATCAGACTAACCATTACCAATGAAGTAGAAAAGCCGATTGCACCTTTTGTGCGTAACAGCTGCATCGCTCTGTGGGTGATGATAGGTGTGGCAATTTTAGCACTTATTTTGTGGCTTGTGTGGAATTTTGCCACAGGTAAATTCTCATGGGCAAGTATCATAAAATGGCTACTTCGAAAATAACCAGGTGATATCCCGAAGATATCCAGAAGATATCCAGAAGATGGAAAGAGAAGATTTAATAACGTTTGCATCACTAGTCGTAGGAGGAGCTGCTATTATGTGGCTCATCAATTCTGGTCGTGGCAAGCGAAATGAACCAAATACAATAACTATGGATCAAAAACTTCCACGTGGGTACAGAAATAATAACCCGCTTAACATTCGATTGAGCTCAGCCAACATATGGCAGGGCGAAGTATCAAAAAACACAGATGGCATATTTGAGCAATTTGTTAGCATGGAGTATGGATATCGTGCAGCGCTTAAGTTGTTACGAAACTATATCACCAAAGATGGACTGACTACAGTTGCTCAGATCATCAACAAATGGGCACCATCCAACGAGAATAACACAGCAGGATATATCCAGCGTGTGTGCCAATCTACAGGATGGGTACCTGGCAAAACGATTGACCCATACAATGTGCACGATATGACAGATTTAGTGTACGCAATGGCACTTGTGGAGAATGGTACAACCATCCTACCAGACTACACACAAATTTACAAAGGATGGGAAATGTTGTAAAAAAAAAAATTGAAACGATGCTTGCATAATTTCAAAAAAAGCAGTACCTTTGCAAAAAATATATAACTAATATGTATTACTTATTATCACAATTTGCTAACCAACATGGGTTAGACATCGCAGAGTCCACAACATCTGCTACAGGATATCCGCAGTCACTCAAGTACTGTCTGTTTGGTTTTGAAAGCATAGAAGATGCAGAAGAAGTAGCATCTTCTCTACAAAAGGAAGTCAATAAGGAGTTTGATAACGTTGATATTATTATCCGTTATTTCCGCAAGAAAAATGGATGGCACTTGTGGCAAAGAGAGGGTAGAGCGTTCCATATGTATGATATGGCAATAGACTTAGAGGATAATCAAGTTCCATATTACCAAAACGATGCAGAGTCTTGGTTAGAGGAAAGAGCCGAGATGATTTTGGATGAGGATTATTTGGATAGCCACAGAATAGATATCGAAACATTCAACAACAACACACAAAAGGTATATATTGCGCTCAAGAACTTAAAAGACAGCGAATTTCTTATTATTGACAATTACAGTTGGCCTGATGGATATTTTGAGATCATACAAGAGCGCACAATGGGATATGTTCAAGATAGTTGGACACACGAAATAGGAATATCTATAGAATAATTGTCCTATATTTGGCGTATAACATATTCAAAATAGCTGTACCTTTGCAGCGAATTAAAAATAATGTTTTTCGCATCACTAAAATTTGATCATTCTCTTAATTTTTAGACACAGAAACTTTGACACGGAAACAACACAGATTGGACACAGACACGGCGGGACACGGAACACGGCAGGACACGGACACAGCAGGACACGGTATATGTATTGAGAATGGCAATTTTGGAATTTATGTATTGGAGGGGCAACCCTCCTTTTTTTTTACATCTTATCCATTTTATCAGCAGCTACTCCAGATTTTGGTACACGCTTCTTTAGATACTCCTCAGTAGTCATGATTGATTTATGGCGAAGCTGATCCTTTACTTCATAGATGGTTGCACCATTCTCCACAGCAGACAGCGCGCCACTATGCTTCCAGGAATAAAATTTTTTATCTGATGAAATATGCAGCGCATCACGATATAGGTTGAATCTGTTTCTCATTGTGTTTTTACCCATCGGACAAATCGCTGGTGATCCATACTTTCCAAACAAATACAAATCCTTAGAATATACATCCAAATTCAGTGATAGCATATGATCACGTAGATTATCTGGAAAAGCCACATATTCTGTGGTTTTATTTTTTGCCAACTCAGCACGCACGCATATTGTTTTGTGTTCCAAATCAACATCACCAACTTTCAGCAAACGCATCTCTGTCCCTGGCCTAATCGCGCAATAGTATAGGATTTCACAAGCCAGCCATAGCCACGGCTCCTTTGGTTTGATTGCATCACGCAGTCGCTCACGCTCAGTTCTATCAAATACTCCAGGACTGCAGTCCACTACTCTACCCATCTTTGGTATGCGCTTTACAGGATTAGTTTCATACTCACGTATTCCAACATCTTCACACCAATTAAAGAATATACGAACCACCTGCATATACTTCGTGATCGTTTGCCTACACAAATTCCTTTCATTAACAAGATGTTCGAAGAACGGAAATAGCGCAGCTCTATTGATAGATGGTATAGGCATGTTGTGTAATTCTTTTTCTACATACTCTGTAAACACACCTAACTTGCAACTATAATCCTGGTACGTTTTTTTGCGTACTGTAGGTTTGATTGTTTTGAGGAATCTATCTATCAATGCTTCAGCAAGCATCTCACGGTGCGCTTGCATCCATCTCTTTGTTTCTGGTCTAAACGTTTCTTTTTCTTTGAGAGGATTAAGATTTGGCTTAGTATTGAGATATTCTCCAGATTTCAGATATTCGGTATAGTATTCTACTAGCTGTTTTGCGATATCATCACGATCCTCAGCAGTACCTTTGCCTAGACCACTATACACTCTATACCTTTGTTGCTCACCATCTGGCGCGACAAAAGCAAATTCAACATACCATTTTTGGCTAAGATCACCACCTCTACGATTGTAGCGTGGAAAGGAAATAAGGTTTTTTGTTCTCATAAATGTGGACTTTTTTGTGTGTATTTATGTGTACTTCCGCATTTATTAGATTTACTCTACTATCATAACTTCCTAAAAATCAGCGCGTAAAGTGCGCTTTTGTGGAGATAGCGGGAAACTAATTTTAACGCAGAAAGTATAATAAACACTATAGTTATATTTGGCTATTCTGTGGACTACATAAAGTACATATTTTCAAGTCCACAAAAATAAATGATTGAATATTAAGCACTTATTACTGCCACTCTAACAATAGTGTAACTTTTGCATTACTAGCAGTTCCTGTTGTAGATTCAGCATATTTCGATTTTAGATCAGATGTATATACACTCCACTTATCCTTTTGCGTTCCAGTTCCAGATGTAGACCCATTCTGGTATAATCTCATCACATACTCAGATATACTGAAATCAATTTGCTTTTTACTTTTAAGCGTATATGTATAAGGAATATTTGCAGAAGATAACATAACCCAATCTGTGTACCAATATAGCGTTTCGAATAGTATATAATCATCCGTAAATCGTATATTATAATACTCATTATTTTGGGGTATCTTCTCATAAACAACACCAGTTATATAGCAATTAGTAGGTTCTACAACTGTTACATTTGTTGTATATGTATCACTTCGGTTGGACAAAAAACTACTAACCCGAAGCGTTACCTTATAGACTCCTTTTTTGCTGTACTTATGCGTTGGGTTCTTTTCTGTTGATATTTCACCATCACCAAAATCCCAATGAATAGAATTTGCACCATCGTAATTACTGGATAGATTCTTAAATACGACTTTTAATGGATGCTGTAGTTGATACGAAAACTCAGCATGTGGCTGCTTACTAGTTGGATTATTCGGCGGATTATACCCACCGCCACAGGAAGCTAACAGTAGAAATGTTGCTACAATGAAAAGTGATTTTGTTTTCATAGCATTATTTTTTTAGCAGTTCGAATAATTGTTTTATTTGTTCATCCTTAATTGCTAGCTGCTGTTGTAGTATTTCCACACCCATAGCACCTATATTCTGATTATTTACCATACCAACCTGGTTAGTATTGTATGTGTTTTTTTCTTCGTTCCAGCCGAAAAATTGATTTGGACTAATACCAACAGCTTCACAAATACGCAAAACCTTAATCATACCTAAACTTTGTTTTATCATACCATTACGCAAACCATCATAGGTTAAACCCGAACTTTCGGCAACGTTTTTTAATAGTATCCTTTTTGCATCGCAAATATCGGACAACTCGCTGTAGGTTAAAATATTAGCCATAACTCATTATTTTTTTAATGTCTAAATTATAAAAAAACACGAACAAAAATTTGTGTAATACGAATTTTTATTGTACCTTTGCAGCGTAAAATTACACAAAAAAGTGCAAACACACAAATTTTTGAGATACATTTTTAACAAAACATGTTGTAAAACATATATTTATAAATCATGTTTAAGATGCGAAAAATAGGTATTTTAGTAGTAAAAATAGGTTTGGCACACATTTTGATAGCGTGCCAGCAACCTAACTTAACTAAATATGAAAGCCAAATTGATCTTTGCCTGGTTCCTACTCAGGAACAAAGCATTACTAAGGTATCTTTGTTTGTACAACAAGTACATTTGTACCCACGACAGGAGGATGTTATTCAGAACATTCTCAGCTGCATCATGGATTAGCGTTATATATATATTATATAGTACGCGCGAAGAAATGAAGTACTGGAGAAAAATAGATAGTAAGTGGAACGAATATTTACATAATAAGAAAATAAAATAGATATACAAACCCTGGCAAGGAGACTCACCACCACCATCAGATAAATTCGCGGAAGTGCGCGAGAGTAAAGTGCGTGACACGCCTGATGGTGGATTTTTGAAAAAACATTTAACAATATAATATATAAGGAATATGTCAAAATTCATACAAGAATTAGAAAAAGAACTTAATGCTACAGAATCAGATATTATTGCACTAAAAAAAGCGAAAGATCATATTGTGGATTTAATTTCTATACAATATAGATTCGATACAATCAGAAAACAAGAACAACAAAAATTTATACTTAATAACTTATCTGTATTTGACTTAGATGATAAAACGAACGCTCTGATTGAGCAATTATTAACAAAAAAAAATAACACAATATGATCAAAAAAATTTATTATTACTTCAAGCTCAAGGAGCTGTTGAAGATGAAAGAGCTAATGCCATTTGTGGAGTACATTCTAAGACACGATCACGAAGAATCATTATTCAAAATGTGTATGAAAGGTAGCATAAGATATTGGTTCGAATATATAACTCCAGATCACAATGTATTAAGATGGGCAAAACTTTACGCAGTGCTTGACATGGAAATAGCACAGTCAATAACTAAAAGATTTTTCCAAGCAAGAGATATTTGGATGAAACGAAAAATATACTAACTATGAAACGATTTTATATTGAAAGCGGAATAAAGGTGTGCGAGTGGGAGGAGTTTGAGAAACGACTCCTGGATCAGAGCAAACAATTCCATTTTACTTCAGAACAATGGAAGAACCGCAGGCAAGGTCGAACACACATTAAGCCACAGGAGCGATTAGCCATGATGGCAATAGTGGAGGAAATCCGCAAACGACCAGAATACCAATCAATAACAGTAAGAACAAATTTTAACTAATACAACTATGGCAACAACAACTCAAAAACGCAAAGTGGGCAGACCACGTAAAGATCAACCAGCACCAAATCCTTATATCGAATTAGAGGAGGTAGATGTAATCCTTAACCAACTATCCATTATTCTTAATAGCGCAAAAGAAACGCGCGATGGTGTGAATAAAGCTGCTGATATGGTATTGAGCCAACAGGCAGAGCCAGGAACAGCAGAAGCATTGATGCTGTACCAGAACAAACAGGAAATGTACTTCACAAGATTACATGCTGATGCGTGCGTTGATAGTTTGGAGTATATGAAGCAACGATTTTTGACTATGCGAAAATTATTTGTAGCAGAAGCAGAATTGCGTAAGGCGATGGCAGAGGAAATATTACGAACCAGCAAAAAGAAATAAGCCATGATTATGCATTATAATATATATCCTAGCAACTCATGTAGTTGTGGGAGCATTGTAAGATTCTATGTATCTGAGTGTGAGCCAGTAGATATAGTAGCCGTATCAGATTTCGTAAGAAGAACATTTGATACTAGCTTAGGAAATTGCGACTACTTCGATTGGCAATACGATACAATGCAAGGAACATTTAGAATCATTATGCAGCGTGGAGTAGATGATGAAACTACCATACAGGCCATGAATGATCTAAAAAGAAAGATACTAACAGAATATTGTAGATAATTATTTTGAGTATGGAATTACCTTTGAAACAATACATGTGCAACGATTGTGGCAAATTATCAGATATTCTGGACTGCGATCAAAAACTTCCAAAAGGATGGATAATGATAACCTCACACAGACATTATTGCGATAGATGCGCGAGTAAGCACAAACATGAAGATGACTATAAAAAGGAGGAATGAGTATGAAGAACTTAGACTTATCTCAAGAACAAATTGGAACTGTGTTTTACACCAGGGACTATTCAGAAGCAAAGCTAATTGAACGCATAGGCAGTGATTTGTACAGATTTGAAGTTGATATGTTCAATTCACTTGATAATCCACAAATAAGAATCTATAACAAAAGAGGTAATATTTTACAAACTGATATGAGAAAATCACATCCACTAGACTTAATAGAGAAACAATGAAAACAAGACTACTAAGAAAACTTCGGAGAGAAGCGAAAAAAAGAGTTAAAATAGTCAATCCATTAGATGAAAGAACGAACCGATATTATATAGAAAAAACAACGATAGAAAATGGCAAGATAACAAAAGAGTGGTTTCATTATCCATGCTATGGATGTTTTTTGAATACAAAATCGCCACTTAGCGATTTACAGACTGCTTTAGAACTTTTACCAAGAGCAAGAGAAGAATATATTTCATCAAGGTTTATGACACTCAAAATAAAGCAACTTAAAAAAGAAGTAATAGCCAAAAAACGCGAAGAAAGAAAGTATCTTAATAAATTATAAAGACATGGCACGAAGATTAACTGATACATATTTTGCAAAATGCACTTTTAGTATTCGCTTTGAAACAAGCCAACAAAGACTAAGCACAAAAACTAGTACTGGTATTTATGTAATACCAGAGATGGAGCCAGTAGCAGAATATATACAAAGAGCTACAGAAAGAAAAGTAAAACGTGATTTTGGAAATGAATATGAAATAGTAGATTTTGCAATAATAGAAATCACACCACTATGAGTAAGGAATGGAAAGGAATTCCTACACCAAATATATTGGATTGAAAAATAATCAATACAACTATGGCTAAGAAGAAAATTGAACAAGAGGTAGTAGAGCATGAGGATTACATGCCAGAACCATCTGAGGTGGTTTGGGATGATAATTCCATGGATATTAGCGCGGTAGTAGAAATTGGTGCTCCTGGTATATACCACCGTACAGAGGATGGTAAATATCAGCGTGAGGAAGCTACTGAGCATACTGTAGAGCAAGTGCAGTATGAAGAAACGCCTACTGGAGAAGTAGAGGAGAAAACCACAAAAGTACAATGGCAAACTGTTATGCTGGATTTGTACAAATCTCCAGAGGAAGAAAAGCGCGTAAAGCACTTGCATAGATTCTATTCTATCGAAATAGAAAGGGATAAACATACTGAATGTTATAAACTTAAGAAGATCGATATAGATAATTACGCTATTGTAGATGTACTGCGCGAGTTAGGATTCTGTCGCTATGATCAGCCAAATGGCAGCTTCGAGTATGTAAAGATTTCCGACAATATCATTACGCTTATTCGTGATCAGCAAATGATCGTGGATGCGTTTGAGGACTATGTTCGAAAACTTCCTAATCTGTACTACGAAACAGATGGTGATTATATCCATGTGAGATTCGACAAGGACACACTCACACAGTATATGAAGCCAGCGCATATAACCATCAATAGCGAAATGATACTACAGAAAGTATATAAGAATATTATGTACTATTTCAGTAGCACGCTTCCACGATTACGACCAGACAAGCCAATACAATTACTCCAGGACACAAAGGATAGTAAGTATTTATTCTACAATAACTGTGTAGTTCGCGTATCTAAGTATGGTATAAATACATGGAGATATGATATGATTGATGCTATGCTAGAATGTTATGGTGAGAAGAATGGCACATATATCTGGAGTACAAACATTTTGGATCGTGATTTTCCAAGTGATTATATAGATGAGGATGGGAATTCGAAATTGCAAGGTATTAGTGATTTTGAGATATTTGCCGATTGTATATGTGGATTAAGCACTGGTTTTACTGAGATCAATGGAATACGCGAAACGCGACATATTATACCAACTAAAGATACAGATATCAAAATACCATTTTTGCGAAAAGCTAGCTTAAAAAACATATTTGGCTATCTGATGCACAATAATTATGAATGTAACCTGAGAAGTATCATGTTTATTGATATGAACAAGGAAAACATGGGTAAGCCAGCGGGTGGTACAGGTAAAGGTATTATCGGTAAAGCGCTATCGCACATGATGAATAGGACAGAGAATGATGTTCGCTATATTGCTCCTCCTGGAAAGAATTTCGACCCAGAGGATGAACGTAGATATTCTGAGGGTGATATTACTACCCAGTTGATCCATATTGAAGATATCAAAAGCGGATTTCGTTTTGAGGGATTTTTCAACGATGTTACGGATGGTGCAGTATTTCGCAAGATGTACCAGGACAAAACGAAGCACCGTGTGAAGATCATGCTAAGCAGTAACCAGGCCATTGATCTGAGCGCTCCATCATGCAAAAGACGTATGGTTGTATTCGAGTTAGATAACTTCTTTAATGAGAATAAAACTCCACAGGATTTATTTGGAAAACGCTTTTTCGAAAGCCAATGGGATTTAATAGATTGGGCAAGATTTGATATATTCATGGTAGGATGCTGTTTACGCTATATGAAAGAGAAAGATGATGTAGGTGCAGATGGTAAGGTAATTGGTATTCGCCAACCACCTTTGCTCAACTATCAGAACACACTACTATACGCTAAAGTAAACGAAGATTTTATTGTTTGGTTTGGAGATAAGATTTCAGATGCGTTGAAGTTTCAAACAGAGCGATTCTATAGCAAGAAAGGATTGTATGAGGAGTTTAGCAAGAAGTACACAGAGTTTGCTGATGAGCGAAGATATAAGCGTGCATTTGCTGGATGGTGTAAGTTCTACCTACAGACTATGCAAATACCATCTGGAGAAAAACGATCTACTGAAGATTTATTGATTTTATACCCACAAAAGGGTGATCCAAAAATATCCTACATCTATAAGTAGGATTCTAATGTTCAATTTTCACAAATAGCCGATGGGTGCAGCTGTCCGTGATGGATCGTTGCACTTTTTTTATGCGCGTGTATGCAACTATGCTATTTGACATAATATTATTTTGTTACTGCACAACTGCATAAAAATAAGCCGAAATGATAGGTTTTTGGGGTAGATGTACGCGGAATCGTGGCGTAAAAGCGAGAAAATCGCTTTTTTTTTATTTTTTATAGTTTTTCTATGCAGTTATGCAGTTAGCATTATATTTTTCTCCATTCGCAAAAGCATGTAAAAAGCATAAGTAATTGTAATATAAATAATTAAAGTTACTGCATAGAAAATTATTTCGATTTTTCGCAATGCAGTAAATTGATATTTCTATGCAGTAAATTGGTATTTTTGTGCAGTAAATTGATATTTCTATGCAGTACGTTACGCTTTTTGGTGTAAAGTACTGACAAAAAGTGTCAGTTTAGTGGTAAAACTGCATAGAAAAATGGGTTACTGCATGGCTACTGCATAGGGTATGCAGTAGTTAAGTGGTTGATTTCTAGTTGGTTAAACAAGTTACTGCATAACTGCATGGAAAAATGGAAAAAAAATAAAAAATAAAAATAAAAACTTTATATAACTTCTGAGTGGTAACGGAGTGGTATCGGGATGGATATAGGAAAGATATAGGACAGACTGGGACAAAATTGGGACAGATTTCCTAATATTGATGGTATATACCATATATATTACGCGCGTTGCGTGTGCGCGTACACGCGAAAGTAACTTCATGATTATTGTTGAATAATTATCTAATAAGGTAAAATTAGGAAAAAATGGTGAAATTTCCCTATTTTTATACTTGTGTACTTGGTCGAAACGGAATTTATTGCATTTTATTGAAAAATAATTTGGTAGATAAAAATATAAAATATAACTTTGCAGCGCAAATGCACTAAAAAGGTATTAGTTATGTGTACACCAGTTTTTTCGCCATACGTTTGTATGGAACAAATTGCAGATGCTTTGTGCGTGAGTTTGAGGACAGCAACCAGGTATGTTGCACCATTGAAAAAATCTCTAGGTTTGAGTAAGAACCAATCGCTCACGAAGCAACAGGTTATAGACTACTTTGGTGATAGTCTAAAAAGAAAACTCTAGATTGAGTTGTGTTTTTCATGGTATTAGATTTAATGGTGAAGTAGCTGGCTTGTGAAAGTCGGCTACTTTTCTTTTGTGGCTCATACGTGGCGCGCGCGTGGCGTATAACGTGCGCGAAATAGCAGTACCTTTGCAGCGTAAAATAAGTACGTATGAGTTTAAGCAAAATAATCGGTTTAGCATCAGCAGCTCTGGCAGTTTACTTCTACACAAAAAAAGAAGAAACTACAGAGCAACTAACTGTTGAGCGTGAGGAGCATGAGCAATATGTGGATCAATTACTTCAAGAAAATGAAAAACTGGAGGATATGATCAATCCGAATGATAATGCTCATCAATCTCCAATAGTGTTCACTGTTACTATGCGAAGTGGTGGTCAGATGCTGGAGCAAAATGAGATCGTACTTAACTGTACAAATACTAGTAATAGTATCGTTGAGATAGGTGATTTTCAAGCTCGAATATGGATCGCTGGATATATGGCAGATATGTGTATTCCAGCTAATATATCTCGAATTAAACTTCGTGGTGGCGAAACTAAAACATTTGTTCTGTATGGCGGATATGGCCGTTTATTCCTGGATTACGTAGATGTTAAAAAAGCATTGAATGTGCTGTATGATGGAAAGAATACTAGCACTATGCGAAAGGAAACATTTATCCCTATGTCAAAGGTTCCTGTTCTGATGAATATGCAGTATCTGTGGTATTGGAAAGGTGGAGAGGAAGAATGTTTTGTGTATGATATTCCAGGAACATACAGATGGAAATTTGCTGGTTGGACTTGTGGTAAGAGTGGTTATAATGCAGGAAATGAAAATCAGCAGAAAAAGAATCCATCCCATTGGGTGAATACTGAGGAGATTAGTGAAGATGAATAATTTGCAAAAAATAGGTAGTTGGTTGTTAGGTGGTGTGGTTGCACTGGCTGTTTTGGGTCGTCAGAAGTTGGATTTTGGCGTAAAAGGAGTGTATCTAAATGGTCTTATTACCAATCAGAATATTCCGCTTCGTGTGGCTGTCTGGATTGCCAATAAGACTATCGCTAGCGTACTAGTTCGCAGTCTTTCTGGAGTTTTATACTGTGAAGGCCAGACTGTGGCTAGTATCGCTCAGCCGATCAACAAGCGTATTCCTGCTAATAAGTTTGTCGAGCAGGATATACTGGTTGATCTTCATAACCAGGAAGCGTTAAAAGCATTGTTTGCTAATGTCCAGAGTGGAAGTATCAATAATCTTGCGTTTGAGTTGGTTGGTGAAGTGGTTGTAGGTGAGCAATGGCCAGTCGGTATTAAGTTTAATCGCGTGTTTACGTGGAATGATATTAAGCAGATGGTATAATGGTATCGGATGGAAAAAATACATTGATTGCTGTTGGTATTAACGATGATGTGATACAATGCGAGTTGGAATGTTATGATAAGTGGAAGAATCAGCCAATGGAGCTAGTGAGTGGGTTGGTTGGATCGGTTGATGAGAAGTGTGAAGCGGTGTTCGCTTATCTGACAGAAAATGTGTTTTACAAATTGGATGATGAGGGTAATCAATATATCAAATCGCCTGCACGTTTGCTAGCAGATGGATGTGGCGATTGCAAGAGTTTGACAATGTTTGTGGTGTGTTGTCTGCACTGTTTGGGTATTGAGCATATTATCCGATTTGTGAATTATGATGGTGGAAATCAATACACGCATGTATATCCAGTTGCTATTGATGAGTTTGGAAATGAGATAGTCCTGGATGCGTGCGAAAAGGATGCAGATGGAGTGATATTGTACGATTACGCTAGAGCGTGTAAGAAACATAAAGATTTTAGATTTGTATGAGTAAGTTGAAAATATATGCGTGTAGCGGTGTTGGTGAAGTGTCATCGGCACGTAAGGTTGCACGGAATATAGAGGATAGTGGCTGGATGCGCAATGAAACGTTGCGTAAGTATTTAGGTACATCAAAAAATGGTGGATGTGCAGAGTATTTTCTGTATATCTTTATTCCCGAGAATGAATTGGCGAAATACAATGCTACGATCTATAAAAAGCGCCAGGGGCAGTTGAAAACATATGAGTATGTTCGTGAATTGTTTGTAGGCCATAATTATGGTACAGAAGCGCAAATGTTGGGTATTATTCGTAATGGTATAGAGAAAACGTTTGGTGTAACTGTAGAAGATGTGCTATATGATATCCGCGCTGGAAAAAGTGAGGGTATTGGTCAGCTCGATCCTGTTACTATTAGTGCTATTATTGGTGCAATAGTGAGCATTATTATCGCTGTTATTAGTGGCATAATTGAATATGCAAAATCTGTAAATGTGGCAAAGTACACAGCGCCTACTATGCGTGAGATAGAGGATAGTGCTCCAGCAGCTACTGATGTTACTGGTAAGGTAAAGAAAAGTGGGTTGTGGCTTGCAGCGTTATTAGGTATTGGGTTTATGATTGGTGGATCATTGAAGAAAAATAAAAATTGATATGGCAAAGAAAACATTAAAGGATATTTTGAAGTGTCCTACTGATTTCCTTTATCTGTGGGCAAGCGACAGTTTTATTTCGCAGTTAGGGAATAAAGCGCAAATCATTCGTGAAAAGAAGTATAATCAGTATCAATCATTGTGGAAAACGATGGTGGAGAATACTGATGCAAAAAGTAGTGCAGAATTGCAAAAGGTGTATGATCAGTGGGTTGATCAGATTGCATCTGAAATCAAGAAAATCTATGGATTAACTCCTGCTCAGATACTCCAGAAACTTGCGATGGGTGAGGATGTTTTGGGTAAGAACTGGAGCAAAGGTGTGTATGGTATTGGTAGTACGCAGCTTTCGTTTGACCAGACTCCAGGAGTGTTTGTAGAACCTACTACTGGTAAGATATGGTATGATCAAACAGAATTACCTAATCAAACTCCTATCTATGGTAATTCTGGCGAAGTTACTGGATATACCGTTGTTCGTAATGGCAAGCAGTATCAGAGTTATGGTAGAGATGGTAAGTATCAGCCATATAGCTATAGCGATGAGAATGGTGTGCAAACGCCAACTGGTGCAGCTTTCGATCCTACGAAAAGTGCTTTTTGGCAAAATAGCGCGAACTATATGCCATTGATTGAGAAAATTTTGAGTTGGATCATGTCGTTCTTTAATATCCAAGATCGTGTAGTTTTGAAGCCAGAAACTACTGTTCCAAAACAAACAGAGTGGGTAGAGGAAGATAGTAATGGTGGACTGATGGCTGGTGGATTGCTTTTGGCTGGTTTGCTATTCGTAAGCATGGATAAGCCAAAGGGCAAAAAGAAAAAATAGTATTTAATTCATGAAGTATAAATATCTAAATCTTTAGTGATTATGGCAAAGTTGAAAATGATTAAGCTTCCAAAGGCACCAAAGGCAAGTGCAAGTGCAGCAACTAAAGAGCGTTGGTTGCAGCGTGCAGCTCAAATCAAAGCCGAAAATGCTAAGCGTGCAGCATTGAATCGCAAATCAGAAGCATTGACCAAGCGAATCCAAGAGGTGCGTGCTAATTGGGGTCGTAAGTAAAAAAATGGCTGATATCCTACTATCCGTTGGCATGTGGCGATCACATGTATTAACTATTATTATAAAGTAAAATGGCAAAAAATCCTTTTAAGAAACAAAGCATTATTGATACTGTAATCAACGTAGGTGTCGGTGGTGCAGCAAACGTAGCTATTGACTATGTAGTAAACTCTGTAGATGCTATTAAATCGTTGGGTGATACTACTGTCAATGCAGCAAAAATCGCTATTGGCGCTATTGCTGGTAGCATGGTAAGTAACAAAATGTTGCGTGCAGCTTGCGATGGTATCGCTACTGTAGGCGTTAGCAACCTGGTAGCTGGTTTGATGGAAGAGCAAGTAGCTCCAACAAATGGACTCCCTTATGGCACTATTGGCCGTGTTCGCCCAGGTAATGCAGCTTATCGCCGTGCGCGTACTCGCAAAGTATCTGGTGTAAGTACTGGTGCTGTGATGGGTAAATAATTAACCTAAGTTTTTAACTATTAAAATATTCTGTCGAAATGAAGAATGAACAAGTAATGATCATTAAAGATCGTTTGAATAAGTTGATGGATCAACTTGCTGGTACAGGTTTGTGGCCAGAGCAAAGTAAACTTCGCCTCTCTCTCCCTATTAAGGATGGTAAGGGTCAATACACTTTCAACCTCAAAGATGCTGGTGATGGCGTTAGCACTTTTGGTTTGGATCGTAACGATGTGTTCGTAATGAGCCAAATCGGTGTCCTCCTCGAACTCGAAAATGCAGATAATGGTGTTAAGCACACATTCTCGTTTGCTCCTATCGCAAGTACTGAGGATGCTCCAACTGTATTCCCTATTGGTTTTGAGAATGATGAAATCAACAAGATGTACACTGGTTACATGCAATGGTTGCTCGATAACCAAGTGATGCTATCTGCATATCCAATGGAGAACTTCAAAAAGGTTCCTGAAACACAAGGTGCTTTTGTGTTGAACTCTGACGATGAGCCAGTACAAGAGGGTATTCAAGTGGAGTACGATATCCACGATATGCTCGAATTGGTATATCCAAAGTATGTCGTAGCTGGTACACGTGATCACAAGATTACTGTGAACTTCGATGCAGCTAACTGCACATTCCCATGCACTGAGGGTTATACCGCTAACCTTGTATTGTACATTGATGGCTTCCTGGTTAAGGGTGGTTCTGAGTACAAGGGTGGTGGCGCAAGCAACCCATTCGGTGATGCTGTTGGTCAATGGTAATCATATCTTATTTTTCGCACCGTGGGATAGCAGTAGGAGCTATCCCACGGTATAATTACTAAAAAATATGTGGGAGAAATTATTTTTACAATACGGTATAGAGTTTCTTAATGATACGGATAGTGGCGATCCTTTATTTGAAATGGATAGTCTGGAGTCTGTATTAAAAAAAGAATCTAAAGAAAATGATACTACAAGGGTATTCGCTTTAGGAGCTTATTCCTATGGATATTATGGTGGCAGTTTTGATTTTAGGGCAGATTACTTCTTAATAGATAATGCTGGAAATTACGCATCACTGGAAGAGCGAAATCTCCTAAGATATATTGCTGATGAGATAGATGAACCTTATTTCCTCAATTGGCTATTTGAAAATGGATATATATCCGATGAGGAATACAAAAGACTTCAATGGGATTTATCTTATTAAAACACGAAAACTGAATCAATGAAATTACAATTTTATAAAAATATAGATGTTGTCCAGATCAACATTAAAGCGGGAGTTAGTGAGTACTATTTTCCTCAAAATGTTGATTGGGCAGACAAGAAGATAGACAAGATGTTGGTGTATGCAACCAACCCACAGAATGAGGATTATTCTCCATTTGATGGCGTAACTCCTATTATTGATCTTGAAAGTTTTGGCTCTGTCTATCTTGATTTGTATGCAGATGATAATACGCAGATAGCATATAATCTTGCTGCAAACAATATTCTGTACACAAATAATAATCCTCTCGAAATCAATAGTAAGCTATCTTTGCAAACTTCCAAGATTAGTTTTACAACTCCACCAGAGACTGACTGTTGTGTACTTATTTACGTATTCTGGAATACACGTGTTGTTGATGAAGGCGAAATGCCAAAGAGGAGTGTAACAGTTAGATTCCAGGTACCTGGTAACACGGATGTTAAGTTAGCAGATGTAATTGATAGTTATATACTCGCGCAGGGTAAGACTGTTAAAGGCATCCTGTTTTGGGAGCCACCTATGAGTTGGCAACCAGTGCATTTAACATTGCGTGATACTAACTATCAAACTATCGTAAAATCATTACCTGTTTACTTCTGTAGGCCACCGATGGGATTATATCCAGACTATGAAGGTCGGCCTATCTCAGAGCAGGCACAATCAATACAAGCTAATCCGCTGTATTTAGATGCAGCTAATGTGGACTTTGAAAATTCATTTGCCTACGGAGCGTGGGAAAATGAAGAAAGCTCAGCAGATATTATATTAACGTTTTTATACTGATAATTTATGAATCAAAAACTAAGTGGCGCACAGATGGTACTTGTGCCAATCACCAAGATGGGTGAAAATAAATTTCCATGGGTAGAAAATATCAGAAACAGATATATTAAGTTTCTAGATTTCTATGGATCACAGTATCTTCCTGGTACTGCTGAGCCAGGATTGACCACAACTGAAGATATATACATTACAATCGCAAATGCGAATGGTAATACTCAGATCATACGTAATCTTCCATTGGAGCGTTTGGACTATCGAAAAACATTGGGTATTCGCCAACCAATAGGAAGCACGATCAGTCTATCTGATTGCTCTGTCGTTTGTCAGAATGAAGATGCTATAGGCACTACAGCAGCGTTTATCTTCTGGTATGATTTGCCAGACTACTCGCGTGCAAACTCTACAGACAGGTTAATTACAGACAGTGTGAGTGTGCCACTGACTACTTCTATTCGATACAATCTATTCCCAGATGTAGATAGAATGACTGGTAAGCGTTTCCGTAGATTGCTTGTTAGTTTCCAAAGAACTACACCAGACTTGTACGATGGTGTTCAAGAGAGCGCGCTGGAGAATATCTATCTCACCTTGCGCAAAGGTACATATAACGTACTGGAGAATGTACCAGTAATGTTGTTGTATCAGTTGGCAATGATTCAAAAGACAGAGTTTGCTAATATCATCTTCGATTTTCACAGCAGCTTCCTAACCATTGGTGGTGCTGGCACTATTCCAAATGTGGATGAGGATTATATCGGCAAATCAGTATTCTTTAATTTACAATACGAAAAATAAGGAGGAACATATATGTTTACGAAGTGGCAACAAGTTGAGAACTGGATCAGAGATAACGGTTTGACTTCCTGGCGATTCACCTATGATCGTACTGGCGTACAACCTACTGATGATGGCGGAGAGAAACAAACACGAAGTAATCGTGTTGCTGTGTTGTCAGATGCTTTTCCTGGCGAACTAGAAGAAAAGATTGCGCTAACACGTAGGCGTTTGATGGATGAAGCAAACCAAACCTTATATGGATATGGAAAGCGTGGCAAGGAGAATACTGGTCTGATGTATTGCGAGGTTCGGCTGGTGGATGAGTTGCAGCAACCTGGTACACAGCCAGTATCCTCTGTGCCCGCTTCTCCTGTTTTCGACCGAAACGAACTAGTAGCTCAAATCCGCAAGGAGGTGATGATGGAGGTAGAAAACGAGCGATATAAAGCTGAGCGAAAACAATTCGAGAATGAGAAAAAAGCTTTTGAGGAAGAAAAAAGCAGTGCTGTTGGATTGTTGGTACACCATCTATCACCAGTGATTGCTGCAATGACTGGTCGTAAGAATGTAGCTGGCGTGGATGCAGAAGCGCCAGTACATGCGCAACCTATTCATGCGGTAGAGCAGGATACAGAGTTGCAGGAGGTAGAGATATTTGATCAAGAGGAGAGTGATACGCTACTTGAACTAATGGCGCGCTTTAAGGCCGTTGAACCACAGTATCTCAAACTGATTGAAAACGTGGTACTGATGGCTGAGAGAAAAGACCCTACCTATGATATGGCTAAAGGATTCTTGTTGAAATGATGAAGTTTAATTCTAAATATTCTGGACAATACTACCAACTCCAGGGTGGTGATATCTACACCTTGCGTGGAGATGGTCGCTTCGCATACACAAGTGCTGGAGATGAGGGTTTGGTGATGGTGCAGCTAACTGGTTACTATCGTACTGGTGCAGATGGTAGCGCTATGTATCAGACCACGTCTGGCGGATGGATACGCATGGCAGATGGCTGGCAAAACACGGGATATGCGCCCATCCGTCAGTACACACAGAAAGATGCACAATACTATGTAAATAAGGTGCTCAAAGCTAACGCTAGCATCCTTGAGAATAATTTGTTTTGTGCACGCTTCGCCAGCAGACTGACCGAGGATCAGCAAACTACATTATACCTGCTGCAGTCGCGCCTGGAATCGCGTAATAAGCAACTATTGAATGATGGTTTGCTTCATGATCAAAAGGTGGCTACTCCTCCAGGATATTCATTGCTGGCAAATAATCTTGCATCTTTCATGCACGCATACAGCACAGGCGCACAGATCGCTGGTGTTGGTGCAGTAGCAACAACTATTGTAGTAACTGCTATTGTGATTGCTTCGCTGGCCACAGCTGCATACTTCGCATATAAGTATATGGCTTCTGAAGCCGAAAAGGATGTGAAATACTCTGAGGAATTAACAAAGATTCTGATGGAGAAATTGACTCCAGAGGAGTATAATCAGCTGATGCAAGAAACACAAGGTATTGTAACGAAATCAAAATTAACTGCTAAATTAGGTGGCGCATTGTCTTTATTGAAATTAGCAATGCTAGCTACTGCTGGTTTTGCACTGTATAAACATCTAAAACAAAACTAAAATTATGGAATTAAAAACCCAAACAAAAAACAACAAAGAGCGTGTTGGATATCCATTCTCGCATCCGCGATTTGTGTACTTCGAGTTGTTCGAGGGTGAGCATCCAAGTAAAAAAATCTACTCAATCCAGCAAAAGGATTGGTTACAATTTCTTAACTCGCTTCCATATCCAGGATTTGAGTATGCTGCATGGCGTATTCCATCCTCTCTTTACGAAGAGCAGAGTGCCGCACTAGATCACCTAAGAGTGTATCCAACGAATGTGCTTCGACAATTCATGGAAAATAGGGGTATTACGCTGCCTGATGCTGTGTATGTACAACCGCGTGCATATGAAATTAGAACAAAAGATTGGCAACCAGAAACGATCACAGTATATCCTCCATTGGATGATGAGTGGCAAGAAGGATATTTCGACCAGGTGTATGATCTTGTGAATTTCCAGTTTGCAGATGGTACACAAGCTACTGCACAGAAAAGCAACAAAGGAAAAGTATTATTGGCTGCATTGGTGGCTGCAATTTCACTTCTGAAGTAATATGAATGGAATGAAAATAGACGGTAAAACAATACAAGTTGTAAACCGATCACAGACTATCACAGCCAATACTACACTTATGCCAGAGGGATATGGTGGATGGATCGCGCTGAATATCGGTACAGGTAATGTTAAGGTGGATGGCTTTTTGCTTCGACCTAACATGGCCGTTGATCTGTCGCATCTTCCATGGTATGTAGTGTGGAGCTCGCCTATTCCTATTGAAGTGGAAGCTGGTGGAGCGCTTCGTATCACACGCCTAAAATACAATGTGATTGATGAGCGAAAAGAAAAAAAATAAAATGCCTGTTGCACAGATAGTATTCATGATACTAACTGCTGCTTCTGTCGGATTGCTGGTTGGTGGCTTTTTTGCTCCCCCAATGGGCAAGATTGATGGAAGCGTATTGCAGGGTGCTGGTATATTGTTGGGATTCTCAGCATTGTGGGTATTAGCTCACACTATTATTGAGGTGTACCGCGATGGAAAGATTTCTGCTAGAGCACAAGTCGGAAACGCATCATTCACCATAGATGCAGATGGAGAGGAAGATAAGCAATGAACCACGATTCAGTAATACTAGCTATGGCTTTTGTGGCATTTGTGATTGGGATTTACTTCCTGATCAGAGATAGACTAAATTTTTAACTATTAACTATAAATTTTGAAATCATGAGATTTAATTTGAATAATCCTGCATTTTTGCAGATGGGTGGCCAGGCAGGAAGGGTTGCTGATTATTTTTACATTCGATCGCTTGCTGATGGAAATGAAATCACATTTGCAAATACCAAACTTGGTGTATTTGCTGATAGTCTTGAGTACAGTCTGGATGGTAATTCGTGGGAGCAATTATCCGCGGATGAGGTGATCACGCTAGATAGTGGAGCAACTATATCCTTTAGAAATCCGAATAAGGCAGTTTACAGTCTTGCAATGGGAACTAATATTGTTAAAACTTCTGATGAGTATGAGGTGGGTGGTGGTATTATAAAACTATTCTACCCTGGCGTTGAGTTGCCAGCACTCGCACTCAAAGGAGCGTTTGAGAATGATGAGTTTCTTATTTCCGCTGCTAATCTCAAACTCCCTGCAACGGCTTTGGCTGAATCTTGCTACAGCTCTATGTTCTCTGACTGTACTGGCTTGACGGCAGCTCCTGAACTCCCTGCAACGGCTTTGGCTGAATCTTGCTACAGCTCTATGTTCTATGGCTGTACTGGCTTGACGGCAGCTCCTGAACTCCCTGCAACGGCTTTGGCTGAATATTGCTACAGCTCTATGTTCTATGGCTGTACTGGCTTGACGGCAGCTCCTGAACTCCCTGCAACGGCTTTGGCTGAATCTTGCTACAACTATATGTTCTCTGGCTGTACTGGCTTGACGGCAGCTCCTGAACTCCCTGCAACGGCTTTGGCTGAATATT
>JAEIGA010004422.1_pt1 | contig 21745 bp, 30 predicted proteins | sample 9270691 | NCBI WGS metagenome assembly JAEIGA01 (sample SAMN17057246, study PRJNA624740) | gut metagenome | biome: biome; isolation source: fecal sample | host: Bos grunniens | place: China: Xizang | collected 2019 | reverse complement strand
CTAAGTCAAGGGGAGTTGGCGCTCCCCATGACTCGACAAGGCTGTCCCCGTGTGGTAGACGGGAAGACGGTCAACCAGTAGTGGGTGAAATTGCCGCTTCTCGCTAGGTTCGGGGGGCGGTTATTTCTTTAGCTGCGTGCCTAAAGAGATCGCCGTAAGCAGGAGCATAAGTAGTGCGATGGTATCTGCTATGCTCATCGGCAACACCTCCTTTCGGATGGTTGCCGTCGCCTTGTGCTTGCATAATATCATAGGTATACCTATCTGTCAACCCCCTTTTTTAAATATTTTTTGCAGGACAGAAAAAATATCTTGCAAATGGTTTATAAATGCCCTTTTATATGCCCGCTAATTCCAGGCCCCTGTACCGGCTGCCGCTGCTGGTGCAGGGCTTTTTTTATACCCTTTTCGCAGATCTGAGAACACACACGGGCGCGCGTTAAGATATTTATATATATTTATAAATTTAACTAATCTTTTTACAGAAAAGTACTTGACAAAGGGGGATTTATTGCTAATACTCCAAATCAAAGAAAAGTTTGGTTTTTGGGGGTGTTTTAGTGGCTGGTAACGAAAACAGCGGCAATGCGATACCGTTTAGAATGACAGAGGCAGAGCTGGAACGGTCAATAAAGCGCTTCCGGGAAGAATACGGCGACGGATCAAAAGGGATGGTTACCTGGCCCCGGTTTTGTGCCTTCCTTGGATATTCCATTGATGAAGTAAGGGAGTGCTATCTCAGAGGAATGGAGAAGGTGAAGGGGGAAAAGAATGCATATCATGGCCGAGCCAAAATGCTGGCACGATTTCGCACGGAATGCAAGGCCCTGACCTATGAGACCGGAGAAGGCAAGCTGACCCTTGCAAGGGACGAAAACAACACGGACTATCTCAACCCGCCAGGGCAAGAGGACGCCCCGCCGGATGTAAGAATTCTGTTCGGCGGCAATGACGATCGCTGGATTGAAGCGATAAAATAAACGAACGCAACAAAATAAATATTTGATTGCGTTTAAATGCAAAAATGGGCAGTTTTGTGGGAAGTGTTCAGCATAATGACGGAGAATGTATGAAATGCCCAGCAATTCCACCACACAAGGACAACGGGCAATCAATGGCGGCTGGGGCTGCCGGGGCGATCAGCAGGTTGCCGGGGCTGGGGTGGGGTCCCTGATGTATGGCACGCGCTGCGAGCGACCCACCCCGGGGAGGGGGTAGCGGAAAAACGGGCGGGTGCGTACGAAAGGTACGGTATATATATGCCACACATACGATTTTGAAACCCCAATTGGCCCCAATCGACCCCACCGATTTCAAACAATTGGTGCGGATTAGTATATCTAAGATTTTACTACTATCTAAGATATTCTAATATCTTAAATATACTAACTAAGATTTTACTTCTATCTTAGATTATCTGTAAGTCTTAGATATACTTAATATCTTAGATATATATAAATATTAATTATATATATTATATACAATTAGTAGATTTGATTTCAGACCTACTGACCGGCATTTACTTGACTCCACGAAAATGGTGTGGCAGGGGGTACCGGAAAAAGGGGTGAGGTACTTTTGAATTCCCCCTGCTGAAAAAATAATAAAACAAAAGGTGATTTCTGTATGAAGCATTTATTCATTTCCCAGCCTATGGCCGGTAAGACAACGAAAGAGATCGTGGCTGTCAGAGATGCGGCAATTGCATCTGCGAAAGAGAAGCTTGGTGAAGACATCGTGGTTCTTCCTTCCTTTTTCCAAGGCTACAGCGAACTTCATCCTTTGAAGCTTTTGTCCATGGCGATCAGCAAGCTGGCAGAAGCCGATGCAGTATATTTTGCACCCGGCTGGGAAGATGCAAGAGGCTGCCGGATCGAACACCAGTGTGCCATCAATTACGGCATTGAAATCATCGAAGACCATTGCTATTAACATCGCCCGCGATGCGGGCCATATGCCGATATAGCTCAATGGCAGAGCAGTGCCCTAATAAGGCAAAGAACGATGGTTCGATTCCATCAATCGGCAACTTGGGGGTTGGGCATATCCCACGCGTTTCATGGGGCAGCAGGATGCTGGAACAGCACGCCGTTCATTCCTTGCGGTTAAGGGTCAGGGTTAAAGTCCCCTCTGTCCTGCTGGTTTCACCTTAAAAGGAGGAGAATATGGAAGTCAACAAGAACGGTTTTCTCCTATGTCCAAAGTGCAGAAAGAAAACAAACACAAAGGTTTTGCCACAGACGGAACTAAAAGATTTCCCGTTGTACTGCAACAGGTGCCGGGAAGAATTCAAAATCAATCATAATTGTGCGAGAGCTTAGAGCCAGTGCAGTGATCGAGAGGTCACATGCCCTGGCTCTTTTTCTTTTGCTGAAAGGGGGAACAGATGGCAGAGAAAAATCTAAATGACATTAAGAGCATCTTTGTCGATCTGGGATCTCCCAACTCAGAACCGCAATGGCAGTTCTTTTTGTCGAAGGTGAAATACACCTGCTACGGCGGCGCTCGAGGCGGCGGCAAGAGCTGGGCCATCATCCGAAAGGCTCTTCTGCTGGCCTTCTACTATACCGAAATTCAAATCCTTGTTGTCCGCCGTGAGTATGACCAGCTGGAAAACCCCATCATTCAGCCTATGCTGAAGCTTTTGCAGCCGGGAACATACACCTACAACAAAACAGACCACCTGCTGACACTGGTAAACGGAAGCAAGATCAAATTCTCTAATATGCCGGACTATTCATCCACGGTTGAAGGTAAATTCCAAGGTAACAACTGGGACATTCTCTTCATCGATGAAGCAACGCAGTTCCTGGAGTCCGAATTCCGTGGCTTGGCGGCTATTATCCGTGGCGACAACGGTCTGCCGAAGCGCATCTATTTGAGCTGTAACCCCGGCGGTGTCGGCCACTTTTGGGTAAAGCGCCTGTTTGTCGACCGTGACTTTAGAGGCACGGAAAACCCTGACGATTATGTGTTCATTCCCGCCACGGTTGATGACAACAAAAACATCAACAAAGACTACATCGATCAGCTGGATCTGCTGCCTGAAGATATCCGCCGGGCGCACAGATACGGCGATTGGAACGCATTGTCGGGTGTCTATTTCGAGGAATTCACAGACGGCATCCATACCTGCAAGCCGTTCCCGCTGAAACCTAACTGGCAGCGCTATCGAGCAATGGACTACGGCCTTGACTGTCACTTCTGCATTTGGGTGGCAGAGGACGAAACCGGCCGCTGCTATGTGTACAGACAGTATCAGCAATCCGATCAGATCGTGTCTGAGGCAGCAAAGATGCAGCTGGGTTTGACGCGACCGGACGAAAATATCAACTACACGATTGCACCTCCCGACCTTTGGGCAAGAAACAGAGAAAACGGCAGGTCGCAGGCCAATACCTTCATGGAATACGGCGTGTCGCTTTATAAAGCGGACAACAACCGTAAGCAAGGCTGGTATGCCCTGAAAGAACTGCTGAAGATCCGGGAGGATGGAAAACCGGGACTAATCATCTTTGACACCTGCGGCACACTGATCGACAGCTTGAAGTGCCTGCAGCATGACAAGACAGACCCGAACGATGTTTCCAAGCAACCACACGAAATCACGCACGGCCCTGATGCTCTGCGATATTTCGCGCAGACCTATACGCTTCCTGCCGAGCCGCTATCGGCACCGGTAGAGGAAGACGATGATGAATTTACAGAAGACTACTTCCACCATATGTGCGGAAGCGGTCTAAGCAGAAGCTACATTCTCTGCTGATTTATATATAACAGCCTACCATAGCTGAGATATACGGCCTACCATAGCCGGAAAATGAAAGGAGATCCACATGGACGAAAGAGAAGATTTTGGTTTAGAAGATTTTGAAAGCGCTCTGTTCGACGAAGGCTACCATACCTATGACGATGACGAGGCGGACAATTCTGATGTAACTGAAACCGAGGAAGACGCTCAGGAGACTGATGACACCGAAGAGACCGAAGCCGATGGTGAGGAAACCGAGGAAGGTGAAGAAACCGACACCTCTGAAGAAACCGCCGCAGGCGAAGAAGGTGAAGCTGAAAGCGATACCAACGCAGACCAGCAGACCTTCACTATCAAGGTCAACAAGGAACAGCGTCAGGTAACTCTTGAAGAAATGACCACCTTGGCTCAAAAGGGTGCAGATTATGACCGGGTGAAAGAGCAGAACAGCAATTTGCAGCATACCAATGCGGATCTGCAGGCAAAGCTGGATGCTGTTAATTCCAACCAGGGCGTGCTGGATATTTTGAGCATTGTTGCTGAGAAGAGCGGTTCTTCTCTTGAGCAGCTTGCAGAATCTCTGTATGTGAACTTCCGGAAGAGCGCCGGTGCTTCTGAAGATGTTGCGCGTGAAGAGCTAAAGTCCGCAAAGCTGGAAAAAGAGCTGAACACCGTAAAGGCTCAGCAGACCAAGCAGAAGGAAAAGGAAACCGATGCAGAGGCACGCGCACAGCGCGACCTTGAGGACTTCCAGCGGGAGTATCCGGATGTCACTCTGAGCGAAGAGCTTGTGGACAAACTGGTACCCGATATCCAGTCCGGCATGAGTCTTTCCGCTGCGTATCGCAAATATGAAAAAGCTCAGGATGCTGAAAAGATCGCCGAACTGGAGCGCAAGATTTCTGCCAAGGAGCAGAACGATAAGAACAAGCGCAAATCCCCCGGTTCTCAGAAGGACTCCGGCGGTCGCAGAACCAAGAGCGACTTTGAAGAATTTGAAGCGGCTCTCTTTGGCTGAGAGCCAATAAATCAGGAGGTAATTTATCATGGCTGAAACTATCCATTTTAGTGAGAAGTTCCGTACCGCGCTGGCGAAGTATTTCGCATACAAGTCCGTAACCGATCACGCATTCAATCACAACATCGACTCCGAATTCAGCGGCTCTGATGTTGTTCATGTCTACGAAATCGCTACCACCGAGCTGAACAACTACAACAAGTCCAAGGACCCCTCCACCGGTTCCCGTTTTGGTAATGTTGTTGAGGTCGGCGACCATCGCTACACCTTCCGTCTGACTCAGGATATTTCCCTGGATCGCTCTGTTGACCGCGGCAACAACGATGCTCAGTTCAACATCAAGAAGGCTGGCGCTGTTATGAAGGCTTACACCGATAAGCGCATCCGTCCTCTGAAGGACAAGTACCGTCTGAAGAAGTGGGCTGAGGAAGCCGGTATCCATGTATCCCTGGACGCTGCACCCACCACCTCTACCATCGTCAAGCAGATCATCAACCTGCACAACGCAATGATCGACGAGGATGTTCCCGAAGGCGAAGGCACCCTGTACATCAGCCGCACCTATGTTGAGGCTCTGATGCTGGCTGACCAGTGGGTTGGCCTGGATTCCCTGGGTGGCAAGACTCTGCCCAAGGGCTGCCCCGGTATGTTTGACGGCCTGGTTGTCCAGCCCGTTTCCAGCCGCGTGTTCCCCGCAAACTGCTACTTTGCAATCTTTGTAAAGGACGCAATCATCGCTCCCGAAAAGATCAACACCTTCCGTGGCATCAAGGACTCCGAGAACATGGACGGCGACCGCCTGCAGTACCGTTGCAAGTTCGACGCATTCGTTATGCCTTCTCAGGCTGCCGGTGCAGCAGTTGCTTGCGCTAAGGGTACTGTTACCGCAACTCCCACCGTTGCAATTGCAAGCGGTAAGGCAACTGTTACCTCTACCGAGGGCGTTGTTTACTACACCCTGGACGGCTCTGATCCCCGCTTCCAGTCCGCAGACGCAAAGGTTTACAGCGCTGCAGTTCCTGTGGCAGCTGGCGATATCTTCCGCTGCTGCGCTAAGGCAGAGGGCAAGTGGCAGTCCGCAGCTACTTACGATGAAGTAAAGTAACTGCCCGATAAAAATGAATGGGGCGGCTAAAACCGCCCCATTTCTGAAAGGGGTTCAACATGGAAATTGTTTCTGTGATTCTTTTGGCGGTCATGGTTTTCGCAATGATCGCTATGTTTGTTCTTTTCTTTTTGGAAAAGCGCCGCAGTAATCAGCGGTATATGGCTATGCTGCAGTATGTGGATAGATCTGCTGAGTCTGTAGACACAAACTGCATAGATGCTACCAAAGAACTGATCGACCAGTACGCGAAAAAGATTATGGCTGATATTTTGCATTCTGTAAACCAAACTATCAGCGAAAAGGATGTAAAAATTCAAGAACAGTTAAATACACTCTTGCTGGATTATTCTCAGGCACAGGCAGCCGCAGATCGCATTAATGATTTTGGTGCAAGCCTTGCCAATATCTTCGACTACGATCCCGTGAAAGCTATTCAGAAGGGCCGTAAGAAGGAGGTCTAAGAATGGCTAAAAAGTTTAAGATCCCAAACCATGAAGAAATTTGGAAGCGGTTTGAAAAAGGCTATGGCTTTAACGAGCAGATCGGCCTTTATGATCAGGTGACCGTCAACGAAAATTTCTTTATTGGCAATCAGTGGGAAGGTGTTGAGGCTAACGGACTGCCCACTCCTACCTACAATATGTTTAAGCGAGTAATCAATTTCCAGGTTTCCACAATCACATCCGACAACTTGACCCTGAGAGCAAAGCCCATGCCCTCTACCTCCAAGATGGCGATGAAAGATTTGGAGCGGATTGCAGATATTGTCAGCCAGCAGTTTGCGGCTATTGTGAAGAGAAATCGGATCGTAGCTAAAAACCGAGAATTTCTCCGTAACGCAGCGGTCACTGGCGACGGCTGTATGCACTTCTACTTTGATCCTACCATCGAGAATGGTCAGGATGTAAAGGGCGAAATTGTTGCTGAGGTTATTGATAACCTTCGCGTTATTTTCGGCAACCCCAATTGCAGAGATGTGCAGCGGCAGCCGTTCATTATGATCTATCGGCGTGAGATGGTGGACGAAGTTCGTTATAAGGCTGAACAGTACAAGGAAGCGGGTCTGTGCGATATTGAAGATATCGACAGTATCAAACCCGATTCCGATAAATTCCAAAACAAGTATGATTCCTATGCCGATGATAAGGTGACGGTTGTTACCTATTATTTCAAGAACCGCGACACCGGTACACTATGGTGTATCGAGGCAACAGAGCAGGGTATCTTGCGTAAGGCATATGATACAGAATACACCCTGTATCCCCTTATTTGGATCAACTGGGACTACATCCGTGATTGCTATCACGGCCAGGCAATGGTCACCGGTCTGCTGGCAAATCAGAAGTTCATCAACAAAATGTTTGCGCTGGTTGGCATTTCTTTGCTGACTACCGCATTTCCCAAAATCATCTACGATCAGAACCGCATCCGCAGATGGGATGGCAGTGTTGGCACCGCCGTAGGTGTGCAAGGCAATGTTACTGATGTGGCAAAGGTGTTGGATGGCGCATCTATTAGTCCTCAGATCGCACAGTTCATTGAACTGTCTTTTGATAAGACACATTCTCTGCTAGGCGCATCCGATGTCGCTATGGGCGATAGCCGTCCGGATAATACATCCGCTATCATTGCCCTGCAGCGCGCAGCCAATACACCTATGGAAATGACCAAACAGAATGACCATGAGTGTTTGGAAGATGCAGGCCGTATCTTTATCGATATTATGTCCGTTCGCTACGGCACCCGCATGGTGGAAATGGCAATGGATATGGATCAGATTGGCGAACAGCCTTTGGGTATGGAACTTCAAAAGCAGAATTTCACGAAACCTTTTGACTTCTCCATCTTAAAGCAGATTCCTCTTACCATCGAGCAGGAAGTTGGCGCATCCTCTTACTGGTCCGAAATGGCTTCTATGCAGACCTTGGACAACCTGCTGATGAATAATCTGATCACTCCCGAACAGTACATCGAGCGACTCCCGGAGGGATATATCAGTAAAAAGCAGGAACTGCTTGCAGATTTCCGTGCAGCAAGAACGGCAATTCCTGCCACTACCGGCACAAATATGAGCGTTGAAACCACCTCTGAAAGTATTCCGGTAGAAGGCGGAAGCGGAAACGGCGCACTTCAGCGGGCGGTAAACGCAGAAGGAGTATAACCTATGAAAATTCCTGAATTATCAAATGACTTGAACATCATTTCCAAGCTGGGGGACAACCCCGGCGCGGATGATGGTTTGACCGCAGAAGGTCTAAAAGCAAAATTTGACGAAGGTTCTCTTACAATTCAGCAGTACATTAACGGCGTGCTGATCGCAAAACTGAACGAAATCTTTGCTGAAGGCGGCCAGTTGAACGAGGGCCTCATTATGACCGGTCCTATCAATATGAACCAGCAGATGCTGTTCGGTTTGAAAAACCCTGTAAACGATAGCGAACCTGTCAACCTTGGTTTTGCGATTGCTAATTACGCACCCAAGAACCATGTTGACAACAAAAGCAATCCCCACGGTGTAACCGCAGAACAGGCTGGCGCTGCACCTACTGGCTTCGGCTTGGGTACCGGCTGTGTGACTATCGATAGCGTGAAGAGTATCACTAAGAACGGTTGGTATCTCACGCAAGGCGATGTTCCTCTTGCAGGTGTATGGTTATGCAACGCAAAATGCTCCGCAGATGCTTACAATATTATCGTGGATGCTTACAGTGCGGACGGCAAACTACACGCAAGGTATACCAAGAACGGCGCAATGGATGAATGGGAATGGGTCATTCCTCCGCTAAATATCGATGTGGAATACAAAACCACAGAGAGATGGTATTCCTATCCCGTGTATGTCCGCATGATCAATATGGGTGCGTTGCCTAACAATAGCGTTAAATCTTATGCTATCTCCGATCATGCAGGTGGCGGCAGAATTATTAGTGCTGAAGGCTTCGAGAACGCAAGCGGTCAGAAAATACCGAGCGCTTGCTTTGCTACGGACTTTGCTAAGATTGTCGATTTGCCTTTTAGTGGCCTAAACCTTATCATTCAAACCAACTTTGATGGTTCTGCATTCACGCAGGCTCTTGTCACAGCAAAATACATCAAGTACTAAGGGGGCGGATTTATGAAAATCATTAAGTATAATATTTGCCATATGGCAAACTACGGCACGGAAGAAAATCCGCAGATGCTTGAGGTGCTTTACCCTGTTGAAATGGGATGGAACGAGGCCAACGAGGAAATCGCCAAGAAGGAAGCACACAATGGTGAATACACCATCGTAGATGATGGTAGACCTGAGCCTACGGCAGAGCCTACCGCAGACGATGTGCTGAATGCATTGCTGGGGGTGAAGTAATGAACAAATTACAAATGGCAGACCAGTTTCGCAAGGCATTGCAGATGTTTGCTATGTCTTTGAGTGAGGAGAAAGCTATGGAAGTTGCAACAGTATTTGACCCTTGGGAAATCGGCAAATATTATTCCGTGGGTGATTTCCTTATTTATGGTGTGAATAATGTCGGCGACCCTCAACTTTACAAGGTGGCGCAGGCACACACTTCTCAGGCAGATTGGAGTCCCAATACTACTCCTGCTCTGTATGTAGCTATCGGCTTAAACGATCAGGGCTATCCCGTTTGGAGTCAGCCTACCGGCGCACACGATGCCTACAATAAGGGCGATATCGTGGACTACAGAGGCTTCTTATATGAGTCTCTGATTGACGGCAATGTCTATGCACCGGATGCGTATCCGGCTGGCTGGAAGGCGGTGTAAGCTATGCCGAAGATTTTTATTGATCCCGGTCATTCTATTTCTGACCCAGGCGCAGTTGGTTATGAGGTTGAACGAGACCTTAACGAGAAAGTATCTAAGTACATGGATGAACACCTGCGAGCAAATTATGTTTGCGAAACAAGAGTTGATCCTGTAACCAACAAGAGTTTGAGCACTGTTTCCGATCGTGCAAATGAATGGAAGGCTGATATTCTTGTTTCCAATCATTTCAATGCCGGCGGCGGTGATGGATGGGAAGGCCTGATACATAATCTATCCCGCGAGGATTTGGGTAAGATCTTCGAGAAGCATGTCTTGGCTGCCGGTCAGAATAGCCGTGGTGTTAAGCTTCGTCCTGACCTTTCGGTTCTGCGTAATTCCGAGATGCCTGCAATCCTGAACGAAGGTGCTTTCGTTGACAACAAGAAGGATATCGAAGACTGGAACGATGATGCTGAACTGAAGAAGCTTGGCGTTGCCTACGCAGAGGCCTGCGCCGAGTGGCTGAAGCTTGAGAAAAAGACTCCGGCAGTCCCTGAACCTGAAGATGATGTGATCTACCGGGTTCAGGTAGGTGCCTTCCGCAATTACGAATATGCCAAGAGTATGCAGGCCACGCTGAAAGCTGCCGGTTTCGAGGGTTATATCGTTAAGGGTACTATGTGACGGAGGGCTAATGAATGACAGAGGCAATCATTGTCGCATTGATAACCGGCGGCTTGTCATTGGTTGGTGTAGTAATCACCTGCCTGGCAACCGCCAAGAAAACAGAAAAGGCTACGGCTGTAGCACAAGCCGTGACCGACACAAAGCTTGAGGAACTGACTAGAGAGGTTCGTGAACACAACAACTTTGCGCAGCGCACTCCCGTGCTTGAGCAAAAGGTGTCCAGCTTGGAAAGCCGCGTATCTACTTTAGAGCAGTACCATAAAGCACCTATCAATTAAGGAGGAAACAGCTATGGTAAATTGGAAAGACATTGCAGAAAGAGCGGCTTGGACTTTCGCAGAGGGTTTCCTCGTCGCTCTGCCTACCACTTTTGGCATTGGTATGGACGGCGCTGCATGGAAAGCCGCATTGCTGGCAGCAGCAATGGCAGGACTGTCGGCTCTGAAGACCTTTGCTATTGAGGTAGTAAAACAGCATAAATCTAAGTAAGGAGCAATCGATGATTGATATTCTGTGGAATTCACGGGTGCTTGGGGCTATGCAGGCACACGCGTGTCTCACAGAAGAAGAAACAATCGTTCTTATTGATTGGTCAAAAGGCCGTAGCATCGCCAATACGGCAATGACACATCATATGTCTACCAGTAAGGTGGATAAAATAAGAAAGCGTTTGCGCAAGAAATATGATGGGATCCAGCAGTATGCTGACCTCCCAGCAAGACAACACAAGAACCCCCCCTCCTAGTGGAGGGGGGGTTACTTTTTATGTCCGCTTTTTGTATGAATTCATTACGGTTTGGCATCTGATATTTTGCCTATGTTTTAGTTAGGACGGATGGAAATCCGTTACTAAATATTGGAGGTAAAAATATATGGTAGAAGTCGAAAGAAACTTTGCAAGCAAGGGTGTTGCAGGCGCAGGCTTGGGCCTTGGTATTGCCGGTACTGCACTTGGCCTGCTGGGCAATGGCGGTATTCCCGGCTTGCTGGGCAACTGGGGATGCAACAACGGTTGGGGCGCTGGTGTGTGCAGCGATAATATGCCAGTGAGCCGGTATGAGCTGGGTCAGGAGTCCAAGATTGCAGATCTGCAGGCGCAGATTGCATTGCGTGACGCAAACACCTACAACGATCAGAAGACGCTGGAACTGTACAAGTACATTGACGGACAGCTGCGTGATGTTCGAGAGACTCTGTGCGCTCAGGCAGTTCACAATCAGAAGACGGAAGATAGCTTTGTGATTGCCCGTCAGGATATCGCAGCTGTCGAAAGCCGCCTGAACGGCAAGATCGCTATGGAGGCAGAGCGCCGCTGCTGCGCAGACAATGCCATTGTCAACTACGCAAACGCAACCTTCTATCCCAAGATGGTCGCAGATGTAACTGTTGGCACAACCAATACCGCACAGATCTTGTACAATCCCATCCCGGATTGTGGTTGCTGCGGCAAGTAACGCAAATCAACGGGGGCGGCTTTCCGCCCCCAACCACCTACTAGGAGGCAAGTATGGTTACAATTTCGCAGATCCAAAGAGGATTTACTCTTTTTATTGATAATGAAGTGGCGGCAGTTTTTGACGGTTGGCAAAAAGCCGTTATTGCTGGCGGAGCAGGATTGCTTGCAGCCAACTTTCCGAACTTGGTTAAAGCATATGCAAACCATCCGCTGGTGTTGGCGCTGGGGGTTTATGATGCTGGGTCCGGTATGATCAACATCGATGCATTGTACAATGCGTTTGTTCCTAAAATGGGATCAGAAAAAATCCCGCTCACTATACCAAAGATTGGTACCATTAAATTTGGCAAAGAGGAAATTGATCTATTGATGCGTTACATCAAGGAGGTATAATATGAAATTGATCAAAAGGCTTGAGGACTTGATTGAAGATGAGATCCACGATATAAAGAAGTATGCAAAGATGGCCTGCGAACTGAAGGACGAACATCCGATGCTGGCACAGACCCTTTACACCATTTCTACGCAGGAAGATTCTCATCAGCTGGCGCTGCACAATGAGGTTGTAAAGATCATTGAAGAGCATAGAAAGACGCACGGCGCTCCCCCTGCGGAAATGATGGCTGTGTATGAATATATCCATCAAAAGCACATTGATAGCCTGGCAGAAGCACGCAGATATCAAGAGCTTTTTAAGAGCCGTTAAGGCATCGTTTTGCCTACGCAACGCACTACGCAACGCAGTTAAATTTGCATAAATTTACCTCAATTTTCAAGCAATAAACAAACAAAAAAGCGAAAACGAAAATCAAATAATTTGCAAACAAAAATGTCCTAAATTCCCGCGTTTTCGGTGAATTTAGGACATTTGGCGGAGTGAGAGGGATTTGAACCCTCGCGCGCTTTTTAGACGCCTACTCCCTTAGCAGGGGAGTGGCAGTGTGTAAAAACGGAATAAAATTGACATAAAAACAAACAGTTTGCAGATAAAACGAGAGAAAACCAAACAAAACGAAAAAGTGCCTACGCAATAAAAACGCAACGCATTTTCTCTTTTTATCAATTTTCTGCCGCTCTTTTTGCCAGTTTGTTGACCGCTTCCAGCATCGGATCGATATTGATATGGATGTATTTTTCCGTTGTGGAGAATTTGGAATGACGCATAATTTGCTGAATGACACTTGGCGGAATGTTTTCCAATGCCAGTGTGGTTGCTGCGGTGTGGCGGCAGGAGTACGGTGTCAGACGGCGGCAACCGGCTCTGTCCAGCGCTGCGTAATAGACTTCATAAAACCGGTCCTTATTAATGCGAATCAGTTTGTCTCCGTCTGTGTGATCGCAGAGGTCTGACAGCACGGGCAAAATGAAATCAGCCAACACAATGGGTGTCTCCCTTCGCTTGGCGGTTTTTATGCCAGCACCGACTATCTGTTTACCTTCCCAATCAATGTGGCTCTTGCGGGCGCTGAGAAGCTCACCCGGCATCATTCCGGTGTAGATCATAAGCAGGATGTAGCCCGTCCACCAATTGCCAGCAGCATAATCGTTCCAAAGCTTTGTGATTTCTTCCTTTTGGAAGGGCTGCTGCTCCTTTGCGTTCAGATCCGGAAGTTCAATGTACTCCGAAAGATTTACTTTTACAAACTCATCGGGCATAGCTACTTGGTAAAGCTTTGATAGCAGGTTCTTCAGGTCCCTTGCGGTGTAGAAAGTGTCAGCAACGGAATCCACCGCATTCTGAAGATCAAAGGTGGTCAACTCGTCGATCTTCCAAAACCAAAGGCTCTCCAGCTTCTTCCAGGCGATCTCATATTTTTCCTTGCGGGAATCGGAAAGCTTTTGATGCTTTTTGCTGTTTTTGTAGATGTCCCAAAGTTCTACTAAATTGGGAGACTTGCGGAAGGGCGTATCACGAAGGATAGGAATATATTCCATTGCTTCTTTTTTGGTTTTGAATCCACCTTTTGTGGTGCGAACGGTTTTTCGTTTGCCATCATCCTGAATAATATATCCGCGGACAATGGCGCATTCCCATGTCTTTCCGCGTTTATAAACAGAACCGGAGCCGTTAGGTCGGCTGCTGCTTGATCGTTTCTTTTGGGTGACTATTTGCTTCTTTCCGCAGGATGGGCAAAAGGCTGCACCATCGGGGAGAGGGGCATTGCACTTAATACAATTCATCGCTTCCTCCTTGTCAAATTATGGAGGATATGCTATAATAAAAAGGTAGCATATCCTAGTGCTTGGGGTTTCTACGCTGCCGCTTCCGTGGATCAGACGGAGGCGGCTTTTTTAGTCCCAGTTTATTGGACTATTATTTTTTTATCTTATATACAAACAAATGTTCAATAACGAATCAATCCGGACGCAGGATGCGCAGCATCCCAGCCAATGTAAAACACAAGACCGGCCAACAAAATAAGACCAGTGATCATCAAAACAAAAGAGAAGCGCCGCCACAGTTTTACCTCGTTCTTCATCCATTCCATATCCTTCGCATGGGATGACTCCAAAAGAGAAAGCTGGGAAATGTGCTTGGCTTTGGTTTCGCTAAGCTTCTGCTGTAATGCTAAAGTGTCGGTTTCGTGTTGTGTAGCCTTCAGCTCTGCTGCGGCAACTTTCAGATCGGCAGCGGCCAGCTGATTGCGGACTTCGGAAGAAAAGGAAGAACAACTGTTTTCACACAACGGCATACCTTTTTTCTGCGCCACAAGATAAAGAAGGGCATTATGAATGGTGGTAACGGTGGTCCATTTGTAATCACCGGAGCCAGATCCAAAATATTCATTTGTTGTTGATTCGCCGATAACATTCTTGCACAGCTTGTAAATGTCTTTCAGGACAAAGCCATATTCCTTTTTTATTGCTTTATGATAAGCTCTTTTTTCTGCCGCAGTACTTAAAGAGGTAAGGTCTATACCTCTGCAAGAGGTAACAAAGTCCGGGCAAGACAGGCATTCGGCATAAGCAGAAGGGTTATGCGGCAAAAGTATAGATGGGTTTACACTTTCACATAGTGGCATATCAGAGGCGTGTTCCATGACAATTCCTCACTTTCTGTTTTTGCGTAAATTTGTTTGTTCTTTTTCGGGAACGGTTTTCCGTTTTTTCAATATTGATAATTATCTTCTTCTGCGATATGTTGCAGACAGAAGCCCCAAGCACCCGCCCGGTGGGGCAGTTTGGCGACTCGCACCTGCCGGGCCTTAATTAAATTGAATGGAGGAGCATATATGAAAGAGGAATTAAAGAAGCTGATTGAGGAGCTAAGTCCTGAAGATTTGCGCCTCCTGTATATAGTAGCAATAGAAATGAAAAGCAAAGAAAGCAAATGAGCGACCTCATCAAACGGTCGCTCATTTTTTTTCATCGCCAGCCAGCTTCTTGTAAATCTTCGCGAGCGTTTCCCAATCTTCAGCATCCAACTTGGCAAGCATTGAAACATATTGTTTGCGAAATTCGTTTGATCCTTTAATTGTTTGTACGGCAAACTTCATGATCTGCTCTTGGCGGGTTTCTGCCTGAAACGGATCTCCCTCACCGGTTCGCAGCCATACTTCATTCACATTAAACTCACGGCAAATATCTGTGATGGTTCGATCAGAAGGTGTTTTAACACCGGCACACAGCTGCGACAGATAAGGCTGTGAGATATTTATTTTCTCAGCAAACTTGGTTTTGCTTAACTTGCTGGATGCCACAATTTCGCTAATTCTTTCAGATAATAACTGACTCATATACGAATCCTCCTTTCGAAATTGTACTTCAAACATAGCACAATGAAATGGCATTGTCAAGAAAATAATTATAGCTCAGCAATAAAAAGCTATTGACATAATAGCTGGGATATGCTAATTTATAGCTAAGCAATACAAAAAGGAAAAAGAAACCGCCCACACAATGTGCAGGCGGTTCACATAAAGCGGGTGCGCTTTGGTTACTTATTTCGAGAATATTTCCCTTTGACGATGGAAACGGTGATCGCAACAGTGATCAGAAGAACAATTGCAAACCCCAAGTAAAGCGACTCTTTTTGGGTTTCCAATTCATCTTCTAATTTCATTTCGAATTCACCTTCTAATTCTTCTTTCATCTGTTCTCGTCCATCGTCATATCCATCGTCATAGCCAATGTCAACGCCTTCACTATATCCGTCAGAATAACCTTCGTCGTATGCTAGGCTAATGATCATTCTTAGCTCATCTTCTGAATACCAGCCATCAGATGTACTTTCTTTTGAGGATTCGGATGAATTGGAATAACTACCTGAGAAAGTATACGGGCAATCTACATCCCCGTCGCCATCCATATCGTAATGATCGTGGGCGCTATATCCGTGATGGAAATGGTATTCGCCGGTGCTGTGGTTATAATGACCGCCATTGCTATCTGTTCCGCCTGAGTGTGAATAAGCAACAAGCGGAATTGCTTGCAAGATAAGTACTGCAAAAATAATTGAGAATAACTTTTTCATTTTATCACCCTAAATCATCATACATCAATTCCTAACCATTTTCAACAAAAACAACAAGGAGGTAAATATATGAGCGAACAGGAAAAGAACGCGTTTGCAGCAGTTGCTGCAGGTGCCAACGAGCTTCTTTCAAAGTCCGATGAGGACACGCTACTGGCGATCACTGCCGGTTACCTGGCAGGCAAGGAAGCTGGCCGCCGGGAAGCAAAGGCAGAAATCCAGCCGGAAACGGCAGAATAATAACCGCCCGGTATGACCGGGCGAAACGGAGCGATCGTCTAGTGGCTAGGACACTGTGATGCGTTTAATAAAGCGCGTATCTACACGGAAAGGAAGGTTCGACTCCTCTTCGCTCCACCACAACACCGAGAATGATGCCATCCCATCATCTTGCGTGGAATGTCCTCTATTTTCTCATTTTCTTGCCATTATGAACCAAGCGTCGGATGGGGCGCTTGGCCTTCAAAGAAAGGTTGTGACGAAATGACAATCGATGAAATTAAGGCTAGTCCCAAAATATTTCTGATTCCTGCGGATATTGCACCGCTGATCGGATCTGACCCCCACACCATCCGTTGCACAGCCAAGCAAAGACCGGAACTGCTTGGGTTTGAGTTTACCTTTACCGGCAACCGTATGAAAATTCCAAGAATCCCGTTTCTGCGATTCTTGGGTGTAGAAATCAAATAAATAGGAGGAATGGAAAATGAGCGAACGCGAAATGGATATGGATATTGAAAGAGTGGTCAACGCGCATTGCAGCGGAGACACCGTAAATGTTTATGTGCAGCATCACAAGAACAGAAGAAAGCAGATCGCTTCCCGGTTCTTTAGTTGCTTTGCCGGTGCTGCGGTATGCCTTGTTTTGTACTTTACCGAGCTTCTTGTAGGTTGGGTTTCCATCCCGGCCTTTACCGTGTTTGCTTGCATCTGCTCCGGCTGTGTTGGCCGGTTTGCGGAGATGCATAGAACCAAGTGAGCGCAGCGATGAATATCCCTAACTGCTATGATCCCGCTGGATGCGAAGAGCAACGGCAGAAGAGAGCGGATCAAATGCGTTCCTGCTTGCGAAGTTGTGCATTGTGCGGAGAAACTTTGCTGCCGGGAATGAAATACCGCGAAGCACGGTTTCGCTCTATCTGCGAATTTTGCTTTGATCAGCTGGCGGAGAATGAGGAAACCGTTGAAACAGAATAACGAAAGGAATGAAGGCATGGGCGAATACAAGCAAGCACCCGAGCTTCCGGCAATCTCATGTTCTCAGCCTCCGGTGATCACGGAGAACTTAGACAGTATCAGATACGGGCTGCAGCTTCTGCTGACGGACATCAGCGCACTTCCGAGAAACGATGATGCTCTCAAGTATGTAAAGCAGGTAAGAGCGAATCTGTCAAAAGAGTTTGCCAAGATGGAGACCGACAGAAAAGCGGTCAAGCAGCAGGTCATGGAGCCTTACCTGCAGGCAGAAGAAAAGTATAAATCCTACATAGCAAACCCCTATAAAGAGGCAGACGAACAGCTAAAGAACTGGGTTGACAGCTATCAAAACGAGCTGAAGCAAAAATGCGAAGCCGTTCTCAAGGATTACTTCACGGAACTGTGCCAAGCATACGGCATTGACTTTATCCCGTATGAAATCCTTGGCTTATCGGTAGACATGGCAACTGCACGGCAGAAAGAACCGCGCAAGGCTATGGATGCAATTAAGAATTTTCTGAGTGATGTTCGAGACGATATGGACATGATCCTCAAGATGGAGAATGCCGCAGAGATCATGGCAGAGTATCGCAAAAACCCCATTCTTTCCAAAGCCATGGCAGCTATCGCCCAGCGGCAGGAAGAACAGGAAACCATGCAAACCTATGTTGCAGAGCAAAAGCAGCGGATGCAGCAGGTGGAAGAGCACAAGGCTGCTATCCTTGCCGCAGCTACCGAGGTAGTCGTGGAGCAGGAGGAACGGTTTACCGTGAGCTTTTGCGCTACCGGAAGCATTGCAGCACTTAAGGCTATGAAAGCTTATGGCATTAGCTTAGGCATTACATTTGAAAATATTACACAGGAGGATGAAAACAATGGGTGAAATGAGTTTGTATCAGGCGCAGGAAATGCTTCCGGATTCTCCAGCATCTAAAGCTGCAGCAGACAGAACAATCGCCACAGTCAAAGCGCAGATTTTTATGGCGAAGCAGTTTCCAAGAAACGAAAACGCAGCTAGAAGCAGAGTCCTGAGAGCATGTCAAAGACCTGGACTTGCAGCAAAAGCTTTTTACAGCTACCCGAAGGGCGGCAAAAATGTTACAGGCCCATCCATCAGACTTGCTGAGGAATTGGCAAAAGCATGGGGAAGTATTGACTTTAATATTGCAACAGTAGAAACACGAGAAAATGAGTCGGAGTGTTTAGCATACTGTTGGGACCTTGAAACAAACACCCGCGTAAGCCGAAGCTTTATTGTTCCGCATAAGATTTCCACTAAAAACGGAGAAAAGATTTTAACCGATCCTCGAGATATTCGAGAATTGATTTTGAATCAAGGCGCTAGATATCTTCGCGCTTGTATGTTATGCGTTATCCCTGGCGACCTGCTGGATGAAGCGATTGCTGAGTGCAACAAGACATTGCAGGGAAACAACCGCCGTCCTCTTGTTGACCGGTTGCGTGAAATGATCGATTTGTTTCAAAACAGATATTCTGTGCCGTTATCTTCCATCGAAAAGTACTTCGGCTATCCTCTTGATGTTTTTACGGAACAAGACGGAATTACTCTTGCAAATATCTACAACGCACTAAAAGACGGCGAAGCGAAGCGCGAAGATTATTTCCAGCTTCCTAAGATCGCAGCTTCTGAGGATGAACAGCAGACCGAAGAAACCGCTGCGCCGAAGGCAAGCAAAAAGAAGAGCGAACCGAAGCAGGTGAGCATCAATGATCTGTGAGATCATATCGACAGGAACAAAGACAGGCAATGCCGTTCTTCTGAACGGCTGCCTTCTTTTCGATTGCGGCATTTCATGGAGCCGAATGAAGGACTATGCAAAGCAAATCAGCCTTGTATTTCTTACTCACCGTCACGCAGACCACTTCAATATTCAAACCATCGGAAGCTTGTGCCGCCGTCGGCCACTGGTAAAGGTTGTATGCAGCACAAATCTTCTGCCGGATTTGGTATCCCGTGCAAAAGTGCCTCTTGAAAGGATCATTCTTGTGCGGCCGGAGGATCAGCCGAAGCATGTGTGGGATTTGGTATATGGCTTAGAATTGGAGATCAGCTCCTTTCATCTGATTCACGATGTAGAAAATGTTGGCTGGATCGTTCGGGTATCAGGGAGCGAAAACGACGGAACAGCGATGTACGCAACAGATACTCACCACATTCCGATAGCTGCTCCGGACTTGGACCTTTATATGATCGAAGGCAATTACACCAAGGATGACATAGAGCGCCGCATAGCGGAGAAAACGGAAGCAGGGGAATTCTCCTATGAGGGGCGCGTTCTTCAGTCTCATATGAGTATGGAGACGGCCGTGGAATGGCTTAGAGATAACGCAGACCCCTATAAAAGCAGGATCGTATTTCTGCACGGGCATACAGAAAAGAAGAAAACAGAGGACGGTGAGTAAATGAAGCGATCTCAATTTACATTTTATGAAAGTTTTTATTGCGCGATCAAGCGGATAAAGAACAAGACAGCGCAGCGTGATGCGTTTGTGGTTTTGTGCGAATACGCATTAAACGGTGTAGAACCCGATCTTGATAATCTCCCCGATTCTGTTGCGATTGCGTTTGAATTGGTAAGGCCGACACTTGACGCAAGCAGACGCAAAGCAGAAAGCGGAAAAAAAGGCGGAAGCAAGAAGCAAACCGGAAGCAAATCGGAAGCAAACTGCAAGCAACCTGCAAGCAAGGGGGAGAAAGAGAATAAGAAAGAGAAAGAGAATGAGATAGAGATAGAGAAAGAGAACAAGGTAGAGAACGAATGTATAAAGGCGGACTTTGCTTTGTTTTGGGAAGCATATCCCCGCAAAGAGGGAATGCAAAAAGCGGAGGAAGCTTTTGCAAGTGTTGCCGTTCCGGTTCAGGACTTGCTGGATGCCATTGAAGCGCAGAAGAAGTCTCCCCAATGGAAGAAGGATAACGGAATTTTTATTCCACACCCTGCAAAGTGGTTGGCTGAGAAGCGATGGATGGATCAACCGGTTATGGGAGTTCCGAAAGGTGCTTGCGGAGAGCTTGGCGAAGAAGAATATGCTGCGATCGCAAGGCTGATGAAAGGCGGTAGTTACGAATGAGATCAAGGAATAAGAGCATTTGCTCGAAGGGATGCGGAAGGAGAAATGACATATGATCCACCTTGGAGATATCACGAAAATAAAAGGCTGTGTAGCTCCTGTAGTTGATTGCGTTATTGGCGGCAGCCCCTGTCAGGACTTAAGTGTTGCTGGCAAGAGAGCAGGCCTTGCAGGTGAGCGGTCAGGACTCTATATGGAGCAGATCAGAATCATAAAGGAGATGAGATACAAGGATGAACAAAGAGGCAGAACAGGTGAGTCTATTCGACCAAGATACATGGTCTGGGAAAATGTGCCAGGAGCCTTCAGCAGTAACAAAGGACAAGACTTCGCAGCAGTCCTTGAAGAAGCAATCAAAGTTGCCGACCCGGAAGCAGCCTCTGTTCCTGTACCTGAAAGAGGATGGCCTACAAGCGGATGCTTCATGGGAGACACTTGGAGTGTTGCCTGGAGAGTACTCGATGCACAGTTTTGGGGAGTCCCCCAAAGACGTCGTAGAATCGCACTTGTCGCAGATTTTGGAGGTCAATCCGCACCAGAGATACTGTTTATCCGCAAAGGCGTGTCAAGGGATCTTGACGAGAGCGAGCAGGAGAGGAAAGCAACTGCCGGAGATGCTAAGAATCGCATTGGCGCAGATGATCGAGATGGAGCAATCGGATGCGACATTTACAACCTCGCCTTAAGTGGTGACAAGGCAGTTTCTCTTACAACTGCCTATAACTCAACTGGCTCAGGTCCTAGTGTGGCGATCCCATACACCCTAAAGATTCGTTCAGGGTGTATGGGAGGAGGTAAAGGCGCGTTGATTCAGACGGACAAGAGTGCCACCCTTTCTACGTTGCAGGATAAGACCCTGTTTCAGCCTGTTGTTGAATCTATGGGTCATGATATGCGGTCATCAAAATTTCTGAAAGACGGAAAGATGGACACGCTAACAAGTTGTGACTATAAAGAACCGGCAATAGTTGCATATCCTGCGCCTATAACATACCAAAAAGTTACTGGCCCCCTTATGGCAAACAGCCACCCCGGCAGCTACACAGGACAGGATGCTTTCAGCGATATGCTTGTAGCTGGTGTGGACTGCCGGAATGCTACGGAATACCCGGAGATGAATGCCACCCTACAAAGAAATGCCGATCACAACATAAACAGCAATAATGTGGTTCGTGTTCGCTACATCGTCCGCAGGCTGACTCCGCTGGAGT
>JAEIGA010004421.1_pt1 | contig 21746 bp, 17 predicted proteins | sample 9270691 | NCBI WGS metagenome assembly JAEIGA01 (sample SAMN17057246, study PRJNA624740) | gut metagenome | biome: biome; isolation source: fecal sample | host: Bos grunniens | place: China: Xizang | collected 2019 | reverse complement strand
GGAAAATAAAGCCACCTGGCTCTCTGGAGAACCTGTGTCAGTATTAGACTTTCCGTACTTCTCGAAAAGCTCCTGTTTTTTCTCTGGTGCCAAATATTCAGCCATCTTTTGAAAAAATTAGAGGTTAATAATTAATGTTTTTAATACCTCAACCCGTCATGGGGTTTTAGCGGGCGCAAAGATAAGCATAATATCCAATAAAACAATCTCTTCTGTTGAAAAACTCTTCAAATATCAAATATTTTCCGATATCTGATTTCGTTTTATAACTTTGCAGCCGATATGGCGAAAAATACAGTAAAAATATTGTCCGATCCTCAGGTGGGAGATGTCTTCTTCAACCGTAGCATCAGGAGTCGGAGCATAAGCATAAGGGTGCATCCTTCCAAGGGGGTGACGGTGACTTTCCCGTACATCGTACCTTATGCTGCAGCCCGTGCCTTTTACCAGATGCGTCGTGACTGGGTGCTGGAGACGATGGCTCGCCAGAAGGAGAAATACAAGGATGTACACATGCCTTCCTCTGATGAGATAGAGGCTCTCCGAAAGAAGGCGAAGGCCGAACTTCCCCCGCGTCTTGCTGTCCTTGCCGATCGTTATGGCTTTACTTATAATCGCGTGACTATCAAGCACAACGCTACCAACTGGGGCAGCTGTTCAGCCAAATCAAACATTAATCTGAATCTGAATATAGTGCGTCTTCCGAAGGTACTTCAGGATTATGTGCTTCTGCATGAACTTTGTCATCTGAGACATCAGGACCACGGTCATGGCTTCCATCTTCTGCTGGAGCATGTCCTGACTGACAATATACTGAAACTGATGGAGTCCGGCGATCCTGCCGTGCCGTCATCCGTTGAGGAAGCGTCTTATGCTTCTGAACTTGCCCGAAAAGCCGCATCAAGCCGTGCAAAATATCCAATGGATTACGTCATGACAAGGGCAATCAAGGCTTTCAGGCTGGTTTAGACCTTCCTGTTCTTCCATCTTCCCGAGCGCATGTACCACCATCCGCAAATCAGCAGGACCAGTGAATAGACATGTTCTGCAGTCCAGCAGATCGCCACATCGAGTTTCATGATACCTATGATGACGGTACAATAAAGCATGTATGCTGCAAGGGCTATGAGTTCGAGTCGGAATGCTGTCTTTGTGCTTCCGGTTCCGGATACTGCAAGGAAAAAGACCTGTCCGCCAACAGCGAGGAAGTATGATGAGCTCATGACTACCATGGCAGGGACTGAGGCGTGGATAAGGTCCGGGATATCAGTATATATACGGGCAATCGCTTCAGGGAACAGGCAGAATGCCAGGATCATCGCCGAAACAAGTCCGTATGACAGCTTCATGATACGCTTCACCAGTGACATCACCTTGTCCTGATGACCTTCTCCTATTATATTGCTGACAAGCGTGCTGCATGTCGCGGAGAATGCCTGAAGCACCACCCACATGAGTCCGGAAACGCTTCTTGTGATGTTGGAGATTGCAAGGGCCCTTTCCCCGAGATGCTCAATATAAAGAAAGAATATGAACCATGTGGAGATTGATATCGTATGCTGGATCATGGTCCATGTGCATACCGGCATCATGGCTTTCAGCTCCGACATTTCGAATGTGGCTGCCTTGTCGAGACCGTATTTCTTTCTGTCGCATTTCAGACGGGTATAGACCACGAAGAATATGAGCGATACAAGTTCTGCAAGGCTAGAGCCGATTGCGGCTCCTGTGATGCCTAAGGCAGGACATCCGAACTTTCCGAATATGAGTATCCAGTTGAAAAGGATATTTGAAAGGACCATTACCACTGAGTTGAGAGTCAGTGTCTTGGTCTGTGTCGTACCCACGTAGAAGGCACGGAACATTGTCGTGACGAAGGCGAATGCCATACCCGGAAGTCGCCATCTGACATAACTCAGAGCGGCGTCATATATGGCTTCAGAAGAAACCATCAGTTTCATCAGCCAAGGCGAGAATATTTCCGAAAGCACTATGAGACCGCCGGCAAGTCCGAGGACAAAGTACAGTCCTGTCCAGAAAATCTTTCCGGTCTCACGGAAATTTCCTTCTCCGTTTCTTCTGCCGATTATGATCTGTGCGCCGAGACTGAATCCGAAGCCGATCATGAACAATACCATATAGTATATAATGGCGATGGCCGATGCACCGAGTTCGACTTCTCCCACTCTTCCGAGGAAGGCGGTGTCGGTCAGACCGATCATCTGCTCCATCACCAGGCTTATCAGGATAGGGTAGGCTACCCTCCAGATGTTCCTGTATGAGTATGTTCCTGTGGCTTTGGTCATGATTTAAAGAAGGCTGATAGCTTGTTCTACAGTAAGCGCGTCTTTAACACAGAACTGGCCGCTTCTGCTGCGCTGGAGGCTGTCCAGATGTGCTCCGCTGCTGAGAACTTCTCCAAGGTCACGGGCGAATGCACGGACATAAGTGCCTTTGCTGCAGGCCATTCTTACGACAGCCCTTGGCAGGCCGAGAGCAGAGTTGTCTGTCACGTTGATTCTGCTGGATGCCTTGGATACTGTGGCGTCGGAGGTTGTGGTTGTCAAAACCGTGCTACCCCCCTGGCCGCAGGGGGTGGGGCCCGCGCCTATGGCGTGGGAGGGGTTGTTTTGACAACCACCAGCTCCGACGCTCTTATTATCAAACTCCACCAGTTCCAGCTCAGTAATGTTGATACGGTTGACTCTGAGAAGCTCCTCTGCCGCCTCATCTAAAGTCTTACCCTCTTTGTGGAGCTTGCGGGCGAGTTCATATGCACGCACTCCGTCCACAGATTTTGCAGAGAAAAGGGGAGCGATCTGATCCTGCTCTCCGATGAATGCAGGAAGTGCCTCCCTTACGGAATCAGCTGTGATGTGCTCGTGAGGGAAGAATCTGTCTATCTCCTTTTCAAGGTCATATGAAGGAGTTGTTGCTCCGAATGTGATGCCGGCAATATACTCCTTGTCATGGCTCTGCAGCTCTTCCGCAAGCTTTGTGGCCTTGCCGATGCATACCAGCAGCACGCCAGTCGCAAGAGGATCGAGTGTTCCTGCATGTCCGACTTTGAGATTCTTCTTGCCGAAATGACGGATAGCGGCGAACTTGACCTTTCTGATCACGTCCGCCGAAGTCCATCTGTATGGTTTGTCAATAGGGATAATGATTCCCTCCGGATAGTCTGAGATGTCTCTCGAAAGAGGTGCAGAATCCGGTGTAAGTATCAATGCCTCCAAAATAAATTATTTTACCGGAATCTTGTCGATACGACCCTGATGACGGCCACCTTCAAACTCCTCGTTGAGCCATGCGTCAGTAATCTCGATTACAGTCTCGAATGGGATGAATCTTGCTGGCATTACAAGCACGTTAGCATTGTTGTGCTGCTTGATGAGCTTACCGATCTCAACTGACCAGCAGAGTCCTGCGCGGATACCCTGATGCTTGTTGAGAGCCATCTGCATGCCGTTACCTGTTCCGCAGAATGCGATTCCGAGGTCAACCTCTCCCTTCTCTACTGCATCAGCGAGCGGATGAGCTGCATCCGGATAGTCCATGCTTGCAGTTGTGTCTGTGCCGAAGTTCACCATTTCATAACCTTTGCCGGTAAGATATTCTACAAGTCTGTTCTTGTACTCCACTCCAGCGTGGTCGTTGCATATTCCGATTTTCATAGATAAAGATTTTTGCGCTGCAAATTTAAACTATGTCCTCTAAAATAAAAACCCTTTGGTTATATTTGTGAAAATAATTCATATGAAACGCGTTGTAGTGGCATCGGATTCCTTCAAAGGCTGCCTCACGTCGCTTCAGGTTGCTGATGCGGTTGAGGCAGGGGTGAAGTCTGTATGCCCCTCATGCGAGGTTGTCAAGCTGCCCGTTGCGGATGGCGGTGAGGGGACTGTGCAGGCATTGTCTGTGGCGATGAACGGTGAAATCGTCAGCGTTATGGTCAAAGACCCTCTTGGACGTAGTGTATCAGCATCTTATGCGGTGATCAGTGAGACGGGAACAGCTGTGATAGAAGTATCTGCAGCCAGTGGACTGACGCTTCTTTCTCCTCAGGAAAGAAATCCGCTCGCAGCCTCATCATATGGATCAGGACTACTTATATCAGACGCGTTGTCACGCGGTTGCCGCAATTTTCTGATGTGTATAGGCGGCAGTGCAGTCAATGATGCCGGCATGGGAATGCTTTCGGCGTTGGGCTTCAGATTTTTAGATGAAGACGGGAACAGGCTGGAGGGATGTGGAGCAGATATGGCCAAGGTCTGTGATGTCGATTTTTCTCAACTCAATCCGGCTCTTGAAGAGTCCAAGTTTACCGTGGCATGCGATGTCGATTCCCCGTTCTGTGGGCCGGAAGGTGCGGCTTATGTGTTTGCTCCCCAGAAAGGTGCAGGCCCGGATGATGTCAAACTCCTTGACGAGGGAATGTCGCATCTGGCTTCTGTTATAAAAAGGGTTACGGGTAAGGATATTTTGAATATTCCCGGTGCAGGTGCCGCTGGCGGTATAGGAGGAGCATTGGCTTCATTCCTTGATGCGACTCTGAAGCGTGGTGCTGAAATGGTGCTTGACGCTGTAGGTTTTGATGACGTCCTTTCATGTGCGGACATGGTGTTTACCGGAGAGGGATGTCTTGATGGACAGACTCTGACAGGAAAGCTCCCGTATTGTGTTGCGCAGCGTTCCGCTAAGGCAGGAGTGCCGGTCGCAGCTGTATGTGGCAGGGCGGAAGTAGATGAGTGTCAGTATCTTGATGCGATTGTTCCTGTGACTCCCGCCTCCCTTCCATTAAGTGAGGCTATGATGCCGTATACCGCATCTGAAAACATAAAGAAGGCGGTCGCTTCATATATTCACGACCGCCTTCATCTCTAAAGTATATCTCATTAGCAGAGCTTAGACTTGATGTATTCGATACGTCTTGCAAGCTCTTTCTTGCCGATAAGGGTAACGATGTCAGCAATGCCAAGACCGCTTGATGCTCCGACAAGGGCGAGACGCAGACAGTTCATCACTTTACCCATAGGCCACTCATTTCCGCGGATATATTCCTCGAGCGGACCTTCGAGTGAAGCCTTGGTGAACTCGCCTTCAAAGTTGAGAATGAAGTCGGCAGCCTGGAGTGCGAGTGTGTAATTCTCCTCCTTCCAGAACTTTGCAGCATCCTTCTCTACGAATTCTGTTGGTGCGACGAAAAGATAAGAAGCGATATCCCAGAAATCAGCAACGAATGTAGCTCTTTCCTGAATCAATGCTACAACTCTCTCCACATACTGACGAGAGAAGATCTTATTGTCGAAATCAGCACCGGTAGCAGTCATCTCAGAACCTGCTGTAAGGGCACATGCAGGGCAGTCTACGACCTTGATTCCCTTTTCCTCAAGAACAGGAATGTAGAGGGAAGTAAGTTCGTCCACGCTCTTTGTGCGGAGATATTCCTTGTTGTACCACTTCGCCTTGTCAGCGTTGAATCTTGCTCCTGATTTGATGACTCTTTCAAGTGAGAATACAGCTGTAAGCTCTTCAAGGTTAAAGAGTTCCTGCTCTGTACCAGGGTTCCATCCGAGCATTGCAAGGAGGTTTACGAATGCCTCTGGGAAGTATCCGTCCTCGCGATATCCACGTGAAACCTCTCCCTCTGAATTGACCCACTTGAGCGGGAATACCGGGAAGCCGAGGCGATCTCCGTCACGCTTGCTGAGCTTGCCCTTTCCGTCCGGTTTGAGGAGGAGTGAAAGGTGTGCGAAACGTGGCTGTGTATCTGTCCATCCGAATGCTTCGTAAAGAAGATAGTGGAGTGGGAGAGACGGAAGCCATTCTTCTCCGCGGATTACCTCTGTGATTTCCATGAGGTGGTCATCGACGATGTTTGCGAGATGATATGTAGGAAGCTCGTCTGCTCTTTTCCAGAGAACCTTGTCGTCGAGTGTGGTTGTGTTGACTTCCACGTGACCTCTGATGAGGTCATCCATCTTTACAACCCTGTTTTCAGGCATCTTGAATCTGATGGTCCAGTCTGTGCGTGTCTCGAGAAGCTCTTTCCACTCAGCCTCAGGCATTGAGAGTGAGTTGCGGAGACCCTCACGTGTGGTCTGACCATAGATGAATGTCTGTCCCTGTGCTTCCATTTCAGCACGCTTTGCTCCAAGCTCTTCTGCTGTGTCGAATGCGTAATAAGCATAACCGCCCTCAACAAGCTGCTCTGCATACTTGCGGTAGATAGGCTTTCTCTGGCTCTGTCTGTAAGGAGCATGTGGATGACGCTCAGAAGCTGTCTCAACTACATTTCCTTCTGCATCAACTCCCTCGTCCGGAACAATGCCGCACCAGTTCAATGCTTCAATTATATATTTCTCTGCACCCGGTACAAATCTCTGAGAATCAGTGTCTTCGATTCTTATGATGAAGTCTCCTCCGCGCTGCTTTGCGAAGAGGTAGTTATAAAGTGCAGTCCTCACTCCTCCCATGTGGAGCGGGCCTGTAGGTGATGGTGCAAAACGTACTCTGGTCTTTCTGTTCATATCTGATAAAATTAAAGCCGGCAATGAGACTTCTCAAAGCCGGCTGCAAATATAGAAAAAATTACTGTTATTCTCTCCTGTCTGCAGTACCTGATTTCCTTCGGATTGCAGCAGTGTGTTCAAGTTCGCTTCTGTCAGTTCCTTCGCCGACGAGAAGTACTGGCTTGCGTCCGTCCTCAAAGCTGATTTTCTTGCGGACGTCGTTTTTGTTATATCCGATCTTCAATGTCCTCACTTCCGGAAGTTCGATGCCTTCCTCATTTGTAAGAGGTGCGTTTCTCTTGTATGTGAAGTTATTGTCAATCAGGATGTAATTGCCCATCTCTCCGTTGTTGATCTCGCTGATCATGCTCATCTTGAAGCCGGTTGCAATCACAGTGATCTTGACAGTGTCTCCGAAGTTAGGATCATCGTTGAAGACGATACCGCTCTTGAAGTTGTTGGCATTGCCTGTATACTCGTTCACGAGCTTGTTTACCTCCTCAAGCTGCTTCATCTTCATACCCTGGTCACTTCTGGCGACGGTTATGTTCAGGAGCACATTCTTGGCTGTAGTAAGGTCAAAGTCATTGAGAAGCGGAGACTCGAGTGCGCTTCTTACAGCATCCTCTATTCTTGACTCTCCTGTACCTGATCCGCATCCCATCAAGGCCATACCGCTGTTTCTCATCATTGTCCTGATGTCGTTGAAGTCGACGTTGATGTGACCGCGGTTCTTGATGATCTCGGTAATGCCGCTGACAGCTGTAGCCAGTACTTCATCAGCCTTCGGGAAAGCCTCCTGAAGCAGAAGGTCTCCGTAGAAGTCATAAAGCTTCTCGTTGTTGATGATAAGAAGGCTGTCCACATTCTTCTCAAGCTCATTGATTCCGTCGATAGCCTTAGACATTGACTCGTTGCCCTCGCTCTTGAACGGGAGAGTTACGACACCGACAGTAAGGATGCCCTTCTTCTTTGCCATAGAAGCAATTACAGGAGCAGCGCCGGTACCGGTACCACCACCCATACCTGCGGTGATGAACAGCATTTCAGTGTTGCTCAGGACCTTTTCAGCAATGATGTCCTGTGAATCAAGGGCAGCGTTACGGCCTTTGGTTGGGTCACATCCTGCTCCAAGACCCGAACCCAGCTGGATCTTTACCGGAACATCGCTGTTGTCCAGGGCCTGTGAGTCGGTATTACATACGATGAACGTACAGCCCTCGATCTTCTGGCTGTACATGTAGTCAACGGCATTACAACCGCCGCCACCGACTCCGATCACCTTTATTATTGAGTCTACCGGAACCCAATCGTCCGGTGTTATGAGATTATCCATCATTCCTTCCATTGCTGTCATACGTTTTCGTTGTCAATGTCCTGATTTACATTGTCATAGAGGCTTTCAACCCCTTCTTTGATGCTTTCTGCCTTCTCACTGAGCTTTTTCCAGAAGACCCTGATTCGGTTTGACGACTTTTCTTTAGGTTTCTTCGGAACCGTCTCGATTTCTTCCGGTCTGAAGATTGTCGTCTGGACAGGCTCCTGATATGTCTCTACCGTAGGTCTTACGTCCTCTACTACTGTGACGATTTCTTCTTCGGTTGTTTCTTCTACTACTGGAGTATATGTAGCTACCGGCTCGTGAGGGAATGTGCTTTCGAAGAAGTCAAACGGATTCTCGACCTTTGTCACAGTCTCTATCGTTGCGCTCTCGTCTCCCTGTGCGCAGTTGCCCATGTCGTCCTTTGCAGCGAGGAGAAGTCCGAGAGATGTGGTAGCTGAAGTTTCTGTAAGTCCTTCGCATCCCGAATGTGAGAACAGATTGCCTGCGTAGCCGGTCCTTACCCTATATCCAGAGATATCGTAGATGAAATTGCCGAGGTTCGCCATCTGCGCGCATCCTCCGGTCACTACGATTCCGCTTCTGATCGAATCTGCGTAGCCGCTCTGGTATATCTCATAGAGGATTGCCATCATGATTTCTTCCACTCTGGCAGTGATGATCTCGGAGAGATACTTCACCGGAAGCTTCATGTTCGGTTCAGTGCTGTTGCTTCTGATATGGAGAATCTTCTCGCTCATGCTCTGAAGCTTCTCAGGCATACATGCACCGAATGCAAGCTTGATGTTCTCAGCAAGTCTTTCTGATATCTGGCTTTCGCTCTTGATGTCTTCTGTGATGTTCTTGCCACCGAAAGGAATCGATGCATAGTGGCGCATGATGCTGTCGTGATAGATTGTCACTGATGTACATCCTGCACCGAAGTCGATCAATGCAACTCCGTTCTCCATCTCGGACGGAGTGAGGACTGCCTTTGCTGTAGTGTCGGCTGTGAAATATTTCCTGGTGCCGGTAATTCCTACCTTGTTCATCACCTGGTCGATCCTTCTGAGGTCGCTCTTCTTTCCAATGAATATCTTGAAATTACCCTCAAGGATATCACTGGTCATACCGATGATGTCGTTCTCGATGATCTGGAAGTTTTCTCCGTCCGAGAATGACTGTGCGACAGCTCCATAGATGGCTTCCTTATCCGGATCCTTGAGAGGATACAGGTCTTCTGCCATGCTCTTGAGGAATGCGATGTCTTCTGCAGTAATGTCTGTGTCATCGCCGCGGTCCCTGATTTCGCCGTTGCTTGTCTCCTGACGTACCGGGTACTTAGGCATACCGACAACAGCCTGGGTAATCTTTATCCCAAGCTGGCTCTCGGCCTCGTCCAGTGCCCTCTGCAATGCGTCAGAAACATGTTTGACATTGAATACACTGCTGTATCGTATGCCTGCAGACTGTGTCTCCTTATAATATATGATCTGTACATCGTTGCCGTTCACCTTTGCTACTGTGACGGCAATCTTTGATGTTCCGAGATCTATCGCTACAATATGTTTATCTGTCTCCATTAATCCTTCGTTTTAATTGGTTATCTGCAGACTATCTGTCCGTCGTATTTCAGGGTGACTGTCTTGTATGCCTGTCCTTCCCTGTTTGCGGCTATAGCAGTATAATATGTTGCCATCCTGTCGAACTTGTCCTTTATGTTGACCGGCTGGCCTATGTTGAATCTTTCCTTTCCTTCCCTCGGAATCAGGATAAGCTCTCCTCCGTTGTCGACGTGTATCTGAACGATTCTGTCTTTCCATGTCTTGCTTCCTTCGATGAAGTTGACGACGTTCATTACCTTGTCGAACCATTCCTTTTCCTTCGGGTTTTCGATCATTCCCTTGTGACCGCTTTTCATATTGATCGGGATGTCTCCGTCTACGATCTGTACATATGATGCGTAGCTGCTCTGGAGCGGGAAAACAAATCCTTCAGCGTCTGCGTAGAATCCGCCACCTTCCTTCTGGAATCTTACGATAGGCTTCCTCTGTGTCACCTTTATGTTGAGCAGACCGTCTTTGGTCACATATGCTTCGCTCTTCATTACTGCGCTTCTGCCGTCGATGATGTCCTCTATCCTGGTCAGATTGATGCTGTCAATAGGGACTCCGATGTATTGGCCGTATTCCTTGTCGAGGAATTTCTTGACGTCAGCCCTTGATACGAAGTCGTTTTCAAGGCTATCCAATATCACGACATTCAGACCTTTGCAGTGGATCGGTTCACGGCTGTTCACTCCGGCTCTGAATGCAATCAGTACAGTGCCGAAGATCAATACTCCCACCAAAGCGGTTATGAGATATTTGACTGCCTTCTTCATTTGATCCTTTCCTTAAGCATGTCTGTTATAGGCCTTATGTATCTGTCGATGTTGCCGGCTCCGAATGTCACGAGAATGTCTACAGGCTCGTTTCGGAGGTAGTCCATCAGTTCTTCCTTTTCCATCATCACCTTTTCCGGTGCTGTCACGTTCTTGAAGATTATTTCAGATGTGACTCCCGGGATCGGCTCCTCACGTGCCGGATAGATGTCAAGCAGGATAAGCTTGTCAGCCTTGCTGAGGCTTTCCGCGAACTCGTCGGCAAAGTCCTTTGTTCTTGTATAAAGATGCGGCTGGAATACTGCTGTCAGCTTTCTGCCAGGGAAAATGTCTCTCATCGAGCTGATCGCTGTCGAAATCTCCTTCGGATGATGTGCGTAGTCGTCGATATATGAGCACTCCGGCGTGTTGAGGTGTATGTCAAAGCGTCTCTTTACTCCTTCAAATGCTGCCAAGGCTGCCTTTACCTTCTCAGGGTCGAGTCCATATGTAAGGGCTATCGCAGAAGCCGCTACAGCATTTTCAACATTCACCCAGCCTGGTATTCCTACCTTGCATCCAGGGATAGAGCCGCCCGGCCATACAAGTGTGAATGTGAAATATCCGCATCTGTCAATGCTTATCTCGCTGGCGTGGAAATCCGCGCGAGGGTCGTCAAACGAATATCTCAGAATATTTGCCTTTGTATCCTGTTCTGTGATATCAAGTCCGTATTTTGTTATCACTGTTCCGCTTACCTGAGCCGCGAATGCCTTGAATGCCTCATGGATATGGGCCGAGTCTCCGTAAATGTCGAGATGGTCAGCATCCATTGAAGTGATTACTGCGATTTCCGGGAACAGCTGGAGGAATGATCTGTCGAACTCGTCCGCCTCGGCTACGATCACGTCGTTGCGGTTGACGAGGAGATTCGTATTGTAGTTCTTCGAGATTCCACCAAGGAATGCGGAACAGCCTTCGCCGCTATGCTGGAAGATGTGTGCGAGCAGAGTACTGGTTGTGGTCTTTCCATGTGTGCCGGCCACTGCCATGCATCTCTGTCCTTCTGAAATCTCACCAAGCATCCTTGAACGCTTGATCACGCGGTATCCGTTCTCTTTGACGAATCTGAGTTCGCCCATGTCTTCAGGAATGGCAGGTGTGTATACTACAAGGGTAGTATCCTTGTCAGCAGGGACGAATGAAGTGTCATCAGTGTAGTGTACTTCAATTCCTTCGCTTTCAAGTGCCTGTGTCAGCTCTGATGGAGTCTTGTCATATCCTGATACTTTCAGGCCCTTGAAGTTGTAATAGCGTGCAATGGCGCTCATACCAATGCCGCCGATTCCGATGAAATATATGTGTCTGTATTCTGCCATTATCCTACAATCTTATAAACTTCTTCTGCAATAGTGAGTCCGGCATCCATCTTTGCCAGAGCCGCAATATTTCTTTCCATCAGGGCTGTCTTGTCAGTATTCCTGAGAAGGTCGCATGCTGTGCTCATGAGTTTCGCTACAGCATCGCTGTCCTTTACCATTACAGCCGCTCCTTTCTTTACCAATGCCATCGCATTGTGGGTCTGGTGGTCTTCTGCAACATTCGGTGATGGTACGAAGATTGCTGCCTTGTGCGCTGCGCAGAGCTCTGAAATAGAACTTGCACCCGAGCGTGAGATCACTATGTCTGCTGCTGCATATGCCAGGTCCATTCTCTGGATGAAGTCAGAGTATCTGATCTGATCAAGCATTCCTCCTCCGAGTCCCTGTGCTTCTGCCTCCTTCATGAAGGCATCTATAGACGGCTTGTAATATTTGCCGCACTGCCAGATTATCTCTGTTCCCTTTCCACCAGGACAACCGTCAGTAATCCATTTCTTCATTGCGTTATTCAGCGTGCCGCTTCCAAGGCTTCCTCCCACGATGAAGATATGCTTCTTCTCCGGATTCAGTCCATAGAACTTGAAGGCCTCCTGTCGCATTTCTTCAGTTGCAGGGACGATTTCCTTTCTGATAGGATTTCCTGTCAGGATGATTCTGTCAGCAGGGAAGAATCTTTCCATTCCTTCGTATGCCACGCAGATGCTTTTTGCCTTTCTGCCGACAATCTTGTTGGTAAGTCCTGCGTATCCGTTCTGCTCCTGTATCAGTGTCGGAATGTTCAGCCTGTTGGCAGCCCAGAGCAGGGGAGCGCTGGCATAGCCACCTACTCCGATAGCGATATCAGGCTTGAATTCCCTGATGATCTTCTTTGCCATCCTGATACTCTTGAGCACCTTGAACGGTAGGGCCAGATTGGACAAAGTAAGCCTTCTCTGGAGTCCGGCCACCGGCAGGCCGATAATCTTATAGCCCGCTGCCGGAACCTTTTCCATTTCCATTCTTCCTTCCGCTCCGACGAAAAGGATTTCTGTTTCCGGATTGATCTCCTTGAGCTTATCAGCAATTGAAACGGCAGGGAAGATGTGACCTCCCGTGCCGCCTCCACTTATTATGACTCTTAGCTTCCTGTATTCCATATCTTATTATAAGCTTTCTAATCGTTCAAGATCTCCAAGCGTAGCCTGAATCTCGTCCTCTTCCTTTCTATATATAGGCTCTGCCGCTTCCTCTTCTTCCTTGATCTTCTCTCTTGTCATTCGGCTGATTGAAAGAATCACTCCGAAGGCAACGCTGAACATCAGGAATGCGCTGCTACCGTGACTGATCAGCGGAAGGGTCTGTCCGGTCATAGGTCCGATGTCCACATTGACGAACATGTGCATGAATGCCTGACCGGTAATCAGGAGGCTGAGTCCTCCGACGGCTACTTTCGCAAATTCATTGTCACATAGTCGTGCTATCATTGAACCTCTTGCGAGGAGGCTGACATATAGCATTATCACAAACAGGGCACCCCATAGACCGTATTCTTCAATTATGAAGCTGAACATGTAGTCTCCGTACATGACAGGTACCAGGTACTTCTGCGTACTGTTTCCGCTTCCTTTGCCAAGAAGACCTCCCTCGTGCACAGCTACCTTTGCTCCGAAAGGCTGCTGGATCTTGTCAAGTCTTTTGCGGAATTCTGTAGATCCTTCCGGAGCCACTAGCTTGCCGTTGACATCTCTTTCCTCCAGAACAGATGGGTCGTACTCTGTCTCGAGTCGGCTCAGGAGGGTTCCTACTCTCTGGAACATTGCTCCATCGCTGACCTTGTGTAAGCCGATGATTATGAAAAGTCCTACAAAACATCCTGCTGCCGCAATCATGATTTCCTTCATCGGGATACCTCCAACCAGCAGTGTGGCAATCAGGATACCTCCCACAAAGATCGCACTCGAGTTACTACCAGGCATAATCATCACGCATACGATGATCACCGGCAGGTACAGATATATCATTCGCTTCCAGAACGGTTTTTTCAGGAATGAGAAATTCTTTGTTTCCGAGAGGGCGTTTATAAAGGCGAATGTAGTGCTTTTCTCTTTTGTGTGCGCCTCTTCCTGATCCTTCTTATAAGCGTGCATCGCCCATGCAAGGTACATCACCATCGCCACTTTGACAAACTCGAACACATGTACCTGAAGCCCGAATACGCTAAGTGCTCTGTACACTCCGTTGGTCTCGATTGCCCTGCAGAATCCAAGATTTACCCTTGTGTCAAGTATCAGAAGGAATATGACAGAGAACAGGAATCCCAACTGTGACAGCACTCGGAATACTCCGATTCTCTTGATTCTGCACAATATCCAGATGATTCCGATGCCAAGTCCGGCTGTGAAGATCTGCTCGCGGACAATCTTAAGTCTGTCCAGCTTGTCACTCATAGCAAGCAGTGAGGTCGATGAAAATACGGCAAGGATGGAAATCATGATCAGCATGAACACGATGATCCATACGACCTTATCTCCCTTGATACTGTCGATGAAATTCCAGAATCCTCTGCGGATTCTGTTATCTGTATTTCCCGTATTCTCCATATTAAAGCTTTCTTACCGCCTCTTTGAACTGTCTTCCTCTGTCTTCGTAATTCTTGAAAAGGTCGAAGCTTGCGCAGCATGGTGACAAGAGTACAACATCTCCTGCACATGCAAGCTCGTGCGCCTTCTTTACTGCGTCTTCCGCTGACGTTACGTCATGAATCTCAGCAACGATGTCGCCGAATGATGCGTGAAGTTTCGCATTGTCCACTCCCATGCAGATCAGAGCCTTTACCTTATCCTTTACGAGAGGGAGGAGGCTTGTGTAATCATTGCCCTTGTCAGTTCCGCCGGCAATCCATACTACAGGGCGTGTCTGGCATTCGAGGGCGTACCAAGCCGCATCGACATTTGTAGCTTTTGAATCATTTACATAGAGGACATCTCCGATGCTCAATACCTTCTCAAGTCTGTGCTCCACAGCCTGGAATGTAGAAAGTCCGTTTCTGATCGCCTCATTGTCTATATCCATCACCTTGGCTGCGATAGCTGCTGCCATAGAGTTGTAAACATTGTGTTTTCCACCAAGAGCAAGCTCCTGAAGGAACATGTCGCACTCGTCTTCCTTGTATCTGACGACCATCTTGTCGTTCTTTACAAAGGCTCCCTGCTCAACTTCTCCCTTCTGTGTGAATGGAAGCTTCTGTGCCTTTACGACAATCTGATTGAGATGGTTGATTGTAATCTCATCGTCAGAACAGAAGATGAAGCAATCGTCGCTTGACATGTTTCTTGTGATGCGGAACTTCGCCTTCACATAATTCTCCATGTTATGTCCGTACCTGTCCAGATGGTCCGGAGTAATGTTGGTTATGATAGCGATGTCTGCCTTGAAGTCGTATACATTGTCCAGCTGGAAGCTGCTGAGCTCCAGTACATAGATGTCGAAGTTCTCGGTTGCCACCTGATAAGCGTAGCTCTTGCCGATGTTTCCGCCCAGTCCGACGTTGAGGCCGGCCTGCTGTAGGAGGTGGTATATGAGGGAAGTGGTTGTTGTCTTGCCGTTACTTCCGGTGATGCAGATCTTCTTTGCCGAGTCATAGCGTCCGGCAAATTCGATTTCCGAGATTATGCCGATTCCATGGCTTTCGATTTTCTGTACCATAGGAGCGGTTGCCGGTATTCCCGGGCTCTTGATCACCTCGTCAGCATTGAGGATGAGTTCCTCGCTATGCTTTCCCTGCTCAAACGGAATATCCCATTTCTTCAGGGTAGAGGCATACTCCTCTGATATCTTACCCATATCAGAGAGAAATACATCAAAACCTTTTACTTTAGCAAGAACTGCAGAACCGACTCCGCTTTCTCCGCCACCTAATACGACTATTCTGGACATAATATATTGATTGACTTCTTGTTATCTTATCTTGAGGAGTGCCATTGTAACTACGGCGAGGATCATTCCTACGATCCAGAACCTTGTCACGATCTTCGCTTCAGGGAGAGCCTTTGCCGGCCATTTGATAAGTGCCGGAATGCCTTCCTTCTGGTAGTGATGGTGAAGTGGAGCCATCTTGAAGATTCTCTTTCCTTCGCCATACTTCTTCTTTGTGTATTTGAAGTAGAATCTCTGCATAAGTACTGATACGCTTTCAGCGAAAAAGATACCGCAGAGAATCGGGATAAGAAGTTCTTTTCTTATGAGTACCGCTGTCACACCGATTATTCCTCCGAGCATGAGGCTGCCTGTATCACCCATGAAGACCTGTGCAGGGTATGTGTTATACCAGAGGAAACCGATGAGGGCGCCGACCAGAGCAGACATGAATACTGCAACTTCACCGCTTCCAGGTATGTACATGATGTTGAGGTATTCGGCATTGACGAGGTTACCTCCGATCCATGCAAACAATCCGAGTACGACTCCTACGATTGCTGATGTTCCTGCTGCGAGGCCGTCCATTCCGTCAGTGAGGTTGACTCCGTTTGAGCATGCTGTAATCACGATTATGATCATTATTACATAGATTGCCCATTTGGTGTACCATCCGAATTTGCCTTTGAACGGTGAGAGATACTTGTAATCGAATTCGTGATTCTTGACGAATGGGATTGTAGTCTTCGTGCTCTTGATGACGTCCACCTTGTTTGTGTCAGTAACGTCAAATGCCTCTATGTTGTTTTCTGTTGCAGATACAGCAGTGATTTCTTCGCCGCTTACTTTCTCTCTTACAACGATATCATTGCTGAAGCATACTGCAAGTCCGATAGCAAGTGCCATGGCTCCCTGGGCAATCAGCTTGCCTTTCTCGCTGAGACCTTCCTTGTTCTTCTTGAATACCTTGATATAGTCATCTGTGAATCCGATCATGAAGAACCATACGGTGCTTATCAGAAGCAGAATGGTGTAAATGTTTGTAAGATTCGCAAACAGAAGGATCGGAACAATGATTGACACGAAGATGATGATTCCTCCCATAGTAGGGGTTCCCTTCTTCTGCATCTGGCCCTCAAGACCGAGGTCGCGGATTGTCTCACCGATCTGCTTCTTCTGAAGCCATGCGATGATCTTCTTACCTGCCAGGATCGATATCAGGAGTGCAGTCGTGAATGATGCGATTGCCCTGAATGACAGGTACTGGAACAGGCCCGAGCCCGGAAGGTCGGCACCAATGTTCTCCAAGTATTCAAAAATGTGATAGATCATGTTCAGGTTTGGTTCTAGTTCATTTCATCAAATATTCTGGCGACGATTTCCTTTTCGTCAAAGTGCCTTTTTTCAGTGCCGATGATCTGGTAGGTCTCATGGCCTTTGCCTGCGAGAAGGATTGTAGCTCCCTGTCCGGCAATCATCAATGCTGTCCTTATGGCCTCTTCGCGGTCTTCGATGAACAGCGATCTGGCTCTTCCGCTTGTGTCCATTCCCGACTTTATGTCTCCCATGATGTCGGATGTCTTCTCTGTGCGGCTGTTGTCCGAAGTGACGATTATCCTGTCTGCAAGCTTCTGTGCTACCTGCGCCATTTCAGGGCGTTTTGTCTTGTCACGGTCTCCACCGCATCCGAACAGACAGATAAGTTCTCTTTCGTGAGCGATCTCCCTCAGTGTCTTCAGTACGTTCTCCAATGCATCCGGTGTGTGGGCATAGTCGATTATGACTGAAATATCCTTCGGGCCTCTCATGTTCTCCAGTCTTCCCGGAGCCGGTCTGAGGCTGCTGAGAGCAATGAGCGCTTCCTCTTCTTCAGCCCCGAGTACCATTGCTGTGGTATAGATGGCAAGAAGGTTATATGCATTGTGCTGTCCGATAAGCGGACTCCAGCTTTCTCTTGAATCCAGTCTCAGGAGCATGCCTTCGAAACTCTGCTCGATGATGCGGCATGTGTGGTCTGCGATGCTTCTGAGTGAATATGTCACGACCTTTGCCTTTGTGTTCTGTACCATCACCATACCGTTTCTGTCATCTACATTTGTGACTGCGATGGCGTCCGATGGGAGTCTGTCGAAGAACAGCTTCTTGCATCTGAGGTATTCGGCAAATGTCTTGTGGTAGTCGAGATGGTCATGAGTCAGGTTGGAAAATATTCCCACCTTGAACTTAAGGCCTTCCACCCTTTCCTGTTCTACGCCGATAGAGCTCACCTCCATGAAACAGTATTCGCATCCTGCATTTACCATCTCGTTCAGTAACGAGTTGATGGTCAGAGGGTCTGATGTTGTGTTTACCGCTTCAGTGCCTTTCGCTCCGACATAGTTTGCAATTGTCGAAAGGAGGCCGCAGCTGTATCCGAGGGCAGTGAACATCCTGTAAAGCAAAGTCACGGTCGTTGTCTTGCCGTTTGTACCGGTGATACCGACGAGAGTAAGCTTGTGGGATGGGTTATCATAGAAGTTGGCTGCAGCTATAGCGAGGGCATGGCGTGAGGATCCGACCTTTACTAAAGTGATGTCATTCCTTCCGGCCTTTGCAATCTGCTCCTTTGCCATTTCGAGGTCTTCGCATACAACAGCGCACGCTCCCTTCTCGACTGCTGTAGCAATGTAGCTGTGTCCGTCGCTTGCGAAGCCGCGCACCGCAATGAAAAGTGAGCCCGCAACAGCTTTCCTCGAGTCGTTGCAAATGCTGCTGATTTCCAGCTGTACATTTCCCTCGATTACTGTTGCTCCGCAACCTGCTATGATCTTTTCAAGTATCATTTAAGTACTATCTTTATTGTCTGTCCCTTGTTGTATTTTGTTCCCGCTGCCGGAGTCTGGCTGACTACGTGTCCGATACCTTCGTATGAGCATCTGTAGCCGTTGTTTTCTATCGCGTAGACCGCATCCTTGAGTCCCATTCCCTTCAGGTCTGGAACCGGCAGTCCTGTTCCACTTTCCTTCTCAATGAATTTTGTCTCCATCACAGGAATCTTTCCTGTTTCGCTGATCACATCTCCCCATCCTTTGTCCAGAGACCAGAGAGCATCAACTATTTCCTTGAATGCTGCTGCCGGATATGTACCTCCGTAGAAGTTCTGGGATGTAAGTCCTGACCAGATGGTCACAATCGCGGTATATTTCGGTTCGTCTGCCGGGAAGAATCCTACAAACGTTCCCTGATGCTTCTTCTTGCCGCTTACGCTCATGAACGGATCGCTGCTTCCGGCTCTTTCCTCTTTGTTGAGGACCATTCTTGCTGTACCGGTCTTTCCTCCCACAACGCATTTGGCGTTTTTCAATCTTGTTGCTGTACCTTCCAGGGTTACCATCTTAAGCGCGCGCGTAATGCTGTCGGCTGTTGCTTTCGAACAGATGGATCCGTTGAGGATTTCAGGCTTGAATACCTTCTCTGTTCTTCCGTTGTACTCGATCGACTGGATCAGATAAGGCTTCATCATCTTTCCGCCGTTTGCGATCGCGTTGTAGAACATTGCGATGTTCAGGGCCGGCTGTCTTACCGAGTAACCGATCGCCACAGAAATGAGGTCTGTTCCGCTCCAGCCCTGTGCTTTCGGATCCGGAATATATGCCTTCGTCGCACCTGGTTCTGTCAGGTCGAATGTGTAGGCATCCGGAGCGAGCTTGTATTCGTACAATCTGTTTATGAACTCTTCCTCGTCCTTTCCGTAGTAGTCCTTGATCAGGCGGCGGAATACATAGTTCGATGAAATCTTGAAACCGTCGATGATGCTGATCTGGTTGGTGCTGTTACGGCTTTCGTATCTCGGGATGTATTCGTCTCTGAGCTTCGGATACTCCTTCATTATTCCGTGGTTGCTTGGAATCTTGGTCTCAAGCTCCACATGGCCGTCCTCGAGCAGGGTCAGCAGTGAAACGCTCTTGAATACCGAGCCTGGCTCTGCAGGTCTTCCGATAGCGGAATTGAAGTATTCTCCAAGTACGTTCTTGCTGCTTCTTGAAAGGTTTACCATCGCCTTCACGGCTCCAGTCTTCACGTCGAGGATGACAATGCTTCCTCCCTGTACTTCCGGATTGTTCTCAATCTGTGTTCTGAGTGCCCTGTCGGCTATATCCTGTATATCGATGTCTATTGTTGTGCGGATATCCCTTCCGTGCTGTACCGGAACAGACGTGCTGTCCGGATTTCGGATCATACCCTTATCAGTTCGTTTCATCCATTCGACTCCCATCGTTCCGTGAAGGATGTGGTCATACTGACCTTCGATTCCTACGAATCTGTTTGCTTCAGGATCCTTAGGGTCGATCTTCACGTCTCCGATAACTCTTCTTGCGAGTTCACCGTAAGGATATTGTCTTGTGTCGACCTTCCTGATGATCATTCCGCTCTTGAACTGACCTTCGCAGAAGAGGGGGAGTTCCTGCAGTTTCAGCAATGTGCTGTGGTCAATGCTCTTGGCTATCGGTTTGTTCTTTCTTCCTGTTGCGGTCTTGGAGTCTCGATTGGTTATGATGAGGTTGTAATACCAGTTTCCGTCCTTTCCTTCCTCCTGCAGCACTTCTGCTATTCCGAAGGCCATCTTCTTGGCTTCTTCTCTCCACTTCGCTTCTCTCTCTTTACCCTCCTTGTCATCCTTGGCGAATTCGTCCTTCAGGATGGTGCAGTCCATGTTTACATTGTACATCGGGGTAGAGAATGCAAGCAGCTTTCCGTCGCAGTCCATGATCGCTCCTCTTTCCGGCTCAATCTCGTGCTTGTACTTCCTCGGCTGGAAGTGATGCAGGTAGATTGTCTCGTCGGAAGGGTCCCATAACAGCTGCAGATAGATGATTCTGCCGAGAATCACCAGTGATAAAACAAGGAACAAGCAGTACAGAAACCATAGAGTTCTACTGGTCTTGTGCTGCTCCCTTTTATATATGTTCTTATCTGTTGCCATTCCTTATTTTATTACGCTGGCCGGCTTATCCGGTATCTTTACTTCGGAACCCATCTCGTTCAGCATGGCCTCGATCGTGCTCAGCCTGTTCAGCTCCACGATTTCGCCGACCATGTGTGAGTGGTATATCTTCAACGTCTCAAGTTCCTTCTTGTTTCTCTCGACTTTGAGGGCGGTCTGCTCGACTACGTAGCTGAGCCAGATGTTCGCTCCTCCGATAATGAAGAGTACGAGTATGTATGGAAAGAGTTTGTCAACCCTGAGTCTGAGAAGGAAGCTGCCCTGTCCGATAGAGACCAGCGTCTCCTTGATGGCAGTTCCGACCTTGCTCCAGTCGATCTCCTTTATGTTGAATCTTTTCCAGTCCATGTTACTCTTCTTCTTTCTCTGCTATTCTCAGTTTTGCACTGCGTGCTCTTGTGTTTTCTGATATTTCGCTTTCCTGTGGCAGTATCGGCTTCCTGTTCACTGCCTTGAGCGGAGCCTTGGAGTTGCCGTAGAAATCTTTCTCTGCCTTTCCTTCTATGTTTCCGGCCTTGATGAAGTTCTTCACCATTCTGTCCTCAAGCGAGTGGTATGTTATGACAACCAGTCTGCCTCCAGGCTTCAGAGCTCTTGCCGCGCCGCTCAGGAACTTTTCAAGAGACTTCATCTCCTGGTTGACTTCGATTCTCAAAGCCTGATATACTTTAGCCAGGAACTTGTGCTCGGCGAATTTCGGAAGGGCGCTTTCGATCGCCTTGCCGAGGTCGGTGGTTGTAGCAATCTCTGACGCCTCGCGGGCCTTGCATATCAGCTGGGCTATTCTTCGCGAATTGTCAACCTCGCCGTAGAGTTTCAGAATCTTTTCCAGTTCCTCCTGCTCGTATGAGTTCACGATTTCTGCCGCTGTAAGCTGTGCCTCCTGATTCATTCTCATGTCTAGCGGAGCCTCGTATCTGAAAGAGAATCCTCTTTCTGCAGTGTCGAACTGATGTGATGATACGCCAAGGTCAGCAAGAATTCCGTCGATTCCTTCCGGATATCCCTGATGTATCAGGTGATTGTGTATCCAGCGGAAGTCGCTTCGGATCAAAGTGAGCCTGTCATCGTCCGGCTTGTTTGCGATTGCATCGCTGTCACGGTCGAATGAAACGACTCTGCCCTCGGGAGAAAGTCTTCTGAGAATCTCCGAGGTGTGTCCTCCTCCGCCAAAAGTGGCGTCAGCGTATATTCCTGATGGTGAGCTGATCAAAGCAGAAACGCTTTCATCAAGCAATACTGGGGTGTGATATTCAGACATGTCTGTGCCTCCTGATTTAAGCGCGTCCGG
>JAEIGA010004420.1_pt1 | contig 21747 bp, 20 predicted proteins | sample 9270691 | NCBI WGS metagenome assembly JAEIGA01 (sample SAMN17057246, study PRJNA624740) | gut metagenome | biome: biome; isolation source: fecal sample | host: Bos grunniens | place: China: Xizang | collected 2019 | reverse complement strand
TCGGCCTCCGCGCTGTCGCTATCGCTCCAACGCTCCGGGCTCGAATATTAGGGGGAAGCCTACCGGTGGTTTCGTCGCTGCGCGACTCCACCACCGGCTACTGTCTTTCGCCCCTATCGGGGCTTCAAATTCCGCTCGCTTCGCTCGCCAACTTCCGATTTATCGAGCTATTTGAAACACAAACCACCCCACACAAAAAGCCCACCCTGCTTGGGGTGGGCTTTTTGTGAAAAGCGTTGTTGGCGGTGCAAGCACGTGGGGGATTACTCCGCCCAGGTGAGGACAACCTTGCCGGATTTGCCGGAGTTCATGACGTTGAAGCCCTCCTCGAAATCGGTGTAGTGCATGCGGTGGGTGATGATGGGGGAGACATCGAGCCCGGAGCGGAGCATGGCGTCCATCTTCTGCCAGGTGGCGTACATCTCACGGCCGTAGATCCCCTTCATCTTGAGGCCCTTCCACACGAAGGTGTTCCAGTCGATGCCGGAGCCGCCGGGCTGGATGCCGAGCAGGGAAATGTTGGCACCGTAAGCGGAGTGGGCAATGATGTCCTTCAGGCAAGCGGGGGCGCCGCTCATCTCTAAGCACACGCCGAAGCCCTCATCAATGCCGAGATCCTCGCGGGCGGCGGCAATGGAGTCACCACCGATGACGTTCACCGTGCGGTCCGCGCCGAGGGTCTTGGCAAGGCCGAGCTTGTAGTCGCTCACGTCGGTGATGGTGACGGTGCGGGCGCCGGCCTTTTTGCAGACAGCGGCAGCCATGGAGCCGATGAGGCCTGCACCGGTGATGAGCACGTCCTCACCCACGAGATCCCAAGAGAGGGCGGTGTGGGTGGCGTTGCCGAGGGGGTCGAGGATGGAGGCAATCTCCATGGGCATGTCCTTGTGAATGCGAATCACGTTGGACTGGGGGATGGAAAGATACTCTGCGAAGCAACCGGGGCGGTTCACGCCCACGCCCATGGTGTTCGGGCAGAGGTGGAACATGCCGCGGCGGCAGTTGCGGCACTGACCGCAGACGATGTGACCCTCACCGGAGACAACATCACCGGGCTTGAAGCCGGTAACGGCAGAGCCTACGCGCTCGATGATACCGCAGAACTCATGGCCCACGTGCATGCCGACGGGGATGGTCTGCTGGGCCCAGGCGTCCCAGTTCCAGATGTGCAAGTCCGTACCGCAAATGGCGGTTTTGCAAATCTTAATCAATACGTCATTGGGGCCGACCTCAGGCATCGGCACCTCCATCAGTTCCAGCCCTTTATCGGCCTTGGTTTTGACGAGCGCTTTCATGGGCGAAAATACTACTCCTGTTGCCCCGCTTTGGCAAGTCTAATTTTGTGCGAGGAGGCACTTTTTCTGCCATATATTGAACGGGTGGAGCCCCCGTGCACAGTGGGAGCCCCGGAGGGAGGCAAAACAGCTGCCGGACGGGGGATTCGCACGGCGGCGCAATAAATCGGAAGTTGAGGGGGGGATTGCGAGCGCAAGCGCCTGCCACGGCGCGCGAACGCTCGCTGTCGCTCACGCGAAATCATCACCTACCCCGTGGCTCAAAAATGGCGTTTACACGCGGAGGGTGCTCTCGAACTGGCGGAATTGGATAGCCTCGAACAGGTCGTTATCCGTGGGGAACTCATGCCCGGCGAGGTCGGCAATGGTGCGGGCGACGCGCAGGATGCGGTCGAAGGCACGGGCGGAGAGGGCGAACTGCTCTACCGCGCCGAGGAGCATGTCTTGCTGGGCTTGGCTGAGGGGGCAGTAGCGGCGCAGCATGCGGCCGGAGAGGCGGGCGTTGCAGGTGATGCCGGTGCCGGCATAGCGGGCGGTTTGGCGCTCGCGCGCGGCGAGCACTCGGGCGCGAATGGTGGCGCTGCTCTCGCCGTCCGGCTTGCGCAGCAGGCTGGCGGGATCCACCGGCGGCACCTCGATGAGCATGTCGAAGCGGTCCAGCAGGGGGCCGGAAATCTTGCGGCGGTAGCGCAGCACATCCGCGGGGCTGCAGCGACAGGCGCGGCGGGGGTCACCGAGGTAGCCACAGGGGCACGGATTCATGGCAGCAAGCAGCATGAAGGAGCAAGGGAAATCCATGCTGCCGGACGCGCGGGAGATGGTGACCACGCCGCTCTCCAGCGGCTGGCGGAGCGTCTCCAGCGTGCGGCGGTTGAACTCCGGCAGCTCATCCAAAAAGAGCACACCGTTGTGGGCGAGGGTGATCTCACCGGGGGTGATGTTCGAGCCACCGCCCATGAGCCCTACGTCGGAAATGGTGTGGTGCGGTGCGCGGAAGGGGCGCGTGCGCAGCAGCCCCCTGCCCCCCGGCAGCAGGCCGCAGACGGAGTGAATTTTGCTGGTGGTGAGGGATTCCTCTTGCGTGAGGGCGGGCAAAATGCCCGGCAGGCGCGTGGCGAGCATGCTCTTGCCACTGCCGGGGCTGCCGCTCATGAGCAGGTTATGCCCGCCGGCGGCGGCAATCTCCATGGCGCGGCGGGCGTAGGGCTGCCCCTTCACGTCTGCAAAGTCCGGTATGTGGTCCGTGGTGTCCGCAGGCGCAGCAGGCTGCACGGGCAAGAAGTGCTCGCGCTCCAGCAGCACCGCCCAAGCATCCGCCAAGGTTTGCACGGCATACACCTGCAAGCCCTCCACCACGGCGGCTTCCTCCGCGTTCTCGGTGGAGACCATGAGGTACTTCAGCCCGGCATCACGCGCGGCAACGGCTTGGGGCAAGATACCGCGCACGCCACGCACCACGCCATCCAGCGCAAGCTCACCGACGAGGCACCACTCATGCAAGCCGGTGGGCACACGGCGGCGGTACTCCTGCGGGATTTCCTTTTGCGTGAAGTTGACTTGCAGGGCAATTTGCAGGCCGATGGCGATGGGGAGGTCGAAGCCGGCGCCCTGCTTTTTCACGTCCGCCGGGGCGAGGTTCACCGTGACAAGCGACTCCCCGGGGAGGAAGAAATGGCTGTTGCGCAGGGCGGAGGTGACGCGCTGCACGCTCTCACGCACGGCGGTATCCGGCAGGCCGACGATGCAGAAGCGGCCGACATCCGCCGCGGGGCGGGCATCCACCTCTACCTGCACGCAGTAGCCGTCAATACCGTTGACAGCAGAGGATTGCAAGCGCGAAATCATAACCGACAGCGTGTGAGTTACTTAACAATAACGCGGGAGCCTACCTCCAGCTTCGAGAAGAGGATGGCACTGGGCTCCTCCGGCAGGCGCACGCAGCCGTGTGACTGGCCGGTACGCTCGATGATGTTGCCCACGTGCAGACCGATGGCGCCGTTGAAGCGCATCCAGTAATCCATCTTGGAGCCCTTGAAGTGAGCCCCTGCGGGCGGGCGCTGGGAGGAGGTGACATTCGCCCGCACGAGGTTGTCATTCGCATCCACAAAGCAGCCATAGCGGGAGGAGCGGTGCTCTCGCTTTTTCTCCGAGATGCGGAAGGTGCCGCGGGGGGTCTCGCTACCGCCGACTCGGCCGGTGCACACGGGGAAGTCCATGGCGATTTGGCCGTTGATGTAGAGGCGGCCGCGCTGCTCCTTGAGCAAGATGACCACGTATGAGTTCGCGGGGTTGTATTGCTCCAGCGCCTTGCCGCGCCAGTAGTCGCGCGAGGTGCGGTAGTTCGGGGAGGCGATGAAGTCCTCCCACCGGTAGCTCACCTTTCTGTTCTTGGTAGCGGCGTCCCATTCATCACCCATGCGGCGGTAATCCTCCGCGGTAGGGGTGCAGGCAGCAGGCAGCAAAGCTGCTGCTACAAAAAGCGGTAATAAGTTGCGTTTCATGAGCATGTATACTCCTTAAATCAGGTATGACTCCAGACGTGCGGCAAACTCGCGCGGCAAAATGGCCTCCACCAAGGCGTCATTGCCCTCATACTCCGTGCTGAGCACCTTGCCATCGCGGTGCATGATGGCGATGATGCGGCTCTCCGCCAGCGGAATGCGATAGCGGGCGGTGGTGACGCGGTGTGAGAGCATCTCCACGCAGGCCTGCATGAGGGCATCCGTCCCCAGGGCTTCCGGCACGCTCATGCACAGGCTGGGGCACTGCACCTTGGCGCTCAGGGCAGCCAGCTGGCTGTCACGCTGATCCTCGGGGATGAGGTCTATCTTGTTCCAGACGACGACCATGGGCTTATCCTCCGCGCCGAGCTCGGCGAGCACCTCGCAGGTGGTCTCGTAGTGGCGCAGCGCCTCGCGGTCGCTGGCATCCACCACTTGGATGAGGAAATCCGCCAAGGTGGCCTCCTCAAGGGTGGATTTGAAGGCCTCCACCAAGCGGTGCGGCAGGTTGCGGATGAAGCCGACGGTGTCCGTGAGCACCAGCGGCTGGCCGTCCGGCAGCTCAATCTTGCGGCTGGTGGTATCCAGCGTAGCGAACAGGATGTTTTGCGCGAGCACACCGGCGCCGGTGATGAGATTCAACAGAGAGGATTTGCCGGCATTCGTGTAGCCCACAATGGCCGCGGTGGGTATGCCCTGGCGGTTGCGCTCCTTGCGCTGGGTGCCACGCTGGCGGCGCACCACCTCCAGCTCCGCGCGGATGTTTTCGATGCGCTCGTGGGCCAAGCGGCGGTCCACCTCAATCTGTTTTTCACCCTCACCACGGGCTGCAGCGCCGCCGCCTTTGCCACCACCGGAGCCGCCGCGCTGGCGGTCCAAGTGCTTCCACATGCCGGCCATGCGGGGCAAGGCGTATTGCATGCGCGCGAGGTCCACCTGCAGCACGGCCTCGCGAGTGCGGGCGCGCTTCGCAAAGATGTCGAGGATAATCTCCTCACGGTCCATGACCACGATGGGCTCACCCTCCCACTTGCGCTGCACGGTCGTGCCGTTGATGGTGAGCTCCTGCGTTTCTAGGAACTCCTCCCACTCGCGCTGTTGCGAGGGGGCAAGCAGGTTGTCAAAAATCACACAATCCGCCTTGATGGCGTGCGCCAAATCGCGGATTTCCTTAGCCTTACCGATACCGCAGAGGAACTTGGCCTGCATCTCGCGAATGAACTCCAAGCGCACCTCCGCAATGCCGATGCCGAGGTTGCTCACCAAGTCCTCCAACTCCGCCAGCAGGGCGGTGCGCTCACGGCGGGACTCACCGGGCATGCCCAGCCCCACGACGAGCGCGCGCTCGAACGTCTCCGGCTTTTCTCTGATTTCAAATGACATACATCAATCAAAGCTCTGAGATGAAGTGGTGGGCACATCCCTCAGATAATCCCTGTTATAAGAGTTACAGTTACACTCACCGCATGCGCTGAGAGCAACAGCAGCAATGGCTCCGAGCACGGAAATGGCTATAATTTTCATACGCCCACTATTCAACTACATTCCCCTGCTCTTTGCAAGCAAATTCCACGTCCGCCGGAAAAATCAGAACGATGTGCGTTTTTTCAAATAGCGAAGTTAACATTTTTTTGTTGATTCCAATCTGCCCGATAAATAGCACATCAACCATCAACTTTTTAACAGTTTTTACAAAAAACCGTGAACATTTCTCCCATTTCTAACGTCAGGATAAGTAACAAGGGCATGAGCCCCGCCAATTTCAATACAACAACAAGACACATCATGAGCATTACATCCTACACCACCGCAGCATTCGCAGCCGTAGCCGGCATCGCCATCGTTCAGCATGCCGATGCCGCCACCTTTGAAGAAAAACTCAGCGACTTAAACCTTTCCGCAACATACGCGGACAGCGTAGCCGGCAGCATGTCACAGCTTGCCCGCGACCCGCACCAGCTCAACGCGGACTTTTACGCCGTTACCGCCGTAGCAGACCTGATTTATGCTCATAACCTGCAGCAATCCGTTAGACCAGGCGTGCGCCTGCGCCTGCCGAAAGCGCAGCTGCGCAGCGCGATGCAAAAGTTCAAAAACAACAAAGACTCCGCCCATCTGTACGCCTGCCGCGTCACCTCATACGAAAAAGACACCTCCGCCCGCATTCCGGTGCTGGCCGCCTATGCCGTAAAATTGAGCATGACCGGCGAATCCCCCCATAACAACTCCGCCTTCGTCGCCATCTGCGAACCCATGTTCTGCCAGGCCGTTGCCACTATGTACGACATGCTCGGCAATGTGGATGAAAGCTTCGCTGACCAGGTGGCCGTCTCGCTTCTGAAGATGGAAACCAGCGCTCGCATCATTTATGAGCACCTCGAGAAGCTGAATCCGCAGGCGGCGCAGAGGGCAGCACGGCTCGTGCAGGATGATTTGAACAAGATTCGGGCATGCGCCAAGGAGCTGCTGCGCTACAACTGCTACGGCTCCGCCAACCTCCGCACCTTCTGCAAGCGCTTTGCCCAGTAACCAACCGCTTTCCCTACCATGAATACTAACGCTTTATTTGCAGCAGGCATCGCCCTCACCGCCTCCGCCGCCCTCATCCAACAGGCGGAGGCGGCCTCGGCCTCCGAAACCATCGCCCAATATAAAGAGCTCGTCCAATGCTCGCAAGAGATTGAATCACTCATGGCGGAATTGTCCACTGACCCCTTACGCAGGGATGCAACATGCCAGGCGGTCCTCATTTACGGCGTGATGCTTCGTGAGCACGAGGTCGGCCTGCGCATCACGCGCAGTGACTTGGCCAAGGTACCGAGCGCACAGCTTAAACGCCTGGCGGATTGCTTAAAACGCAGCCGAGAGGCCACGGCTCACTATGCCAAGCGCATTCTTGCATACCAAGAAAATGAGTATGCCCGCATCCCTGTGCTGGTGGCCATTACTTCAGGCTACGGTTTGGTCCCTGAGAACGCTCGGCAGCGAGAGTTCCTGAAGCTCACCGCAGGCATCATGTACACCCAGGGGCTGCAAGATACATTCGACCTTATCTCCGATATGGATACGGAGATGCTTGAAACCAGACCCAATGTCGATGACTACCCACTGGACTGCACACTGCTGCAGCTCCAGCGCGCCACGGAGGGCGCCCTGCTCTACCTGCAAAGGATGAACCCGGAGGAGGCAGCACGAGTCAAACGGCTCAACGCAGAAATGCTGCAAAAGCTTAAGAAAGATGCCATTGAGATGCGCCGCGACAACTACCACCATTCCACATACCTCCGCGAATTCTGCCGCAGCTACGGCGAATGACACCACTTTCCGTTATCAGAAAATCGTTTTTGCTTGCAATTCTGCGGAAATGATGGATAATGAGGCCATGACACCGCGGACAAACGCGGAAAAACATCTTACACGACAATGAAAACACTCAAGCGATTCGTACTTGTAGGCGCCCCCGCTTCCGGCAAGGGCACACAGTCTTCCTTCCTCTCCGAGACCTACGGCCTGAAGCCGCTGAGCACCGGCGCCCTGCTGCGCGCTGAGATTGCTGCGGGTTCCGAGCTGGGCTTGGAGGCCAAGAAGTACATGGATGCCGCCATGTTCGTACCGGATGAGGTGGTGAACGGCATCGTTGCCAAGTGGCTGGGTGAGAACCAGGACTGCGGTTGCCTGCTCGACGGCTATCCCCGCACCGTGGCTCAGGCCGAGACCTTGGATGGCAACCTGAGCAACATGGGGCTCGGCGTGGACATCGTTGTTTACCTGAACGTGGCTGCTGAGCTCATCGAGGCTCGCATGCTCAAGCGCAAGGCCTGCCCCGCTTGCGGTGAGACCACCCGCAACGGTGAGGAGGTTTGCCCGAAGTGCGGTGGCGCCATGATTGTGCGCACCGATGACAACCCCGAGGCTTTCGCCAAGCGCCGCAAGGACTACGAGACCCTCACCGTACCCGTGGTAGAGCACTACCGCGCTCAGGGTAAGGTGGTACAGATCGACGTGACGGAGGAGGGTGAGCCGGAGGACGTATCCGCCCGCATCGCCGCTGCCATCCGTGGCTACTGCGAGAAGTAAACCGCCGTTTGCAACATTGATTCATTTCAGGAATGGGTGAGGCAGCCTCACCCATTCCTTTTTTTGTGACATTTATTAAAAAAAGTGAACTTTCAGCTTTACACGCGCGCGAGGTTTGGTATAGTAAGCCTGTTATGAACATTCGTACAACCCTGATGTTGATGGCTGCCACCGTAGCAGCCCCCGTTTATGCCCAGCAACCGGCTGAGGTATTCACGACCCTTTCCGCACCTTCCACGGTGCAGGCCACGGCGGAGCAGCGCGCTGCCGCTATGCCCGCTCTGGCAGTAATGCCTGCCGACACTGAGGTTTGTTACACCGTAACGAACCTGCCCGCTCTGTTTGACAGCATTCACAATGCCGGCATGATGAGCGACCGCGATTATGAATCCATGCCGGAGGAGGTAAAGGCTGTGCACAGCGTGGCCATCGGTGCCGGTGCCGGCAGCGGTAAGACGCTTGAGGCGCTTTCCTCCATTTACAGCATTGCCATGTACAATGAAGGCGGCAATGATGTCCTTCGCAATTGGGCAAAGATGGCCGTGAAGGAGTACCAGGGCGCTCTGGAAGAGCTTGCTGACAAGACGGCAAAGGCCACCATCGCAGACTTTAAGACCGCCATCAGTGAGATTAAGGTAGGCCCCGCCTACGGCGTGCTGGTGGGCACCGCCGGCTCCGAGGCGATGCTGCAGGAGTGGTACAACTCTCTGGTGGAAGAGCTGCAGGAGGAAGACGGCGACAATGGTTTTGCAGCTGTGAATGTGAACGGCTTCAGCGGTATTAAGGTTCAGATGCCCGCCGAGGAGGCTGAGCCCTCCGAGTGGGATGACGAGTATGACATCGCCATGAAGCAAGAGGTGGTCAAGCGCACCGTTTACCTTCTCTTCAAGCTAGAGGGCAACAAGATTATCGCCGTCGTGTGCGAGAACCCGGAGGACATTAAGCTGCCCGCCACCGCTCAGGATTCCGTGCTGGGCACGGGCAAGCTTGCCGCTGCGGATGCCAAGCTGGAAAAGGGCCTGCACATGGTGGGCTACGCCTCCGCTGAGGCAACCAACGCTTACAAGCAGATGATGTATGGCCTCATCTCCCGAGTGGGCAATGACTTGGTGAACGGCTTCAAGGCGCTGGAAGCCCAGGGTGGTGAGAACGGCTCCCGCTTTGCCTCTGCTGCCAAGGGTGCTGAGATCATCCTGACCTCCATCCGAAACTATGCTTTCGCTGCGGGCAAGAACCCGACCTTCGGTATGGCCAGCTGGAGCGGCTCCGACATGGAGTTCGAGCTCGCTTACGACTCCACCGGCGTGGCATACAAGCCCGGCAAGCTCAGCCTCCTCAAGCAGGCTGCTGACCCGAACACCGTGCTCTATGCTGAGTCCACCTACTGGAACAACCCGAACTCCCCGGATTTGAACCAGCTCATCGACTGCGGCTTAGCTGTGTGCGATGGCGTGATTACCACCCTGCCCACCGCTCAGCAGGATGAGGCTGAGGCCAACATGCAGATGGTCAAGGCTTTCCTGCCCGAGGTGAAAGAGGCTATCGCTTCCTTCTCTCTGGTGACGGAGGGTATGGATAACACGATGGGTCTTGTGGTAGACGGCAACGGCACCATGCCCGCTGTGCTCGGCGGCAAGCCCGGCAACACCACCGCCTTCCCCCGCATCGCCTTCTACTCCGGCGTGGCAGACCGCGCTAAGCTCAGCGAAGGTTGGGACAGCATCCTTACCGTAGCCGGCAAGGTAGCCACCAAGGTAGGCTCCGATCCCGCCATCCTCAACATGCTGCCCATCATTCCCCGCACCATCGGCAAGTCCACCAGCTACAGCGTGGCTCTGCCCATGTTCACGGAGAACCTGGTGCCGAACATCACGGTGAGCGACTCCGCTTTCGTGCTCGGCTCCTCCTCCGCGCTGAATGCTGAGATTGCTGAGTCCGCCACGGGCACCATGGACTACACCGGTTGCGTATGCTCCATCAAGTTCGACCCGCTCGCCAAGATGCTCCGCAGCATCGCTACCGACCTGCAGGCCCGCGCTGAGGCTGAGGCTCCCAAGACCGAGCCCACCAAGCCCGCAGCCCCTGCTCCCGTAGTGGTTGAGATGGACGAGGAAGAAGAGTTCGACGAGGACGGCGACTACATCCCCGAGGACGACTTCGATGAGGAGGAGATTTACGCCTACCACTACCGCGAGCCCTCCCCCGCTGAGAGCCGCGCTAACAATGCCGATGATGCCGCAGACGCCGCGGAGGCCATCGCAGAGTACGTTGACAGCGTGAACATGACCGCCACCACCAAGGACGGCAGCTTCATCATTCGCGCTCAGGTGAAGCTCAATAAGTAAGCCTCAGCGCCTCACTCATTCCTTACCTTTCAGCACCGGGCCTCACCGCCCGGTGCTTTTTTGTGGCCCGATTTCAATTTGCGGGCGTTAGCGGTATTTGCGCAGCTCGATAAATCGGAAGTTGGCGATTAGTTTGCGAGCCGTAGGCGTGCGGAATTTTAAGCCCCGTGGTAACGGGGCGGCAGCTCTTAGTAGGCGGTGGAGTGAGCGTCAGCGAACGGAACCCCTGCTAGGATTAAAAATTTAAAAGGAACCCAGGGAACCTGTGGTGACAGCACGTTACTTTCGCCAAACAGCCAATGATTTATGGTGAATGAACAAGGCAACGGTGCTGTCGCCCTACGCTGCGTCGCTGACGCTCCGTCGCACCGGGCTCAATTTTATTTTTTCCGCTAACAGGGGTTCCGCGGCTTCGCCGCTCCACCCCTGCCTAAGGGCTGACGCCCCTATCGGGGCTTAAAATTCCGCTCGCTTCGCTCGCCAACTTCCGATTTATCGGGCAATCAAAAAAATCAGAGTTTGATACGGCGGAGGTTGCGCATGATGAAGAGGGCTACGAGGGCGCTGGTGATGGCGAGGATGCCGCATTGCCACTGGGGGGAGAGGCCTGCGGCGCGCATGGCATACTGCACCAGCACGGACATGATGCCGAGGAAGCAGTCCACCAGATTACCGGCGGCAATCACATCGCCGCGTTTATCATTATCCGCGCGGTCTTGGAGCAAGGCATTGAGCGGAACAAGATAACCGGCAGCCATAAAACCGGTAAAGGCGAGGGAGAGAAGGAACAGAGTGGAGCCGTACGGAATGAGCGCCAGCGCGAGGCAGCCCAAGGTCATGCCCAAGCCACCCACATTCGCCACCCAGGTGCGGATGCGGCGTGCGCAGATGACGGAAGCGAGCACGCCACCGGCAATAGAGCCACCGCTGATCCACGCCATGAGCAGGGCGGAGTCCTTTTGCTGGCCGAGCACGGCAATGAAATCCGCAGAGCTGAGCACGGGGTGAGCATCTTCCGCCATTTGGAGGGCAATGAGCATCATGGTGCCCGCAATGAACCAGAAGTAGCCGATGCCTACCTCGCTATTGCGCAGCGCGGGGTTGCGCCAGAGCATGCGCAGCTGGGCAAAGTGCTCCCACAGCAGGCTCCAGCGGAAGGGGCTACGGCTTTCCGGCTTAAAGCGGGGGATGGTGAAGCTGAGCAGCAGCACCAGCACGGCCCCCACCGTGGCGCAGGCACAGGGCCAGGCAGCAGCCTCGTACCCGGCCTCGCTGCCCCAGTGCAACAAGAGCATGTAAACCAAGGAAAGCGCGCCGATTTGGCCGATGAGCAGCGCCAGCATGGAGCTAATCTCCAAAATACCGCTGGCAAAGCCGATGTTCTCGGAGCCGACGATGTCCTTCACCAAGCCTTTTTTGGCCGGGCTGAAAAACATGGCCTGCACGCAGAATATGGAGAAAAAGCCGACGGCTACCCATAAATTATGCATGAAAAGCCCCGCCGTCATGCCTGCCAGCACTATGACCTGCAGTAGCACCATGCCCTGCAGCAGGCGGGTTTTGCAGTAGCGGTCCGCCAACCAGCCCCCCAGCGGTGAGAAAAGCACGAAGGGCAGCACAATCAACACGGAAAGCGGGTACTGCAGCGGCTGCATCAGCCATATACCCAAGGCAATAAGGAGGAACTGCACGCCCTTCTCATTCAGTGAGTTCATGGATTGGATGACCGTCAGGCTCCAAAAGGAGCGCCAAGGGGTTGATTTTGCGGGTTGAGCGGAATCTTGCATAATAATTTGAGTATGAAAAAGAGCCGCGCCCGAAAGCGCGGCCGAGACAGGAAGGGAATGGGGGCGTTATTGCCAGTTATTATCCTGCATGAACATGGCAGCATTTTGCTGCCCTTGGGCAGCGGCTTTGCGCACCCAGAACTGAGCTTGCTGCACGTTTTGCGGAACACCGAGCCCCATGAAATAACACTTACCGAGGTTGTACTGGCCATCGGCATCGCCCATTTGGGCAGCCATGGTGAAGTACTCCGCCGCCATGGAGTGATTTTGCTCCACGCCTTGGCCATTCAGGTAATGGAGGCCGAGGTTGTTGTACGCGACGGCATTCCCCTGCTCCGCAGCCTTTTTGTACCAGAGCACGGCCTGCTCCATGCTGGCGGGCACGCCCGCGCCGGAGTAGTAGCAAGAGGCCAAGTTGATTTGCGCATCCGCATTACCGGCCTGCGCGGCCTTGGTGTACCACTGAGCGGCCAGCACGGGGTCTTTCTTCACGCCGTAGCCGAAATCATAGCACTTGCCGAGCATCAACTGCGCATCCGCATTGCCACGCGCTGCGGCTTTCTTGTACAGAGCCACCGCAGCATCATAATTTTTCGCGGCAAAGTGGGTCTGAGCCCCGGAGTACATGGCCTCCGGGGTCTCACACGCGGTAAAAATGCCCAAGAAAAGCACCGAAGCGCCGAGAATGAGCTGTTTTTTCATGATGAGAGAGTTCCGTTTGCGAGTTGGCTATTACTCCTGAGCCAGCAGATAGCGCTCGGCCTCGATGGCGGCCCAGCAGCCCATACCGGCAGCGGATACTGCCTGGCGGTACACGGGGTCTGCCACGTCACCGGCGGCAAAGAGGCCGGGGGTCTTGGTAGCGGTGCCACCGTTGGTGCGAATGATGAAACCGGCTTCATCCACATCCACCAAATCACCCACGAACTTGCTGTTGGGCTTGTGGCCGATGGCCATGAACACGCACTTGACCTCCAGCGGGCGCTGCTCACCGGTCACGGTGTCCTGCAGCATGATGCTGCACAGCTCACCGGCGTCATCCTTGTTGTAGGAGGCAATGGTGCTGTTCCACAGCGGCTCAATCTTCGGGTTGGAGAGCACGCGCTGCTGCATGGCCTTGCTGGCGCGCAGCTGGTCGCGGCGGTGAATGAGGTATACCTTGCTGGCAAAGCGGGTCAGGAAGGTGGCCTCCTCGCAGGCGCTGTCGCCACCGCCCACTACGCACACGGGCACATCGCGGTAGAATGCGCCGTCGCAGGTGGCGCATGCCGTCAGACCGTGGCCGATGAGCTCTTTCTCACCCTCCAAGCCCAAGTAGCGAGCCGTGGCTCCCGTGGCAATAATCACAGCCTTCGCCTTGTAGGCACCACCGGAAGTCGTTACCACGAACATATCGCTGCAGGCCTCCTTGGTGACGGAAATCACGTTCTCGTATGCATAGCGAGCACCGAACTTCTCCGCCTGCTGGCTCATGTTGAACATCAAATCCGGCCCCATGATACCCTCCGGGAAGCCCGGGAAGTTCTCAATCTCCGTGGTGGTTGTAAGCTGGCCGCCCAGCTGCTCACCCGTGAACACCAAGGGTGACAAATCCGCACGTGCCGCATAAATGGCTGCCGTGTAGCCGGCAGGCCCCGTTCCTATAATAATCAATTTCTCGTCCATTGCCCACATGTTACAAAATTACCGACCAAACCGCAAGGATATTATGCGTCAATAGGCCTGTTATTGTGACATACATTAGAATTTTTCTAAAAAAATTAGCTGTCATCGAAAAAAAATCGATGACAGCCGTGAAAAAAAGAGAGGAACGCAGCATCAGTGCTTGCCGCAGCGGCACTCGTGGCCCTCGCCGTGGCCGTGGCCACCGCAGCACTCATGGCCATCCTCGTGGCCGTGGCCACCGCAGCAGCATTCGTGCTCACCGTCATGCTTGTGGTCGCAATCGCTGTCGCAGTCATCACAGTTGCCGCTGCAACCGCCACCGCAAGAGCAAGAGCTCATCTGCTGCTGCAGGGTCTCGGCCACCTCCTCATCAGTGGGAACGGTGCCGTTATTGATAGCCATGCAAAGGTACTGATTCACCGTAGAGAGCAGCTCATCGAGCTCCATGCGGGCCTCCAGATAACCGCGGCACACATCATTGTCCACCACGCTCTGGCGCAGCTCGTTAAACTTGGCAATCTCCTCATCGGAGGGAGCCATACCGGCCATCTGCTTGTTGCGCAGCTCTTCGCCGAAGTCCTCAGCCTTGCGGTACAGGGCGGTAGCATCGGGAGACTGGAAGAAAAGACGGATGCGGGCGTGAGCAGAAACCACTTTCTGGCACTGCGTAAAGCCGTGAGCCAACTCAGAAGTCAGCTTGGCAAGTTCAGGTGTAAGGGAGGTATTTGACATAACACCGCCACAATAGCATACAGCCGAGCATAAATCAATTCTGCATTAAGTCAGCATTTTTTACCCGCCGGGAGCTAATATGCGCGGAAATTAAGCAAATATCACGCCTCCGCCTGCATTTTCTCTTGGCAATGGGCATGAGCCTGTGCTATAATACCATGCACATGAGAGCGGCTGATTGCAAAAGGACCACGGCAGAAACGGATATTGCACTGGAATTGAATCTGGATGGCACAGGCAAGGTGGACATCCACACAGGGCATGCTTTTTTTGACCACATGCTCAACCTGTTGGCACGCCACAGCATGATGGACATGAAGCTTTGCACCAAGGGCGATTTGGAGGTGGACGCCCACCACACGGTGGAGGACACCGGCATCGTCATCGGCGACACCATTCTGCGAGCCTTGGGAGACAAGCGTGGCATACGCCGTTACGGCTGCTCATACGTGCCGATGGATGAGACGCTGTGCCGCTGCGTCATCGACATCTCGAACCGCCCGTACTTAGAGTTCCGCGCGCCGCAGGGGGCGGCAGATGCGCCGAACATGCCGCTCTCCCTCACCGTGGAGTTCTGCCGCGCCATCGTGAACAACCTGCGCTGCAACCTGCACATCGAGGTGCTTTACGGCATGGATGGCCACCACATTGCGGAAGCCGTGTTCAAGAGTTTGGCACGCGCCCTGCGTGAGGCGGTGGAGCTCGACCCGCGCGCGGCAGGCATGATACCCTCCACCAAAGGCAGTCTATAATGGCAAGGATATGAAGAAACTCGGCATCATCGACTACGGAGCAGGCAACTTGGCCAGCGTGTGCAACTCCTTCCGCGCCATAGGGGTGGAGGGGCACCTTGTACGCAGGGCGGAGGACCTGGCCGGCATCACCCACTTGGTATTGCCGGGAGTGGGTGCTTTCGGTGATTGCGGCACAGCCTTGCGCGCGCAAGGGCTCGACACCGCCATACGCGACTGGGTGGCGCAGGACAGGCCCTTCCTCGGCATCTGCATCGGCTACCAAATCCTTTTTGACAGCAGCGAAGAGACCCCCGGCGTGCCGGGACTGGGCATCTTTGCCGGCAAGGTGCGCCGCTTCCGTGGGGCGGAGCTCAAAATCCCGCACATGGGGTGGAACACCGTGCACCCCACCACCCCCGGCGCAGGCATTTGGGCCGGTATGGGCGCAGAGCCGCACTTTTACTACGTGCACTCCTACTTCCCCGAGCCGGAGGATGCCTCCATCATCTCCGCCACCAGCGAATACGGAGAGGTGTACGCCGCAGCCATCTGCCGCGGTAAGCTGGTTGCTACGCAATTTCACCCGGAAAAGAGCCAAAAACTCGGGCTCAAATTATTGGAAAACTTTCTTAATGTCTGACAGGCCGTGAAAACACTTGATCGATACATATTACGCCAATTGATAGCCGTTACCCTGCTTGGGGTAATGTCGCTGACACTGCTGATGCTGCTGGGGCAGTTATTCAAGGAATTACACAGCCTGCTGGTGGAAAGCGGAGCCCCGCCCACCATTGTGATTGATTTCATCCTACAGGTGATTCCCTTCTCCCTGACCTTCACGGTGCCGTGGGGATTCCTGACCGCGGTGTTGCTGGTGTATGGGCGCTTGGCTGCGGACAATGAGCTGACATCCATGCGCATGGCAGGCCTGAGCCTGTGGCGTTTGAGCATGCCGGCCATCGGCATGGGTGTGGTGCTCTCCGCCCTTTGCTATTACATTAACATTGAGGTAGCCCCGCGTGGCAAGCAGGCTATGAGTGAGCTGGTCATGACTGCCGCCATGGACAACCCCCGCAACCTCATCAACGCCAGCCAAAACTCCACCAAGCTGGACGGCATCCAGCTCATCACGGATGGCCGCGCCGGTGACCGCCTGACCGGGGTGCACATTTACCCCCTGCCCAAGCCCGCTAAAAAGAATGCAAAGGGCGACAAAAACAAGCCAAGCACCGACAAAAAGGGGCCCATGGGTAACATGGAAGGATTCGCGGAGATGCACGCAGAATCCGCCCTCGTGGGTGATTTTGACCGCGCCACGCGTGAGCTGACACTTACCCTCTACAACGTCACTATTGAGCAAGAGCAGGAAAACGGCCGCTACATCAACCGCCCCAGCTTGGCGGAAATGCCGCTGAAAGTGCACATTCCCATACGCACACAGCGCAAGATGAAGCCCAACCGCTTTACCAATGCGGAAATAGCGGAGGTGTTGGAGCACTGGGAAGCCGTGCGCCCCATTGACCCCAAGGTGATGGAGCGCTACAAAAACGCCGGCACCAAGCTGCACATGTTCCCCTGCGCCTCCAACCTGTGGGATGCCGCATACACGGACACAAAGTTCTACCACAGCAGCATGAAGACCAAGGAAGAGCGAGCCTTCCGCACGGAGGGTGTGCAGCGCGCCTCTTTCGCTTGCGCCTGCATTGTATTCTCCCTCATCGGCGTACCGCTGGCCATCACCGCCCGCCGCCGCGATACCTCCACCGGCTTTGCCATCGGCATTTTGGTAGCAGCGGTATACTTTGTGGCGCTCGTGTTCTGCGAAACCACGCGCAAATCCGGAGGCATTACACCCTACATTGTACTTTGGGTGCCGAACATCCTCGGCATTGCCTTCGCTATTTGGCAGCATGCCAAGGCCAAATACAGAGGATAAACAACATACAGCCGACATGAGACTCCCAGACTTCATTTACACAGCAGCATGTGCCGTGCTCTGCTCTTTGGCAGCGTGCTCTCAGCTCAGCACCCCGGGCCCGTCAAGCTCCGTCACGCGACAAGAAGCGATTTCCATTGCTGAGAGCTACGTGAGCCTCACTTGGACAGCCGAAGCCCGCCACCGCATGCACGGTACTGCCCCGGACGGGCAACGCGTCGATACGCCGGATGCCGCAGCAGCCCCCACCATTGGCGACACCGCGTGGTGGCACATCGGCACCAACCAAGGCATGCCCTACAAGTGGGGCGGCTTCGATACCCCGGAGCAATTTACCGCACGTTTGGCGAATGACACCACGGTATACGCCGGAGACTACGCCTCCAAAGACAAAATTGCCGGCGGTGATGACGCCGTCTGCCGCTACGCAGCGGGCATTGACTGCAGTGGCTACGTTTCCCGCTGCTGGAGGCTGGAACGGCCGTACTCCACGCGCGAGCTGGCGAGCCTGTGCACCGCCCTGCCCGATTTTTCCGAGCTCCGCCCCGGCGATATTTTGCTTCGCGAAGGGGTGCACGTGCTGCTCTTCTACAAATGGGCGAATGCGGAACGCACCAAACTTTACGTCTTTGAGTCCGCCGGGCATCCCCATTCTAAGTGCATGTGCACCACGTGGTCCACGGACAGCCTGCGTAAATACGGCTACTTCCCCTACCGCTATAAGAATATGCGCTGAGCCCAAGCCTCTCAGCGGCACGCGCCGGAGCAATTCCTGATATGCTCTGTTTAAGATTTTAGTTGACCGCAAACCGCGCGATAAATCGGAAGTTGAAGGGGTGATGGTGGGGTATTTTGCGAGCCGCAGGCGAGCGGAATTCAGAGCCCCGGAGGGGCGCCATACAATAGCCCGGCGGTGGCCTGCCACGGCGTAGCAAGCGAGCGAAGCGAGACGCGAAGACGGGAGCCCCGTAAGGGGCGGAACCCCGGGAACCGCCAAAAAAAAATAAATGCGAACCCCGGAGGGGTGGCATAAAGCGTGGCGCAAAAATGCCGCATTGTTTCAAAATGTCGCAAACACAAAAAACACGCGCCCACCCCAGCTCGGAGCGTCGCTTCGCTCCGTCGCTCCGGGCTCCATTCTCTTTTTGTGTTGTACCGGTGGTTGCGCGGCTACGCCGCTCCACCACCGGCTATTGTCTTTCGCCCCTTACGGGGCTCTAATTTAGGCTCGCTTGCGCTCGCAAATTATCCAACAAATTCCTTTTCAACTTCCGATTTATCGAGCAGAGGGACGACACGGCCTAACACACGCATGCTGCGCGAAAAAAAGGCGTTGCCCCTTTCCGCCACGAGAGCGAAAAGGGGCAACTGTGAGAAATAATGCTGAGTGCGGCAATTAGGGCTTCACAACGGAAGCAAGCACCACCGTGCCGTTGAAGGGAGTAGCCACGTTGGCCGGCATCTCTACCTGACCCAAGCGGAAAGACTCACCCAACTTAACGTCGGTGATGTCACCCTCGATGCAGCAGGGGATGTCCTTCACAGCGCACTTAACGGGTACCTCGTACACGATCTGGTGTACAACACCACCCATGCCCACGCCAACGGGAGTACCGTTGAGCTTCACAGCAACCTTCGTCTTAACAACGGTATCGGGCGTTACAGCCTCGAAGTCAAGGTGAGACACAGCGTCCGTCAGGAAGTTGCGCTGCACGTCCTTGAGCATGGCAAGAACCTCCTTGCCGTCGAGGTCGAGCTTCACCAGAGCGTGGTCGGAGTCAGCAGCACCGAGGAATACGCGAACGTCAGCCACGGAAGCCTGGATGTTCACATTGCCCTCTACAGCCGGACCGTATACAACGCAGGGAACGATGCCCTGAGCACGCAGAGCGTTGAGCTTACCGGTACCGGATACCTCACGCTTCGTCACTTTAAGAGTAAGATCTGTCATATCTTTATCTATGTTAGAAATTGTGTTTATTTGGAGTTCTTCCGACGTCGGTGCGCGTTTCAGTCACCCGCCGGGTTGGTCTCGCTCACGCCACTAGGCATGCGCGGGCGACCAAAATGCCACTTTTATTAAGAAAAGTCAAGCTAAATTCAAACAAAGTCGTATTTTTTTATTGTAAACAGCTAATTTTGTGCTAGACTGGCGGACGAGATGAGAAACCACCACAAACTTACTCTGATATTTGCGAGCGGATTACTGTTAGCCTCGTGCGGGCACACCCTGCAGTCCGAGAGCGGGCTCTACAATGTGAAGCTGGAGCGCACGGTAAAAGTACCGGTGAAAGGATTTTGGACCTGGGGTAAGGGCAATCCCTACGCCAACCAGAAGACCGGCAGCATTTACATACACCCCTTGGATGTATCTCGCGTGCAGAAGGAGTACCCGGATTTGGCGCCCATCTTCCAAATTCAGATGCAGGACTACACGGTACAAGCCATTGCCAAGTCACTGCGCGAGCTGAACGCCGCCAATAATACCAACTGGGTCATCACCACCAATCCCGCCCAGGCGGATGTGTGCATCAACATGGCCTTGGTACACTTCAGCGCACAGCGCCCGGGGCTGGGTGTAGCAGCAAAAGTAGGTAGTGTATTCGCCCCGGTGCCGGGAGTGGGTACGGTAGTGGGCAGCGTAGCCTCCGGCGACATCTGCATCGAATGCACCATGCGTGACACCAAGACGGGACAACTGCTGATGGCCTTCAAGGATGAGAACCGCAAGAAAGCGCGCATTTACAGCAGCGCAGCATACTCCCGCAGCGGCAATGCTGACCTGAACCTCAAGGAGTGGGCGCAGGATATGGCGGACATCATCCGCGGAACCGCATTCGACCGTATCGGCAACGGCACCTACCGTGACCGCCTCAATGAGCGTTCCTCGGTCGGCGCTATGATTGACGGTTCGTTCTGATATTAACACAAGGCAAGCATGAGCAACGAGAATCCCGCTCCGCTCGAGCAACGGCTAAAGGAATACCTGCAAGCCCCTGGCTACGAAGCGCAAGACAGCTCCGCCATAGCGCGGGGTATGGAGCTGGATTCTCGCGAGCGCCCTGCCCTGCGCGAGCTCATAAAAACCTGGCACGAAGAGGGCACACTCATGCGCCTGAGCAAGGGGCGCTACATTCTGAAAGCAGCAGCGGAAACGCCGCTGGAAGGGCGCATCCGTAAAATAAAAAATACGGTTATCTTCATACCGAACGCAGCAGGACAAAACGTGCTGCGTGCTATGATGAACGGCAGAGCGGAGCAAAACATAGAGCTCCCCATCTCCAAACACCGTGACGCCGGCGCGATGGATGGCGACAAAGTCCGTTGCACCGTGCGCCGCACCGTCCCCATGCACTTGCGCCGCACCAGAGGCCGCAAATCCCGCCCGGATACCTCGATGCTGCAATATGAAGCTGCGGTGGATGCCATTTTGGAGCGTCGCAGTGGCACTTGGGTGGGTATCTACCGCCCCTTTGCCAAGTACGGTAGCATGATAGGAGATGGCAAGACCAGCCCGGAGTTCGTTAAGCTGATGGAGCCACCGCCCGCAAACCTACTGGCAGGCATGGTGATTGCCGTGCAGGCCCTCAGCTATCCCGTGGGCACCATGCAGGCTACGGGGCGCATTGATTCCGTGCTCGGTTGGCCGGAGGATGACGGGGTGGACATCACCACCGTCATGCGCCGGTACGACCTCGCGGCCGATTTTCCGGAAGCCGTGCTGGCGGAATCCTCAGCCCTGCCGGAAGAGATACCGGTGGAAGAGATTAATGCCCGCTTGGACTGCCGAGACGACTTGGTATTCACCATCGACCCCAGTACCGCTAGGGATTATGATGATGCCATTTGCGTGCGCACACTGGAAAACGGTTGGGAGTTAGATGTGCACATAGCGGACGTCAGCTACTACGTGCGCCCGAATACCGCATTGGACTCCGAGGCACAAAAGCGAGGCAACTCCACCTACTTGCCCGACCGCGTACTCCCCATGCTGCCCCCCAAGCTCTGTGATGAGCTCTGCTCCCTCAAAGAAGGGGTGGACAGGCTCACCCGCCTGTGCCGCATGCGCATCAACCGCAAGGGTGAGGTCTTCCATGCCTCGTTTTTCAATGCCGTCATCCGCTCCTGCAAGCGCATGGACTACGGCACCGCGCTGGCCGTGCTGGAAAAGCGCGGAACCTGTGGCCATACAGCGGTGGATGCTGCACTCAGCACCGCGCATGCGCTGGCTACCGTTCTGCGCGCCCGCCGCATGAAGCAAGGCGCGCTCGATTTGGAGGTGCCGGAGCTGCGACTCCTTTTGGATGAGCGCGGGCACGTAACCGGCGTGGAAACGGAGCGCAGCGACATTGCCCACCAGCTGATAGAAGAGTTCATGCTCGCGGCAAATGAAACGGTGGCCGCAGGGCTTACAAAAATGCTCACGCCCACCGTATACCGCATTCACGAAGAACCGGACCCAAACAAGTTGCAGACCTTTGCCTCCATGGCGCGTAGCTATGGCATCAAAGCCGGCACTCTCATCTCCCGCGAGGAGTTGTCACAAGTAAGCGCTCAGGTCAAAGCGCACCCCGACTCCGCCATCCTCACCACGGCTCTGCTCAAAGCCATGATGCGCGCGCGCTACTCCACCCGCGCACTCGGGCACTTCGGCTTGGCTAAGGGGGACTACTGC
>JAEIGA010004419.1_pt1 | contig 21749 bp, 15 predicted proteins | sample 9270691 | NCBI WGS metagenome assembly JAEIGA01 (sample SAMN17057246, study PRJNA624740) | gut metagenome | biome: biome; isolation source: fecal sample | host: Bos grunniens | place: China: Xizang | collected 2019 | reverse complement strand
GTTGCTATGTATTGGCACCAAATTTCTATGCAACTTTATGAAGGTGAAAAAAATTACAACAATATAGCAGATGTAATTAATAGTTTAATAGAAAAGGCAAAGAAAAATTGTTCAAAAGATTTGCTTGTGTGTGATGACTCTATCTTGGTTGATATGGAAAAGCAAAGGACAATATTTGATGTATTAAAAAGAGAACTTCGCCTTGATTCTACTCAATTTAAGGTTTTTTATCAGCCAATTTATTCTATTCAGGAAGATAAATTAGTTTACATGGAAGCATTGGCTCGTTTAGAGTGTCCTGAATTTGGAAATGTTTCACCTATGGAATTTATTGCTGTTGCAGAACGAAAAGGATTAATTGAAAAACTTGGAGATGTTGTTTTAGAAAAGGTTTGTAAGTTTATTTCAGAAAATAAAAATATTGTGAATGCAGTTTCTGTAAACTTTTCTGTATATCAAATTTCTTCGCCTCATATTGCAGATAAAATTTTGAAATTGATAGAAAAATATAAAATTTTGCCTTCAAATATTATTATAGAAATTACAGAAAGTGTATTTATTGAAAATTTTGCTATAATAAACAAAAGTATTGAAGCACTAACTTCTGCAGGTGTAAAATTCTATCTTGATGACTTTGGAACAGGATATTCAAATTTAACAAATGTTGTTACATTGCCTTTTTCTACTGTAAAAATGGATAGATCTTTAGTTTTAATGATGGAAAAAAATTCTAGAAGTTGCAGGCTCATTAAAAATCTTGTAAGTACTTTTAAAGATTCAAACTTTTCTGTTTTGGTAGAAGGCGTAGAAACAGAAAATCAAAACAATTTGGTAAAAGAAGCTGGCGTTGACTACATTCAAGGTTATCTTTATAGTAGACCAATTCCTAAAGATGAGTGTATTAAATTGTTAAAAAAACAAAATTAGAAAGTAATAATTTCTTCGTAAACTTGAATTGCAAATTGATCTGTCATTCCAGAAATAAATTCTATTACACACTTTGTGTAAGATTCGTTATCATTTATGTCAAAAATCTGTGGAGAATTTAATCTTAAAATTGATTTTTTGTCGATGTAGGAATGTTTTTCAACAATGAATGGTTTATAAGCAGTTGTTTTTACAAGCCACAATTCAAATGTTTGTTGCAATTTTGGATACAATCGCAATGCTTGAGCAACCCGTCCAGATTTTGCGTAAGGATGAGTTTTCATTAATGTTCTAAAAATTGTTTGAATTACGTTTTCAGCGTAAATTGCAAATTCTTTTAAACGCCAATGATTATAAATATATGCAAAATTAAATTTTTTAATTTCCAAAATAAATTTAAAATATTCATCAGAAAAGCAAAGACCTTTTTCTATGGAACTTTGTTCGCATAAGTCTACAATCAAATCATTTATTAATACAGTTGTGTTTATGGCTTTTCCGCTTCTTAATGCATGTGCACCTTTTTTTTCAAATCCTAAAGTTGAGCCAACAATTTCGCGCAAAACTCTGTAAGAAGCCATATCCAAAATGTGATAGGCACGGGCGTCTTCAATGTCGCGTCCAAGGTATGCAATTTTGTCTGCAATTTTTACAACGCAACCTTCCCATGTATACGGCTGAATAAAACCTGGGCGTTTCATTGAATACAAATCTATTGCTTCATTGCGTGGCTTTATTCCTTGTTGATCAATTTCGCCACAATGGCAAATTAAACCGTCTCTTACGGCATAAGTTAAATTTAATGGTTGTTCAACACCATTTGGGTCTTGCAAAGTTTCTATGTAATCTGCAAAAAAAAGTGAATTGCGTTCGTGCCAGAATTTTTTTGGAGCATTGGCACCTTCTTTTTGTTCTAAAAGATTGTTTAAGCAATCTTCTCCGTGGTGTCCAAAAGGTGCGTGCCCAATGTCGTGACCAATTGCTATTGTAGAAGTTAACGTGTCGTTTAAACCCAAGTATTTTGCAATTGTAGAAGAAACTGAGGCAACATGAGAAACGTGTTCCATTCTTGTACAGATATGATCATTGTGTGGAGCAAAAAAAACTTGTGTTTTGTGTTTTAATCGTCTGTAAGCCTGACAATGTAAAAGTCTTGTATAATCTCTTTCAAATTCAGAGCGAATATCGTTATTTCTAGCGTAAATCTCTGTTTCGCGTTTTATAGACTTTTTCCATTTTTCGTTGTTTTCAGAACATTTTTCGTTTTCAAATGCATTTCTCATATTTTTAATATACAAAAAAAAAGACTAACGGTAAAGGAGGCAAACCCGTTAGTCTTTCTAATCTTGGAGTTTTTTAATCTATACTTTAATAATAAAAAATATAAAAAGGAGGATATCGCATTTATCTTTGCTCTATTCATTAATAAAACCGCTTTTTAAAGGATAGGTTACAAAAAATAATACAAAATTTGTAAAAACTTTGTAAATTTGGTAAACTTATAGTTATGGTTATATCGTCAATTGATTTGAAAAACGGACATGTAGTTCAGTTAAAAAATGGAAAAGAACTTGTTTTGCAACGTGATGATGCAGACGCTCTTATTCGCGAATTTGATTTATATGGTGAAGTAGCTGTTATTGATTTGGATGCTGCTTTAGGAAATGTTGATGCTAAAGGTAATACAGTAAACACACCTTTGTTAAAAAGCCTTCTCCATAAAGGAAACGTTCGAACTGGTGGTGGAATTCGTACTGTAAAACGAGCTAAAGAATTAATTAGTCTTGGTGCAGAAAAAGTTATTATTGGTTCTGCCGCTTGGAATTCCAACCCAGAAAATGGTTCTGTTCTTAATGAAGAATTTTTAAATGAATTAGTGCAAGCAATTGGTAAAGATAGAATTATTATTTCTGTTGACGCAATCAATGGGAAAATTGCAGTAAAAGGTTGGACAGAAACTATTGATATTTCTTTAGTTGATGGTGCAAAACAAGCCGAAAAATATTGTTCAGAATTGTTGTTCACTTGTGTAGAAAAAGAAGGTTGTATGCAAGGAACAAATATGGATTATGTAAAACAACTTAGAGAAGCTGTTCATTGCAGAGTTGTGGTTGCCGGTGGTGTTTCTAGTGTTCCAGAAATTCAAGAATTAGAAAAACTTCATTGTGATGTTCAACTTGGAATGGCTTTGTACACAAATAAAGTTGCTTTAAAAGATGCTTTTATTGCTTGTTTAGATTTTGAAAAAATGCCAATGATTCCTGTTATTGCACAAAGTGTAAACGGTGAAGTTTTGATGCAAGGATTTGCAAACGAACAAGCTTTTGAAAAAACATTCGAAACTGGAAAATTAACATTCTGGAGTCGTTCAAGAAATGAACTTTGGACAAAAGGCGACACAAGTGGAAACTTCTTAAACGTTGTAAAATTGCGTGCAGATTGCGACCGAGACTGTGTTCTTGCAACTGTTTTACCAGTTGGACCTTCTTGTCATACAGGAAGTTGGACTTGTTTTGGAACAGATCCAGATGAAAAATCTTCAATGGGAAGATTGTATAATGTAATTGCAGACAGATTTGCAAACCCAAAACCAGGAAGTTATACTGCAACTTTGGACGCAAAACGTGTTAGAGAAAAAGTAGAAGAAGAAGCAGAAGAATTGTGCGAAGCGGACACAAAAGAAGATGTAATTTGGGAAGCCGCAGATTTGTTATACTTTGTTAATGTTTTGCTTTATAAAGAAGGAGTTACTTGGCAAGACGTTTATAATGAGTTAGACAAGAGACATAAAAAGTAATAAAAATTGTTACTATTATTAGTTAATATTTTTTATTAAAGAAAGGGGGTAAGGTAAAAACTGCCTAAAATTTCGCCAGTTTTTATCTTTACTAGTTTGCGTTGCAAACTAAATATTTTCTGCTGTTTTTCACTTTGTTGCAAAACAGCGTAAAAAGTCAATTCCAAAATTGATGTTTTGTTCATTGACTTTTATTTGGGGTGTTTATGATTAAAATACAAAAATATGAAGATATAGAAAAAGAGTTTTTTGAAGGGCGACCTTTTGATGATGTAAATGATGTAGTTGTATCTGTTTTGGATGAAGTTCAGAAAAAAGGTGATGCAGCTTTAAGAATTTATGGTCAAAAATTTGATGTGGCTGTTCCTGGCGTTTTTGAAATTCCTCAGGAAGAATTGCAGGCTGCTGCAGAAAATTTAAAAATCAATAAGCGTGAAATTTACGATGCTTTAGTTTATTCTCACGATTTAGCTTTAAGATTTGCTAAAGAACAAAGAAAATCATTTGCTGATTTTGAAACTGAATTAGAACCTGGTATTTTTACAGGACAAAAAACAATTCCTGTAGAAAGAGCTGGTTGTTATGTTCCTGCTGGAAGATTCCCTCTTTTGTCTTCTGTAATTATGACTGTTACCCCAGCTGTTGCTGCTGGCGTTGGTGAAGTAATTATGTGTACTCCACCAAGAGTTCACCCAGATGATGTTCCAGAAGCAAGTAAATCTGGTGCAGGTGTTCCTGGAAAGGCTTTTGTTGGTGGAAAACCTTATGCAGATGAAGGTGTTATGGCCGCAGCTTATATTTGTGGGGTTAATCACTTGTATGCTGTTGGTGGTTCACAAGCAATTGGTGCAATGGCTTATGGTACAGATTCAATTCCAAAAGTTGATGTAATTGTAGGACCAGGAAATAAATATGTTGCAACTGCAAAAAAATTAGTTTACGGAAAAGTTGGAATTGATATGATTGCAGGCCCAACAGAAGTTATGATTATTGCTGACGAAAGCGCAAATCCAAAATGGGTTGCTGCCGATTTGTTGGCACAAGCTGAACATGACAATGTTGCTCAACCAATTTTGGTTACAAATAACGTGGAACTTGCAGAAAAAGTTAGCATTGAAATTGAAGAACAATTAGACACTTTAACAACAAAAGCTACAGCTCGCCAAAGTGTAGATAATTATGGTTTAATTATTATTGCAGATTCTTTGGAACAAGCTGCAGAAATTGCAAATAAAAAGGCTCCAGAACACTTGGAACTTGCAATGGAAGAAGGCGAAGCCAGAACAAAAATTGAAAATCTTGTTCACAATTATGGTTCGTTATTTATTGGCCACTATTCTGCAGAAGTTTATGGTGATTATGCTGCTGGGTTAAATCATACATTGCCAACTTCCGGAGCTGCAAAATATACTGGTGGTTTAAGTGTAAGAATGTTCTTAAAAACAGTAACAACTTTGCGTGTTGAAAATCAAAAATCGGGACTTGTAAGAAGTGCTGTTGCAGCTGGTTACATTGGCGACGCAGAAGGTCTTTCTGGACACGCCCGTGCTGCTCGCATTCGCATAGAAAGTTAAAATGATAAAATGTCATTTTCGGACTTGATCTGAAAATCTATTTATCGTTTTAAATCCTCGTATCAAGTAAGAGGATGACAATGGCACTTTTTGCTTGTCAAAATGACCTAGATAAAAAAAGGAAAAGAAATTTTTAAGGAAATTATATGATTTTAGATATTGTAAAACTTGGAACTCCTAGCTTAAGAGAAAAATCTGTTCCTGTAGAAGAAATTAATGAAAAAATCAAACAACTTGCAGAAGATATGTTTGAAACTATGATTGAAGCAAACGGAGTAGGCCTTGCTTGTCCTCAAATTGGAAAAAATATCAGAATGTTTGTTTTAATTGCAGATGATGATGTTAGACGGGTTTTTATTAATCCAACAATTATTAAAACTTCTGAAGAAACTTGTGATTATGAAGAAGGTTGTTTAAGTGTTCCTCAGTTTTACGAATCTATTACTCGTCCAGAAAAAGTTACTGTTCAAGCTTGGAACGAAAACGGAAAACCTTTTACTTTAGAAGCTGATGGATTTTTGGCAAGAATTATTCAACACGAATATGATCACCTTGATGGAATTATTTATATTGATCGTGGTGATAAAGAATTTGCAGAAAAAACAGAAGCCCAGTTTAAAAAACGTGCAGAACGTGCAGCAGAAAAAGCAAAATTAAAAGAAGCTAAAGCTAAAAAAATTGCAGCAAAAATTGCGGCAAAAGAAGCTAAAAAAAATAAATAAGATTTTGCGGCAAGGATTGGAACACCGCCGCAGGCGTCCACTGGACCGAGTGAGTGAGCGTTGCGAACGAACGAGGGAAGCGGATGAGCGTTAGCGAAGTGTGGAAAGCCTGTTTTTTCTCTGGAACAGAGAAAAAGCCGCCCAGAAAATAATAAAAAAATGAAAGTATTGTATGCAGGAAGCCCAGAAGCGGCAAAAAAAACGTTAGAAATTCTCGTTGAAAATCAGGAAAAGTTTGGTTTTGAAATTGTTGGAGTTTTGTCAAATCCGCCAAGTGCAAAGGGACGCCACAAAGAATTAACTCCAACACCAGTTGCCGCTTATGCTGGCCAGAAAAATATCCCGGTTTTTACCCCTGAACATTTGGACGCCAAGGCCCGTGAGCAAATTGCACCGTTGAATGCAGATTTACTTTTTTGTTTTGCTTATGGTCATATTTTTGGTCCAAAATTTTTGGCACTTTTTCCGTTTGGGGGAGTGAATCTTCATCCTTCTTTGTTGCCAAAGTATCGTGGGTGCACGCCAGTTCCAGCTGCAATTTTAAATAGAGATAAACAAACGGCAATTACAATTCAAACTTTGGGCTTAAAAATGGACGAAGGTGACATTTTGGCTCAAAAAATTGTTGATTTAGATTTTTCTGAAACTGGCGAAAGTTTGTTAAATTTTGCTGCGGAAGAAGGTGCTCAATTATTTTTTGAAGTTGTAGAAAAAACAAATCAAAATATTCAAAATGGAAAAAATGAACTTCCACAAGGAAAAAAACAGGAAGGTGAGCCTTCTTATACAAAAATTATCCTTAAAGAAGATGGCAAAATTGACTGGAATTTACCGGTTGAAGTTATTGAAGCAAAAGTTAGAGCATATTTTTCTGAACCTGGTTGTTATACTACAGAAAAAATCTCTGAAGATAAAATTCAGCCCTTAAGAATTTTAAAAGGTAAAATTATTTTAAATGAAGAAGTGTGTTCAAAATATAGTAATGAACCTAACGGCAAAGTTGTAGAATTTGTAAAAAGTGATGGAATTTATATAAAATGTTCAAATGGAATTTTTTGTGTAACTTTGTTGCAACGCCAGGGAAAAAATGAAATGAATTATAAAGATTTTATGAATGGCGCAAGAAATTTTATTGGAACTGTACTTGGAATGTAATATAATAGAAAATATACGAGGTTAAAATGGATTCTGAAAAAAAAGACAAAAAGAAAGTAAAAATTGATTTGAAAAAATTTAGAGTTAACGTTTCTGAAACTTATGATAAAGTTCAGTCAAATGTTCCATTATATATTTGTGTTTGTGTTGCCGCGTTTTTAATTGTTGTTATGGCTGCTGTTGCAACTTTTTTTGCTACTGTAAAAGGGCCGGAACAAGTTTTAGTTCCTAATGTTGTTGGTAAACAGTTGGAAGATGCGCTTTTGGAAATGCAGGTTAAAGAATTGTATCCAAAAATTAATTTGCGTTATTCTGATGTTCCTGGTGATGAGGGGTCTATTTTGGAACAGTCTCCTGCTGCCGGCGCGATTGTAAAAGGGTACAGCCGGGTGAACCTTGTGGTGAGTCGCGGGGTTGTTGTTGATAAACTTGGAAATTATGTTGGACAAAATTTTGATGATGTTCAACTTTCTTTGCAAACTCTTTTTGCTGGGCAGGCAAGACCTTTAATTGTTTTGGGAACTCCTGAATATAAGCCAGATTTAGCAGAAGCCGGAACTATTTTGGAACAAGATCCTCCTGAAGGAACTGAAATTTCTGAGCCTGTAACAGTTACTCTTGTTGTAAGCCGTGGTCCAAATTATGAAAATACAAGAGCACCTTATGTAATTGGACAAACTGTAAACGATTTACTTCAAACAATTGCAAGAAGTAAAATTGTTTTTGATATTACTTCTCATGTTGCTAGTGATGATGAAAAAGAAGGTACTGTTGTTAATCAACAAACTTTTGATTCTGAATTTGTGCCAAATTATACTCGTGTGGCTTTAGAAATGGCACTTCCTAAAAAACAAGATAATGATAATGTTCAAGGAATCTTTACTCAGACAGTTGCAAATTATCCATATCCTGTTCCAATGAAACTTGTTGCTGTTCCAACGGAAGGTGATTCATATACAATTTTAAATTTTGCTCACCCTGGTGGATTAGTTACAATTCCTTATTCTGTGCCAAAAAATACAACTTTAGTTCTTTACGTTGTAGATAAGGAAAATTCAAAAATGCAAGTAAAATAGGTAAATACTTTTATGCAGCGTCCTTTGGTTTGTATGAGTTTAACAGGTTCTTCTTTGGAAGAAGATGTTAAACTTACAAAAGAGTATGAAAAATATATTGATTTAGTTGAACTTAGGGTGGATTATTTATCTTCTGAAGAGCAATTAAATGTACGTAAGTTTCCCACAATGGTTTCTAAACCTTGTATATTAACAATTAGACGTGAAATAGATGGTGGAAGATTTACTGGTAGTGATTTTTCAAGGACAATTTTATTTGCCCGGGCGCTTTCTTTTGCAAATACAGATAAATCAAAAAACTTTGCGTATGTAGATTTCGAAGAAGATTTTAATATTCCAAGTATTCAAGATGCGGCTCAAGCTTTTGGTGTAAAAATAATTCGTAGTTTTCATAATATGACAGGTCCTGTTACGAATATTAAAGAAAAATTTGAGCAAATGCACAAAACTGGTTATGAAATTCCCAAAATAGCTTTTATGCCTAATTCTTTGGCAGATGTAGAAAATCTTTTTAGAGAAGCTTCTAAAATTAAAGGTTTTGATTTTATTTTGTGCGCAATGGGCGTAGAAGGTTTTTCTTCTCGTGTTTTGGCTTCGTTTTCTGGATCATATTTAACTTTTGTTTCTCCAAGAGAAGTTATTAATAATACCAAATTTTTGGGGCATACAGATCCTGTTTCCTTACAAGAAGTATATAATTTTAATTCAATTACAAAATCGACTCAGTTGTTTGGTATTACTGCATGGCCCACAATTGATTACAAAGTTGTTGAATTGCAAAATAGTTTTTTTAAAAATAAAGATTTGAATGCAGTCTATTTTCCATTAATTTCTTCTGTTGTTTCTGAAACTTTGGCTTTTGCGGATTATTTGGGAATAAAAGGTTTGTCCATTGATAGTCCTTACAAAGAAGCTATTATGTATTATTTGCAAGAGCAATCGCCTGATGTTACTGAAATTAGATCATGTAATACCATTGTAAAGAAAAATAATAAATGGATTGGGTATAATACTGATATTTACGGTTTTAAAAAAGCTTTGGAAGAATTTCTTGATGGAAAAAGAATTAAATGGAAAAAAGTAGCAATTATAGGGGCGGGTGGGGCTGCAAAAGCTGCGGCTTATGTTCTAAAGCAAATGGGCGCAAGAGTTTGTGTTTTTAACAGAACTTTGGAACATGCTAGATTAATTGCAGAAAAATACGGTTTTAAATATTGCCAGTTAGATGCTTCTTGTACTCCAATTTTAAAAGATTACACCGAAGTTATAATTCAAACAACTTCTATTGGTATGAATTCTGACGGTACAATTTCAAAGAAAAATGACCCATTGTATTTTTACGAATTTACAGGAAAAGAAATGCTTTTTGATTTTGTTTATAATCCAGATATTACACCAATTATGAAAAGGGCTTCTTTGGCTGGTTGTAAAGTTTGTAATGGATACAAAATGTTGGAATATCAGTCGCAAATGCAATTTGAACTATTTCAAGGTCATAGTTTAGAAAATATAAAAAAAATTATATATTAATTAATTAAAATAGAGGAAAAAAATGACACAGAACGAACAAAAAACTTTTGTTGCAAATACAGCAATTGATACTCTTTTGGAAAAAGGGAAAATTTTTGATGGGATGAAAATTGGGCTAGGAACTGGTTCAACAGCTATGCCTGCCGTAAAAAGATTGGCAGAACACATTCAAAAAGGAAATGTAAAAGATGTAAAAGCTGTTGTTACAAGTTTTCAAACTGCAGTTGCTTGCCAGGAACTTGGCATTCCTGTTTATACATTGAACGATAAAATTATTGGCGGTCAATTAGATTTGTCTATTGATGGTGCTGACGAAGTTGATCCAGAATGCAACTGTATAAAAGGTGGTGGTGCTGCCCATTTAAGAGAAAAAATGGTTGAATACAATTCAAAAATTTTTGTTGTAATTGGTGATTCTTCAAAAGCTGTTAAAACAATTGGTACTCAGTTTAGGGTTCCTGTAGAAATTGTTGGCGATGCACGTGTTCCTGTTACAAAAGCGTTAAATGATTTAGGCGCAGATTGTGTTTTACGTGAAGGTGTAAAAAAAGCTGGTCCTGTAATTACAGATAATGGAAATATGATTTTGGATTGTCTTTGGAAAGAGCCAATAAATGTTCCTGAAATGGAAGATAAAATTAATCAAATTGTTGGTGTTGTAGAAAATGGTTTGTTTACAAAAAATAAACCAATTGTTTTTATTGCCAAAGATGATGGTACAGTAGATATTAGAAACTGGCACTAATTTTAAGGGAAAAAATATGTTTCCACCTTATGGCCAAGAACTTGCGCATCATTATTGTTTAGATGTTATTTCTAAAATTAATGATGGGCATTTTTTGTTAAAACAAGTTTCAAAAGAAAGTGTTGAACGAAAAAATCAAGGTGTAATGATTGGTACTCTTGTTTGTTGGAACAAAACAAAAAAGAAAAGAGTAGTTCTTGTTGCTGTAAGTGGAATTGCAAAAAAACTTGAAATTCCAGAATCAAAAAAATCTGAATATATAATTGTTCCAGACATTGCAAATGCTTTAAAAATTTCAGCAGCCTTGCAAAAAAATGATTTTCAAATACATCAATTAACTTATCAAATTAATGATTTGCAAAAATTATTAATGGAAAAATCTAACTGTAACGCAGTTTTTGTAGATTTTTTACAAATAAAAAATAAAATTGAACTTCTTACAAATCAAAGAACAAAACTTACTGATCAATCTTTAAAAAAAGTTTTTTCTTTGTATCGTTTTCATACAATTAATCATACAAAAATTTCATTAAATCAAATTATCAAAGAACGTGCAAATAAACTTCCGCCAACAGGAACTGGCGATTGCTGTGCGCCAAAACTTTTATCTTACGCTTTTTTAAAAAAACTTATTCCAATTAGTTTAGATGAAGTATATTTTGGTCAGAATACAAAGAACAAAGAAAATGGCAAATCCTATCCACCTTGTGACGAACGGTGTGGAATTCTTTTGCCATATTTGTTGGGATTAAAAGTTCTTTATAAAGATTCTCAAATAATTGTGGTTGAAAAATCTTCAATGTTACTTTCTGTTCCAGGAAAAACAGAAGATAAACAAGATTGTGTAGTATTCAGAGTAAAAACATTTTTACCTTTTGATTTACAGATTAGTCAACCTTCGGTTCACCGTCTTGATATGGAAACTTCTGGACTTTTGGTTTTGGCATTAACAGAACAAGCTCATAAAAATTTGAGCATTCAATTTGCAAGCCAAAAAGTTTACAAAGTTTATGAGGCCGTTTTAGATGGAATTATAGAAAAATCTAATGGAAAATTGGCGCCAAAAAGTGGCCAAACAGAAGGGCAAATTCAATTAAAGTTTCGGGTAGATTTGGAAAATAGACCTTATCAAATTTATGATGAAGAAAATGGTCTTTTGGGAATTACAAAGTGGAAAAAACTTGGTGTTGAAACTTATATTAGCCCATTTACAAAAGAAAAAAGAAAAGTTACAAGAGTAGAATTTGAACCAATAACAGGAAGAACACATCAATTAAGGCTAGCATCAAGTCATGCAAATGGCTTGGGGCTCCCAATTATTGGCGACTCCCTTTATGGAACTTGCCAACAGGGAGAGCGCCTTTTGCTTCATGCAAAATATTTGGAATTTTTACATCCAACATCAAACAAAAAAATGCAATTTTTTAGTAAACCAGATTTCTAATTTTGTTATTCAGCTTTTTGTCTGTAGTTAGCTTTAATTGTATCAACAAATAATTTATTCTGGTCATTTCTTTCTTCAACAGAAAATAAAGGTTTTCCATCAGCAAGCGAAACTCTGTAAATATCCATTGGGTTTGTCTGGTAAGCAGGGCTATCAGGATTATTAATCCACCAGTCCAATACCGAAATAAAACATAATGTATATTTTAAAAGGTTTGCATTGTTTGCATTTGTTTTTGGAGTTCTGTTTTGCGCGCCCAAAATTACATCAAGACGTTTAGAAACTTCATTTGGAATATCAAACAAATAATGTTCCCAAGGATTTTCAATTAACTTACAAGCCCCTCTTGTTGCAGCCATACTGTCACATTCATTAATAACCGCAGTTAAGAATTTTCTTGCAAAATCTGTTCTGTGGAATAATGGACGGTATTTGCTTTCGTCTGTAGGATGTTCAAGAATAAGCTGATCAAATTTAAAGTTTGGCATAAAGTGATAAGTAATTTGCCAAAGCAAAGATGTAATTGTCTTTTTACCAATGTGTGTTTTGTCATATTCTGGTTGTGAATAAATAGAATTTACAAGTTCTACCAAAGGTTCACAATACAATCTTTCAAAAGTATCTTCGCGATATGCCGACCAATCATCAATTATGCTGTAAATTGACTCTGCACCAGGTTTCTTTTGTTCAGCTTCAACAAAAGAAATGTTTCTACAACCTTGAATACAATCTTCAATAATGCGTTGCAAAACTACAATAACTTGCAACGGATTTTGTGGAGAAATAAGGTTAAAGCCGTCTTCAAAATTGTACAAAGGCTGGAAATAAGGGTATAAATCTGGGTGGTTATCCAAGTTGTCAAAGCCAGCGCCAGGGAACAATTGATTTAACAATTTTATACCAGTTTCTACAGTAGAATCTTTAATTCCTTTCTGTGGAGGAGGAGCAATTTTAGGCTTTTTAGGAGCTTCTGTTTGTTCCTTTGGTTTTTCTGGTAATAACAAATCAAACTTGTGTAATCCTTCAAATTTTAAAATTTGTGCTACGTGAGAAGTAAAAAAATCAGGATATGTTGCAAAATCATCACAACACATTCTCATAAGCAAAGGATACATTCTTTTTATAATTTCGTTTGAAATATACAACCATTCAGTAATTGCTTGTTTTGCATAACTAGACAGTTTGTCTTTAGGAGCATCTGGATAAGTAGCTTCGTCATTGTAAATTTCTTTAATAAGTTTTGGAATTTTGTTTTCGCCAAAATAGTAAACTGTAATTAAAGGTTTATACATAGCTCTAATTAAAGGAATTAAATCAGAAACAATAATAGGTTGAGGTGCACTGTCCAAGTTAAATAATTCAGCTTTAATTTGTTGCATAGACCAACCAGCAACCATTCTTAAAAATTTAAATTTAGATTCAGGAGCATTTGCAATTTTTGCTTTGTATGTATTTGGCGCAATTTGAATTAAAGTTTTAATAACAGTAACAAAACTTTCCATGTGTTCAATTTTTTGCTTTAAAGAAAATTCATATAATTCAGGAAGAACACGTTCTGTTCCATTTTTTTGCCAGTTGCGCACAAAATTGAATATCCCAAAATTTGGTTTAATTTTATATTCAGGAGACATCATTAATTTATCAATAAGATTATTTACACGCTTAGAGTTTCTTGGTAATTCTTCTCTAGTATATTTTCTTGGAGTAGTTAAAGAAGTATAAGTTCTATCTTTTGCTTTGCTTTTTGTTTGTTGCCCAGCCCCAGAAGGTTTAGAAGGAGCTTTTCTTGTAGGTGTTCCAGCAGACGAAGATATTGTTTTTTCATAAAGAACTTGACCACCAAGTTTTTTTGCCATGTTAGCAGCTTCGGTAGCGTCAATTTCGCCAATGTTTTTTCTAGTTTTGTCTAAAGTACCAGGTTCCCAATCTGCAGTTTTTTTTACATCTCCATCCATAAGAATTACTCCTGTGTGAAGCCACCGGTCAGAGTGGCTTGTGTTCTATTTAGGGTTTAATACAAACCCTAAAAACGGCCGAGTCAAGGCCTTGAGCAAAGCGTGCCTTGACCGGACGTATTGTAAAGCGTTAAAAAAAATTGCGATGCAGCAATTTTTTAGCTTATCCTTCTACCGTGAAGCCGCCGGTCAGAGCGGCTTTTGTTTTTTTTGTCATTCAATTATAAACGCAAATTATCAGTATGTAAAATGCCAGTAAGGTTTTTTAATACAATTTTTTCACCATCTTTTGTTAATAAAGTTCCTTCAAAAGTTCCGTAAATAATAGAAGCAGTGTTTTTTAATAACAAAATATTTAAGGTTCTAGTAGTTGTTGAAATTGGATTAAAAGCCAAGTCAATCATACTTTCTGTGTCTTGAATAATCCATTTTTTATCAATGCCAAAAGGATGGGTAATATAAACAGGAGGTAAAACCGTTTCAACACCATCAACAACCAAAACATTTGAATTATAAGCATCAGTATCAGCAGCGTCCAAATTTGAAGTCTGAATATAAAAAACAACATTTTTGTCCTTTATCTTTCCAATACCATAAACACTTTTTGTTTTAGTTCTAAATTTGTAATACGCACGTTTTAAAGTCATAATTCCAAGTCCATTGGAATTATCTTGTTTTAAAATATCACCTTTAGAGCCAACGCTTACACTTCCGTTCAAACTCATAGAAGAAAACCAAGTAGCAACACATCTAGAAGTAGAAGGCGACGGATTTACAAACATCATATCCTTGTGCATAAAATCTTGCATAGGAGAATAACAAAAACCTTCTGCATTAGGACGAACCGAATCTCCCAAAACTTTAAAACTTAGTGCATGATGTTGATGTTCACGCCCCCACGAAATTTTTATATAACGAGCTTTATTATAACTGGCACAAATTCCTCTGTTTGTAGTTTTTGGAACAAAACGTCTTCTTGGCGGCATAAATGAGTGATACGAATATCTTTTTCCGCTTTCCTTGTCCCATAAAATAATTTCAGCCAAGCCAATCAATTTTAAATCAAAAAATCTTGTAAACCCAATAAAAGAATTCAAGTTAAAAACAAAATCAATTTTACTTTTTATGCGCAATTTAGAAATAAAAGCCGGTAACGGAATTCCTGCATAAGGCGCTCTCATTCCGCTAATAGAAATTTTTTTAGAAACATCATTAAAATTTCCAAAATTCGCTTTTCCGTGAGACACAATTTTTTCTGGGCACAAATCAATTTTTCGAGAGTACATTCTTCCATTATAAATAAAAAATGCTCTAAAAACAAGATTATTTATTATGCGGGCGTGCCGTTTCGCCACAAGCGGCTCAACGTCAGGCTTTGCGCCATTGCGCTTTCGCTCCAGCCCTGTGCCGCAAACTGAACGTTTGCTAAGTTTTTTGTTTTACAAAAAACTTGCCCAGTGGCCGCCTTTGGCGTGGCTCCAATCCTTCACGCAGAAAAAAACATTAAATATGAATAAAAATTTCTATTTGTTTTTTAGCAAATTCGGATATAAAATATTTTAAGAAAACAAACACAAGGGGGCGTTATGGCAATAAAATGTTTTTCACTAGGTGCAGCACAAGAAGTTACAGGTTCAAAACATATTTTTCAAATAGATGACAGAATGTTCATGGTAGATTGCGGGGCCTTTCAAGGAAAACGTAAAGAATCAGACCAAAAAAACCGCAACTTTCAAATAGACACAGACCGTCTTGAATCAGTAATTTTAACCCACGGACACCTTGACCACTGCGGCCTTCTTCCCTTGCTCACAAAAAAAGGGTATACAGGAAACATTTATGCCACCCCAGCAACCCGCGATATTGCCAATCTTGTAATGATGGATAGTGCCAGAATACAAGCTCACGATGCAGAATTCCTTGCAAAACAAGCTGCAAAAAAAGGCGAAAAATTTTCATGGAAACCCCTCTACGACGAAAACGACTGTGTTGCAGCCGCAAATCAAATTGTTTCACTTTCTTACAATAGAAAAATGTACATTGCCCCAGACGTACAATTAGAATTTTTTGACGCAGGCCACATCCTTGGTTCTTCATTTGCAAACATTACAATTAATCCAAATCCAAAAAATCCAGACGCCGAAACTCGCATTTTATATACAGGAGACATTGGCCGCAAATGTAAACCAATTATCAGAAATCCTGCAATAAATATGCCTTCCCCAGATTACATTTTTTTAGAATCAACATACGGAAACAAACTTCACGATAACCACGAATTTGCCATGAAAGAGCTTGAACGAATTGTTCGTGACGCATGTGCAAAAAAAGGAAAAATCATTATTCCATCTTTTGCAGTAGAACGCGCCCAAGAACTTGTTTTCTATTTACATTTGCTTACAGATCAAAAAAAGATTCCTGTAATTCCAATTTACGTAGACTCTCCAATGGCAAGTAACGTAACTTCAGTTTTCCGCGTGCATCCAGAATGTTATGACGAATCTGTAAACGAAGCTTTCTTAAAACATCACAAAAATCCGTTCGGATTCAGTTCATTAACATTTACAACAAGTATAGAAGATTCAAAACTTTTAAACAAAAAAGAAGGCCCAATGATTATTATTAGCGCCGACGGAATGTGTGAAGCGGGCCGTGTTTTGTATCACCTTGCAAATGAAATTTCAAATCCAAAAAATACAGTTATGATAGTAGGGTATATGGCAGAAAATACTTTAGGACGCCGAATTTTTGAAGGTCAAAAAGAAGTAAAAATTCTTGGCGATATGTACAAAGTAAATGCAACAATAGAACGCTGCAATGCTTTTAGTGCTCATGCCGACTACAACGAAATGATAGAATGGCTTGGCGAAATTGACACTTCGCGCCTTAAAAAAATCTTCCTCATTCACGGCGAAAAAGAACAACAACAAGCCTTCAAAGAACATCTTGCTCAAGCAGGCTTTCCAAACGTAGAAATTGTAGAAGAAGAAAAAGAATACATTTTGTAGAATTTGTTATTAGACATTTTATAAGAACTGTACTTAAAGAATATTCAAAAATGCTTTGAAAGACACTTTGCGGAACAGTCCCAAAAAAAATATGATGCTATTTGGAATAATTGTTAGTAATAAAAAAATTATATTTTGATTTAGAGTTTATATAAAACTCTAAAAACGGCCGAGTCAAGGTCTTGAGCAAAGCGTGCCTTGACCGGACGTATTGATTTTATGTAATAACATTGTTAAAATAAATTATTATTTTTTTTAGGAGGATTTTTATGAAAAAAATTACAAAAGTTTTATTTACTGCAGCTGCAGTTTCTTTACTTTGTTTTGCAGGGTGTAAAAATGCAAGTGATGCACTTGGAGAAGATTTTATTACTTATACTAATCATGCTGATAAATCTTCTGGAGCAGAAGCAACAGCATACATTGATTACACTAATGAAGATACAGAAGAAGTAAAAAGAGGTCTTCGTTTTTTCAATAACAACAAAAAAGACATTGCTATGAATGTTGTTATGGAAAATGCTAAAGATGAATCTGGTTTTATGAGTGTTATTTTTAACAAAACAGAAAATAAAATTGATGGTACTTTTAACTTTATTGCTCTTGGATATAATTCTAAAGGTGATAATAACACAGCTAAAATTGCTTGTACATATTATCAAAATGTAAGTACAGCTGATTTTGGAGCGGTGAATTTTGGTAGAACAGGTGATGAATGTAAAGAGTTAATGCTAGGTCGTGACGATAAAGGTTTTGCTCCTACTAATATTGCTCCTGATGCAGATGGAAAATTAAATGTTGGTTTTGTTATTACTGCAAAAAAAGGTGAAATACCTTATGAAGTAAGAGTTTATAAAGATAAAACTGCAGCAGAATTAAACCAAATTGCTGATGATCTTGACAAGGGACTTTCTGTTGCAGCGCCTGAAAGTTTATTTAGTATTTCAGATGATGTTCTTGGTCTTGATAGAACTGCTGAGTCTGGAAAAATCGATGCAGGTATTGGTTTCTATGCAAACGTTTATGCTAAAAAAACATTAAAAGGTCAATGGCAAGTAGGTGATATTTCACACAACCCAGATGGAATTATTTGGGAAGATGAAATTTCAAATACATTAAACATTCAACTTGCTGAATAGTTAATGCATCCTTAAAAATAAGGGGGCTGTCTAATAAGTAATTTTCATGTCATTTTCGTCCTCTGGCTAGACCAGAGGATCTACCCGAAAATCTAAATCTATATATAGCAAGGATTTAGAGATTGTCGTATCAAGTACGACAATGACATTTTAAACTTTTTAGACAGCCCCTTATTTTTTTTAACAATACAATTTTTAAAAAATAATTTTTATTCCACAATCTATTGTAATTTTATTAATATCACTTCCGCTTTGTTGCTTTGAAAGATAATATTGGTTTTGTTCATTAAAGATTCCTGCAGAAGTACCTTGCCGTCCATAGTTTGTTACAAGAATTCCTTTTGAAATTAAACTTACAATTCCTGTGGCATTTATGTATATGCTTGATTTTTTGTTTAATTCAAATTCAAAAAAAACTGTTGCCATATATTTTGAAAAAAATGCGTATTGCGTTGAATATGCTTTATATCCTGGAGTATTTCCTATTTGGTCAGTGTGAAAATCTAAAACATTTGTGTATGTAATTGGTGAAACAAATATTCCAAAACAAATTGTAAATCTATTTATTTTGTATTCTATTTCTGTTCCTATAAATAAAAAAAGTTCATCTCTTGTGTATTCAATGTTAGAAACAGATGCTGCTTTTCTTGCATTTGGGTTGTCCCATGGTACGTCGGTTTCTGTCCATCCACCATTTATTTCCTTATCACCAAAATAACCATATCCGTTAAATCCTACAAAATTATTGGCAGAATATAATCCTATAATTGAGGGGGTTAGAAAAATTTTTTTAAGAGGAATTTTAAAACTTGCTTTTAAGGAAACGTCAATTGCAAAAATAGATTTGTTATCAAAAAAGCAAAGATTTGTTTTAAAGTCTTTGTTGTAATCTGAATCGTACATTTTTCCGTTTGCTGTGGGCAAAAAATATGAAAAACTTCCTTGAATATAAAATTGTTTATAATTGTATTCTGCATTAATTCCAACTTTGAATAGTGGAGAATAATTCCATTGTAAATCGCTAACTAAAAAATCTGTTTCATATTGAGAGTAAAGGTATTCTCCAAGGCTTCCAAAAGATATTCCAAAATTAGGAGAAATTGAAAATGCCCAGTTTTTTGTTTTTTGTGTGGGATTATTTGCAAAAAGAGAAAAAGTTGATAAGAAAAAAAATAAGAAAACTATTATAAATATGTTTTTTTTCATTAATAATTTTATTATCAATATATTTTAATAGAAAATCAAGTGGGATAATTTTTAAGAGTTTCTGATTTTTGTGTAATACAATAAAACTTTCATTTATTTATATGTATACAGAATTGCCACGTTGCCCATATGGTGTCCGCGTAATAACGGAGATTTAAGGATTGTTGTTCTACGTTCACAACTGACTGTAATTCTATATATAATTTATGCTAAAACAATTGGCTTAGAACATATTTTTATAAATAGTCTTTGCAAAAGTTGTATCTCTGTGTTAATCTAAAATAAAGTATAGGAGTTTACAATGAAAAAAAGTAATTATTTAATTATGTTAATTTTTGTATTTAGTGTGTTTGTGCTAAGTTGTAAAACAAGAGTATATACACATAAATTTTCAGAAGAATGGAAATATGACAAAAACACTCACTGGCATGAATGTAAATGTGGTGAAAAACAGTCTGTTGTTGAGCATAATCAAATTTGGAAAACAAAAAAAAGACCAACAAGTACAGAAATAGGATTACGACAGAAAATTTGTAGTATATGTGGTTTTGAATTTGAAACCGAAGATTTGCCAGTAATTCTAAAACAATTCGTTTTCTTAGATGCAGGTGAATTTGTTATGGGAAGTGAGCAAGGATCGAATAGAAACAAACCTGTACACAAAGTTACAATAACAAAACCATTTTTTATGGGGAACTTTGAAGTAACCCAAGCAGAGTATGAAAAATATTGCACTTATGGAAGTAGTTCTCCAAGTGCAAGCGACGGAGTTGGAGCTAATTACCCAGCATATAATGTAAGTTGGTATGATGCTCTTGTATATTGTAATAAACGCTCTCTGGCAGAAGATCTTACACCATGTTACAGCATAAATGGTTCAAAAATTCCAGATGATTGGAAAGACGTGCCAACTTCTAGTAATGCCACTTGGAATTCTGTAACATGTGATTTTAATGCAAACGGTTACCGTTTACCAACAGAAGCAGAATGGGAATATGCTGCCCGTGCAGGAGATAATACTGTAAATTCAAATGTGTTTAGTGGCACAAAAAATATAGATGAATTAAAAGATTATGCATTGTATATGGATGCAGATAATTTTTTACACGAAGTTGGACAAAAATTCCCAAATACATTTGACTTATATGATATGAGTGGAAATGTTGGTGAATGGTGTTGGAATTGGAAGACAATGGATTATAGCTCAGAAAAAGAAACTGGTGAAGACCCTGTGGGGGTAGACACAGGAACTGAGAGAATCTGTCGTGGTGGTCATTACAGTGGAAGTGATGAATACTGTCTTGTTTTTTATCGTAGGGGGCATACTCCAGCTGACAGGGTACCATATATTGGTTTTCGAGTTGTGCGTTCTGCAGTGAACTAGATTTGAATTTATTATTCTTAGAGAATTTTAATACAAACGTGGTAATTTTTGTTAATTGCCACGTTTTTTTTGTCATTGCTGTAGTTTAGCTATCCTTCTGTCGTTGCGAGTTGTTTACCGATTCTTCTGTCATTGTCGGGCTTGACCCGACAATCTATGTAGAAAGAGATTGCCGCATCAAGTGCGGCAATGACAGTTGGGGTTGTGTGGCAATGAGTCGCACGCATCCGCGTGCTTACCGAGTTTTGCTCTGCAAAACTCGCGATTTATAGATTGCCACGTCGCTTCGCTTCTCGCAATTGACGCCGCCCTGTCATTGCCCCCTTTGTCATTGTCGGGCTTGACCCGACAATCTATGTAGAAAGGGATTGCCGCATCAAGTGCGGCAATGACAGGTGGGGGTGTGCGGCAATGACATGCTGTAGGTAACTGTAAGTTTTTGGGGGATTTTAAGGGGTGTCCCCTGCCTAACATCGAAAAACCGTTAAGAACAACTCACCGAGTTGTTTAGGTTTATCGAAAATGCGGCTTGACGAGCTTTAGCTCGGCAGAAGGGGTAGCGGAAAAGACCGGAGCCAGATTTTTCTGGCGAGGACTTTGGAGCGAGGGGAAGGCTTTCCCCTTCCTATATCTTCCTATATATAATCTTGTACAGACCTTAAAAATGCATTATAATCTTGTTCATATATTTTTACAAAATTTTGCTTTGGGGGAATAGAATGAAAGCAATTGAATTAGAAAAAGCGTATGATCCTAAATCGTTTGAAGAACGTATTTACAAGGATTGGGAAAGTAAAGGTTATTTTAAGCCGGCAAGTGATGAAGATTCGCCGGTTCATTGTCAATGTAAAGAATGCAATGGAAAAACTAATACTTACGCTGTCGTCATTCCTCCTCCAAACGTAACAGGTGTTCTTCACATGGGACACGGACTTAATAATACTTTGCAAGATATTGTTGTTCGTTACCACAGAATGAAAGGGGACAATACTCTTTGGGTAACTGGAACTGACCATGCTGGTATTGCTACTCAAAATGTTGTTGAACGCCAACTTAAAAAAGAAGGTAAGTCTCGTAATGACCTTGG
>JAEIGA010004418.1_pt1 | contig 21755 bp, 26 predicted proteins | sample 9270691 | NCBI WGS metagenome assembly JAEIGA01 (sample SAMN17057246, study PRJNA624740) | gut metagenome | biome: biome; isolation source: fecal sample | host: Bos grunniens | place: China: Xizang | collected 2019 | reverse complement strand
TGGAGCAAGCTGAAGGCCAGATTCACCAGCATCGAGAACCAGCTGCCGAGCACGATCGCAGGAGTAAGCGTAAACACGAGCACCGGCTCCATGGAACTGTGGAGCCAGAACCTGAACAACGTCACAAAGACCGGCTTCTACAACGCCATGACCTGCACAAACGCCAAATATACCTATTCCACGCTTATCGTGATCGGCTATTATTTGAGCGGATATTGCACGCAGATCCAGACGGACGTAACGACCGGAGCCATCGCCACCAGGTCGCAGATCAACGGAACGTGGAGCGCATGGAAAGAAATCGCAATCGGAGTCCGCACCGTGGATGAGGAGGAATACTGATGGCGCAGGTTTTAGTGACAGAGCAATATCTCTCAGATACGGCAGACGCCATCCGAAGCAGACTCGGCGGGCAGGACACGTACAAGCCTAGTGAATTTGCAGACGCAATAAACTCGATAGTGGACTACGCAACCGTCACGCAGACCTTGACAGGCGCCAGCTCTTCATCGAGCAAGACGAAGGCGGTCAAAGGCGAGAGCTTCACAGCGGACATCACGCCCGATAGCGGATACCGCATCACGGAGATCACGGTGACGATGGGCGGCACAGACATCACAAGCCAGGTCTTCAAACCAGGAGTCGGAGCAAAGGCAATCACGGCAAACGGGGCGTACTCGGCGGCCAGCGACAACCTGAGTGGTTATGACACGGTGACGGTCGCTGTGCCATTATCCGCAGCGAATCTCGGAACAAAGAGCATCACGGCAAACGGCACGTATGCGGCATCATCCGACAGCCTGGACGGCTACTCCGAGGTGACGGTCAACGTTTCAGGCGGATCGACCCCAACGCTCCAGACAAAGACAAAGACCTACACGCCGACCACCAGCACACAGACAGAGACGGTAACAGCGGACGCAGGATATGACGGCCTCCAGAGCGTGGGCGTAACGGTGGACCCGATACCATCGAGCTACATCATCCCAGCAGGAACGAAAAGCATCACGGCGAACGGAACGGGCATCGATGTCACGGAATACGCAAGCGTTGACGTTGCTGTCCCGACAAGCGGAGCACAAATGGCAACAGGCACGTATACTCCGAGTCAGACCTACAACACCACGGGAAACAGGGCAATCTGCACTTTAGCTGATATAGGCTTTACACCATCACGATTCATATTAGAAATGGATGATAAAGCAAACACAGAGCAGACACAGTACGCCGTGATCCGTACATCATATGAACTGATGGGAAGTGCAAAATCACCTTTACGGATTACAACAAGATATTCAAATGCTACAGGAAGTGTTTCAGCGGCTAGCTCAACCGCTTCCTGGACAACACAGACCAATTATTATTTATATACCAACGGCACAACAATTTACTTCCGCACGACAAATGTATACCTTTTGCCAGAGGGCGTCACTTACAAATGGACCGCATACGAATAAGAACGGAGGAACAGAATGAGCACAGAAATGAAAAAGCTGATCATCGGCGGCACGGAATATGAAATCGTCGATGAATCGGGCAGAACCAGAATCAGCGCCCTGGAGCAGGGCACCGTCATCGGCGGCGGACTTTCGCAATTAGAGAAAGATTATCTTCTGGAGCTTTTCGAGAAAGCAGCATACGCGGAGAATGACGCAAGCGAAGCGTTCAATGCACTCAGCGCACTGTGGGCGGACAGCACAGTCTATCGCACCATCACGTGGAGCGGAACAGGATACACAAAGGGAAATGCCGCATCAAGAGTAGAAGACGGAGCGGCATACACATCCACGATCACAGCAAATACAGGATTTAATATAACAGCGGTAACGGTAACGATGGGAGGGACAGAAGTGACAGGAGCATGGAGCAACGGAACCGTAACGATTCCAAACGTGACCGGAGACATCGTGATCACGGTCACAACCGCGCAGATTACGGTTTCCAGCATCAGCGCAGTTTATACCCAGAGCGGCACGGTTTACGACACGGCCAGCCTGGACAGCCTCAAGTCTGACCTTGTGATAACGGCGACCTTCACGGACAGCTCGACAGGAGTGATAGACGCGGCGGAATACACGCTGAGCGGAACGCTGACGACAGGAACGAGCACCATCACAGTCAGCTATGGTGGGCAGACGGCTACATTTAGCGTGACGGTAACGCATGACGATGGAAGCCTTTATAATTGGGACTTCACGCAGTCACTTGTTGATTCCAAGAATTCCAAGACAGCAACCCTGTCAGGAGCAACGCAGGACAGCAACGGCGTTACCTTTAACTCGGACAGTGACTTCATTTATTTGGCAAACCTGTCTGCGTATAACTCGTCGCAGTTTACTGTTGAGGTCGATTTTGGCACATTTGACGCTGAGACCAACTCCTATGCGTTGGCTCTCGCTACAGGGACAGGGTTCAGCACAAAATGTGGTGTGTTTTATGGAACGGGTCCTAAATGGGCAATCAAGAACTCGGCAAACAACAACACGTACTCGTCCGCTACAGATTCTAATTATTTCCAAAACAAGACGCTGAAATTCGTATCTGATATATCTGGAAACGGACAGTGGTTGATGTACGCAGACGGAACACTGCTGGCGACAGCTACAGCTCACACTTCCTTGAACAACAGATACTATTTAGGCATTGCCGGGCTTTTAGCAAACACCGTCGTCAAGGCTGTAAGGGTCTATGAAGGGGTGGTTTGATGAGCATTCATAGCATCAACGGGTCATCGCTTAATGCGGCATATGATAAGACAGGAACAAGCCTATCCATCGCATACGATAAAGATGAAAATGAAGTGTGGAGAAGCGGATCATCGGGACCGTCACATCTGGTTTCAAACAGCTTCACGGCAACATTGCTGTACGACATAATTGACATTGAATCGGGGACACAGGGGTTGGCCTGTGATAGTTTATCGCAAACAATTGCACAGTTGTATACAGGAAAAATTATTACCATTGATTTGTCCGATGGTTCATATACTCAAAGGGCTTCTGCAAGAAATCTTGGACACGGAAGCGCAGGACAATTTGAGCCAGAAAAAAGAAATTCAGAAGATTTATATCCTGCGCTGTGGATTTCAACCGGACAAGCACAGACCATCAACGATATACGCTATGCAAGGTTTTTGGAGGTGTTTATTGGGCAATCGCAAAGCACAATAAATAGGGTTTTTTACGTCCCAGCGACAGGCTACAATCTGTTTGCTTTCGATTTTGAAAATCGGCTAATCTACATGTGCGGACTTATCAACTCTGATGGAGCATCATACATGAGAGTGTATGACATGGACGATTATTCCGCTTTCCCAGACGGAGCATACGCACAGACTCCTGCGAATGGTCACTACATTTTGGGTGATTATTTGGCAGAGTACAGCATGGACTATATCGAAGGCCCAGTCCAGAGCGTGTCATTTTTCGATGGCCTTGTAGCATTCCTTTCCGATGCAGTAGGTGTCGTCTTTTGGGATGTCGCAACTCATGATGTTTTTCTGACCATAAACAGCGGAATCGTGCCGTATGAACGAGAAGGAATTGACTTCATCAAGAATCCGTCAACGGGCCAAACAGACATGGTTCTGTCAGCAAGACAAAACACATCAGCAAACGCATTTAACGTCTATTACAGATACGAGTTTAACGTCTAAATTTACAAAACGGAGGAGCGCCACATGGAACCGATGAAGACCATCACGCTGGACGGAGTAACATACGAGATCACAGACGCGCAGGCCAGAGAGACCTGTACAAACATCGACGCGCAGACAAGAGCAACATTCGAGGATTTCGACGCGCGGACCAGCGCGACCTTCGAGATCGTCGACGAACAGGTCAAAGCGATCAGCCAGCACAAAGCAGGAACCACGCTCTCATTTGATGTGCTCAGGTGCCCAGGAATCTCCACGACAGCCTCGGAATTCTATGCCACCCTCGTCCTGGACCGGCCGATAGATCCGGACGCCACATATACGCTGGCTTACACCGGAATGTATGTCCGAGGAGCCGGAACGCAGATAAACGACCCGACCACCATCGAACTGGAACCGGACAGCGGAGGACACGCGCTGACGCTGCATATTGCTAAAGCGTCGGCATTCACGCAATACGAAACCTACGTCGCCGTGTTTACCGGAGCAACGATCACAATAACCGCAAGCTAGGAGGAGCCGCCATGGCCTATACATTCACGCGGATGAAGCCGCAGTACAAGATCAAAAAGGGAGCCGCAGAAGAAGCGACCCTGAGAGCGCTGCGGGCTTTCCTCGATGCAAAAGAACCGGAGCTGGTGTATTTTCTCACGAACACCTGGAGAACCCAGGGACGAGCACTCACCTACAAACAACTCCGTGAAGCAATTCTGGCCGGAGTAATAACCGACGAGATCCTCGAGGAGTGGATGCAGGATTACACAGCATTTGTAACCAGGCATCTGCAGCCCGCGTGGATTGCGGCCATGGATGCAGCGGCAGAGCAGATCCACCGAAAGCACCCAGAATTTTACTTCGACCCGCACGGAGACGCTGTGCGCGAATGGACCACCGACAGAGCGGCGCAATTTGTCACGGAAGTCAGCTATACGCAGATCGAAGGAATCCGGGCAGTCGTCCAGAGAGCGGCCGTACTGGAGAACATGAGCGTGGACGAACTGGCCAGAGCGATCCGGCCAATGGTCGGACTCACGCACCCGCAGGCGGTCGCGAACCTCAAATACTACACAAACCTCATCGAAAACGGAGTCTCGGAGAAGAAAGCGCACGACTTATCCCTGCGCTACGCGGCCCGTCAGCACCGATACAGGGGCTACAACATCGCCAGGACAGAACTGGCCTTCGCATACAACCAGGGAGCGTATCTGGGCACGCAGCAGGCCCAGGAGCGCGGATATATGGGAGAGACGGTAAAGATATGGTGCACGGCAGACGACGAGCGTGTATGCCCGATCTGCGGCGCCCTGGAGGGCAAGCAGGTAGCCATGGATGAAGACTTCCCAGGAATCAACCCCAGAATCAGCGGAGAGACGATTCACCGCGTGCCGCCAGCGCACCCGAGCTGCAGATGCGCGGTAATCTTCAAAGAAATCGAACCGCCGCCCCCCACCATAAATACCACACCGAAAATCGTAAACCTCGACATACAGTAAAAGCACAGAAGGAGGGCAGAAACATGCCAGCTTTGAGCTTTGAAGAAATCCTCAAATTCAACGAAAACCACGACCGACTGGGCAGATTCTCTTCTGCAGCAGGCGGAGCGGGAGCACAGACCGCACATGATCGCCTTAATGCACTAGAAGATAAAGGGTTCGGCATGGTGAAAACCCCGATCCCCCTGGTTAGCAGCAAGAAAGATGGATGGGACGTTCAGGACATATGGAATGGTCTCAAAGCAAAACAAAAAAAAGGACTTCCGGTTCAGGAAGTAAACCTGAGCGAAGTAAAGACATGGCAAACGTCGGTGGCGCGTAAAGGAGTAAAAAAACTTCTTGACGGGGAAAGCCCAGAATCAAGCTCAAAGCACCCGATCGCAGTGAGGTACAAAGGACAGCTAGTCCTAGTGGACGGAAACCATCGAGTGGCTGCAGCGATTCTAAACGAAGAAAAGACCATGAAAATAGCAATATATGACCCGGGACAAGTAGGAAAATCGTTTCTTGACGTCCTCAGCCCGGAAGAGACATCAAAAAAAGAAATGACAGACTTTACAGTATTTAAAGCCGACGAAGACAAGCGCCTGGTGTTCGGCTGGGCCTCCATCGTTATCACAGTAAACGGAGAAGAGCTGGAAGACCGGCAGCATGACATAATCGACCCGGAAGACCTGGAAGAAGCAGCATACGAGTATGTGCTTAATTTCCGCGACACCGGAGAAGAGCACCTGCCAGGATACCGGAAGAAAGGAAAGCTGGTCGAAAGCGTCGTGCTGACGAAAGAGAAGCAGAAAGCCATGGGAATCCCGGACGGTGTCCTGCCGGTCGGCTGGTGGATCGGATTCAAGATCGATGACGAAGACACCTGGCAGCGCGTGAAGAACGGAACGTACAAAATGTTCTCGATCGAAGGAAAAGCCCAGAGAGAGCCCGTGGAGAAGGCACAGCCCACCGGCTGCGGCGTGCTCGTGATCAGGGACGGAAAGATTCTGACCGGAACCAGAAACGACCGCAAAGGAATCTGCGGACCTGGCGGCCACGTCGAAGAAGGAGAAACCCCGGAGGAAGCAGCGAAGCGTGAAGCATTCGAGGAATTCGGAATTACATGCAACGACCTGCAGCCCCTGGGAGTCCAGGACGGAGGCAGGCACGGAACATCTGCTGTGTTTTTATGCACTGATTACGAAGGTGTCCCGAAGACTGATGAAGAAGAAATGACGGACCTGCAGTGGCGCACCATCGGAGAACTCAAAGACGCCGAACTGTTCCCGCCGTTCGCGCAGTCATTAGAGCTGCTGCCGGAGAGAAAAACCGTGGCGAAGACATTCTCTGACGTCCTCAAATTCAACCCCTACCATGACAGCCTCGGTAGATTCTCCAGCGGAGGATCCGCCGCATCATTTACATTCCAGACCAGGGACCCGAACAAACAGCACTGGGCCGACAAAGCCATAGCCAGGCTGAAGCAGCAGCAAGCGCAGCAACCCGCAGCGCCGCCGAAACCAACAAAGACCTATGACTCTAGAGGTTTCGCGGACTCGGATGACGCCGACTACCATCAGCTGTACAACCGGAAGCAGTACTACCAGCAGCAGCAGCTGACCGCAGCACAGCAGAGGGCCGCGAGCGCATACGTAGACCCGAACACGGAACCCGGATCCTTATACAACGTGGCGCAGAACATGAACTGGAACATGGTAACTGGCCAGAAGCTGACGCCAAAGCAGCAGAAGATCCATGACGACATGATGGACGCAATGCACAACGTCGGACACAATGTGACCCTCACCAGATACGATCACGCCGGAATGGTCGACAGCATGCTGAAACAATTAGGAGCCGGAACCGACTACACAAAACTGTCTCCGAGCCAGCTGAAGAAAGCGCTCGTCGGTCAGACGATGGGAGAAAACAAAATGATCTCCACCACCACAAATGACTTCGCAAACGCCCCGAGGCACGTACAGCAGCTGTTCCAAAACAGAGCGGTCAAGATCAACTACAAAACCAAAGCCGGAGTCCAGGGCCTGCTGATGCCGATAGGATCAGGAGGAGACCAGGGAGAGCTCGTTCTTGCGCCAACCAACGGAGGAAAGAACAAAGCTCCTAGAATCACGGATGTCCGGTTCACAGGGAAAAGCGTCTACCGCGCCTACAACGGACGAACCTACCCGCAGATAGAAGTCGATGTCGAATGGGACTAAGGAGGAAAGCAGATGAGCAGATATGACGATATCGTAGAAGTGAACAAATCAGACCACACCGAAGAACTCGTGGAGATTGACAAGTTTAATCCGTTCCACGACTCGATGGGGAAATTCTCGAGCAGCCACGGATTCAAGTCCTACTCCGCAAACCCGAAAACGAAAGCCGGAGCCATGGCAATCCAGAGATCCGCTGCTGCTGGCCACGGCATAACAATGAACGTGCACCGGGAGTCAAAAGGCGAGAGCATCGCCCAGAACGACAACTGGCTCAGGACCGGACAGAAGCCGAAAACCCCTGCTGCCGTAAGCAGAGCACGCTACCAGCAGAGAAAACAGAAGCTGCAGCAGCAGGCACAGCAGAATCAGCAGAATCAGCAGCAGAAACCGGCCGCGCAGCAGGCGCAGAAACCGGCACCGCAGAAGCAGGGCGGCAATCTTTCTGCGGATGTGGCAAACGTAAGCCTCAGCAGCTCACAGAAACTCGCCCTGCAGGCCAGAGACGGAAACGGCAATCCTACAAAAACTACAAAACTAGCGAATGACAACTACCAGGAGAGAGTAGACGGAAAAGATATATCAAAAACATTCGATTATAGAAAAATGAACACAAACAAGGCGCCTATCGATGCAATCGCAGAAGCGCATGGCTGGAATAAGGCGCCGACTGTCACGAATGACAGGGAGGTGTTCGACAAAGCGGCAAAACAAGCTGGCCGAGTAATGATAAGAACGGTTCACGGAAGTCAAACAGGACAATCTGCAGATGATGTAGCAAAAAGCACCATGACGGACGGTAACTATGCTCTGGGAGGACATGGAGGCCAGGCATACGGATCCGGAAGGTACATGGTAGACACAAAAATATCTGGGAATAGCCTTACATCAAAAAGGGTGGCAGCAGGCCAGGAGGAGTCGTTCTGGTATGGAGATAAACAGATGATGGCAACGGTGCACCCGAGTGCAAAAATAGCAACCCCGACCCAGTCGGCACAGCTGAGAAATGAGTTTCATAATCTTACACCATCGGAGCGGCGGAGATTCGGGAACGACGCCAATACCTACATTGCTTCAAAAGGATTCGACGGCGCAAAGTGGCATAACGACAACGACCCGACAGCATACACGACCGTATTTAATAACAGTGCGATGATTTACTACGGAGGAGTCTCAAGTCGGTATTGACAATTTACCAGTTTTCTGGTAAAATAACAGCAAAAGAACAGAAACACACCAGAAAGGGGAGAATGAAATGATCATACCGAAATACCTGCAGCGTCCGGGAATGACAGCAGACGAAAAGAAAAGGCTTGTCGCCTGGATTGAGAGCAAGCGAGAGAAAATGAAGTCGGCCCCTGCTTTTGACAGCGAAGAGAAGGCAATCAAGGGAGCGGTTCAGACTTTAAAACGCGAAAAGTACAGCAACCCAAGCGTGTGGAAAGAGCCGCAGGACATGGGCAAGAAATATGCCGTAGTTGTGCTGGATCTCCGCGAGACCGCACAGATCAGCGGATACACCGAGACAGTGAACGAGCAGCGGATCTTTGATATCGCAAACCGCAGGATAGACGAAATCGAGGAGGTGTAGATATGGCAGACAAGCGCAAAGAAGAAAAGCGCCCGGAGGTAGACGGCTGGACCACCAGCGGATACGGCCTGATCATTAACGGGGAGCCCGTGACACCTGTACAGGAAGACGAAGAGAAAGACGTAGATGAGATAGACGAGGTGTAAGCTATGGCCCGATACGATACAATCGTCGAGATTGAGAAGCGGTACGAGGAGATCCAGGAAGTCCGGAAGTTTAATCACAACCACGACAATCTCGGAAGATTCAGCAGCAGCAAAGGCGGCGGAGTCGCCGGAGGAAAAATGGCCAGCGCAAACGGCGGATATTTTGACGAAACCGACACTAAGAAATTTACGGATGCCGTCGCAAAAGCCCAGAGCAAAATAGCTCCGGAAGATGCGTGGAGGGTATCTGCACCATCGCAGGAGGAATTCGAGGAAGAGCACCCAGGAGCGAAGATGCATATCACGGCAAACGGAAGCACGATCGCAGTAGCCGGAAACGGAGATATCGTGAGTGTTTGCGGAACGCCACCTGACCATGGCGGAGATTTGATAGAGCTCGCTGTACAAAACGGCGGAACGAAGTGCGACTCATTCTCTGGCCTTTACGGATTCTACCGAAAGCAGGGAATGGAGCCGAGGTCGGTCTGCGAATTCAACGAGGAATACGCCCCGCCAGGCTGGACAAAGGGGAGAGACAACCCGGAGCCGATCATTTTCTGGGAGTACACCGGAAACAAGTCAACGAAGAGCCGAATGGAGCTCATAAAGGAACGCGACGAATGGATCTCCTCGCAAAAGATGCACACCGGAGAGAACGGATACGGAGACGCCATGGCCGCAAGAGACAGTCAAATGAAAGGGAGGAAATAGAAGTGAGGGCGCCAACATACGAGGAATTCAGAGACATTGTGTGGGGAAGGGTACTGAAAGCTGGAAAAGGCTGGGACGCAGAAGACCTGAAGAAATACCTGGAGAAAGAGGAAGACTCGGTCGTTTACGAGTATGAGAAAGCCTTAAAAGAATACGAAGCAGGAAGAATCACATACCGACAGCTTACAGAAGGGACACCCGCAGCGATCGCATACGACCTGCAGATGAGCTACTGATCTCTGTTTGAAACGGAGGCAAGAGATGACAAGATACGACACCATCGAAGAAGTGCGCAAGCACTCGTCCGAAGCGCGGACCTTTTATGAAATTCTGAAATACAACGAGAACCACGACAGCCTGGGGAGATTTTCAAGCTCCCCAGGTGCAGCAGCCGGAACATCTGCCGGAGGGAAATACCAGAAGCTCTCCCACGCAGATGCGACAGCCATGGCAGGAGAAATGGGACAGAACGACATACCGAAGGAAGAAGTTGATCGGATGCTGGACCGCAGTGAGGGATACTTCGGGACACCGAACTCATTCACAATTAACGAAAAACTGCGAATGAACGACCCAAAACGGGACGAGCTGGCCTACAGCGAGGAAGAGCTAAAGACCATCGACACCCTGGATAAGAACATGAAACCGTCAACCAGAGACGTCCAGCTGCACAGAATGATAGGCGACAGCTTCCTCGACGCAATGGGAATATCGGATGATATAAGCGCACAGGATTACGACGAAGACGGACTGAAAGAGATGCAAAAAGCGGTCGGTAAGGTTTACACGAACGCAGGATACACCTCAACGAGCTTCGACATGGCAGACAACGCCTTCAAACACAAGAAAGTGCAGCTAAACATAAATGCACCAAAAGGGACCAAAATGCTAGTAAGCCCGGACCGGTGGTACGATGGCGAAATTGCCGAGGCAGAAATCCTTCTGGCGAGAGGATCCGCCATGAAGATCACCGCAATCCGGCCGAGAATGTGGCATGGAAGGATTAGCGGAATAGAAGTCGACTGCGAAGTCATCGTCGACTAAGGAGGGAAAAGCATGCTGACACCACGGCAGAAGAAAAAAGTAGAAGAGATCAAACAGGACCCGGCAAACCGGAAAGCACTGAAAGGAAAGACAGATGAGGAAATCCTGGCCGCCTACCGATTCGTCGAGGACGGAAAAGGAATCCAGGTCTACGACAGCGTCGAAGAGTACCGAGCTGCCATGAAAAAGAAGAAAGTGGCGAAGAACATCGACGAAATAGAGGAGTTGTAATCATGCGCCGGTATTTTTACAAGTACGGAGAATTCTGGATGTCCTGCGCCGGAACGAGCAAGGCCCAGGTTGGAAATGACCTCGGGGAGTTTGCAGAGGAAGTCCTCACAGAAAAAGAAGCACAGAAAAGAGCCAAAACGGACCCAGAGCTCGCGGAGGCAATTTCTGCAGCAGCGCTGTGCGACTTGATGTGCAATTAACCGCAAAAAGACAGCCGGAAGGAAGAAACAAAACAGCCGAAAAACAGAAAAGAGCCACGCCCGACCGCAAAATCGGGCTAAACTCGCTATAAATCAGTGTTTACAAGCAAAAAAATGTGATATAATCACAGGGAAAGAAAGGAGAGAGCCATGGCAACGAAGCTCAAGAACATGAAGCTGACCAGCGTCGATCTGGTCCGAGCGGGAGCCAATCAGGAAGCAGACATATGCCTCTTCAAAAGCGCAGACGCGCCAGAAGCCCCGGAAAGCCCCACAGAGGAAGAGAAAAACATCTTCAAGCGTTTTATCGACTGGATACGCAATAACCCCACAGAGGCCGCCACAGAGCCTCACAGCCCCATAGAAAAGGCGGACGAAGCTCCGGACCTCGAATACCTCTATAAATCCGTGCTTGCAGAATCACTCCATAGCATTATGCAGGACGACACCCTAACCGAAATCGAAAAGAAAGACATGGCCGAAGAAAGCCTCCTCCAGTACTCGGAGAAGATCCGCGAGCTGAACGGAGACGACGACGACACCATGGAAGAAGAAGTCCAGGAAGAAGACCAGGACGACGACGTGGATGACGAAAACCGGTTTGATGAGCTGGAAGAAATCCGCGTGCATAAATTCAACGAAAACCACGACAGCCAGGGCAGATTTGCATCTGGCGGAGGTGGTGGCGGAGCCGCACCGGCCGCAGGAGGTGGCGGGGCTGCAGAACACGTCAAAACGCTGAATGGCCTCCCGACGAAAAACGGCATGAGCAAAGTGTCATACGAAGACATCAAATCCTACGAATCGGTTCTTAACAAAATGCCAAAAGGGACCAAACTAACGCACAAACACAGTGGAGGGACTGATACCTTTGAAAGAGTATCAGACTCCGAAAGGGGACCGAGCTGGAAACACACCAGAGCCCCGTGGGGGAAAGTGGATAATGCAAGTAGCTTTGACGTAGGGCACTGGCTCGCCGGAAGAGGTTACATCTCCCGCGGGCCGATCGAAATAGCAAACTAAGCTGGCCGGGCCGTCAGGCCATGAAATATAAACCTCAAAGAAAGGAAGAAACCAAATGAGTATCAAAATCGACAAAAGTGTATTCACACCGGACGAGCTGAACACCTACAAGGCCCTGATCGCGAAGGCCACGGTTGACCCGGAGGCCGGAGAAGACGAGATGGAAAAGGAAATGCCGGAAAAAGGCAAACGCCGTCCGGACATCGAGGTAGAGTTTGACGATGACCACTTCGATGATGACGAAATCAAAGGACTCGACAAGTCCTGCAAGAAATCCGCAGACCCCCAGCTCGCCGCAGCACTGAATCGCCTCGAGACCCTGGAGAAGAGCCTCGCCATGAAGGAATTCTCCGAGATCGCAAAGAAGTACGCACCCCTCGGTGAGAACGAGGAGGAGCTGGCAAAGACCCTCTACGAAATGAAGAAATCCAACGAAGCAAACTACGACGCATATATCGGGATCCTGGACAAGAGCCTCGGCCTTGTTGAGAAGTCCGGCATCTTTGCCGAGATCGGCAAGAGCACTGGCGGCTACAGCGTAGCAGGCGGAGCAGTCGAGAAGGTGGAGGCAATCGCTGCCGACATCATGAAGTCCGACACCAGCATCAGCCGCGAGCACGCCATCGCAAAGGCATGGGAGGATCACCCCGAGCTCGTAGCAGAATACGACAGAGAATACCGTAGATAAAGAAAGGAGCAATTCAAATGGCACAGGGAAATACAAGCGCATATGAGCTTAGCAAATCTTATGTAACCACCCAGATCAACGACAGCTCCACCATCGCAATGACCGCAGGAGAAGCGATCGAAGATGTGAGATGCCGCGCGGTCAAGTTTGACGAAAACGGCAACGTAGTACTTGCAGGAGCAGGAGACCTGCCTCTCGGCGTCGGCATCATTACCAACAACGTAAATATCGCAGAAGGCGGCCAGGTAGACGTTCAGTGGAAAAACATCGGCCTTGTTTATTCCGGCGATGATTACGCAGCAGGCACCCCGCTGTCCGTAGATGCAAACGGCTGTTTTGTACCAGCAACCACAGGAGAATCCGCAACCGCAGTCGTAGCAGTAGCGCTGGAAGCAGCAAGCGGAGCAGGCGTGTACACCAGAGCAATTCTCAACATGGGCAACGGCTACGTGTCCGCATAAAAACCACAGGAGGTAAAAACAAATGAGTGGAATGACCCCGGAAAAAATCATGTATGACATTCAGAAGGGCTCCTTCAAGCCCAATATCTATCTTACAAACCTGTCCATGGCGTACTTCCAGGACGCCAGCAGATACGTAGCGAAGTCCATCTTTCCGATCTGCCCGGTTCAGCTTTCCAGCGCGAGATACTACGTGTTCCCGAAAGAGGACCTGCTGCGCGACAACGTAAGACCGAAGCCGCAGTTTGGCAAGGTTGAGCCTGCACAGTTCGGTCACCTGGACCAGAGCTACCAGGTATCCGTAGACCAGGTAATCGTCGGCATCGACCAGATCAGCGCGCTCGACTACCGCAGGACAAACGCCCCCGCATTTATCGACCCCCGCCGCGCAAAGGCAAAATTCATCGCAGAGCAGATGCTTCTCCACCAGGATATCGTGTTCGCAAATACCTACTTCAAGACCGGCGTGTGGACCAACGAGTGGACCGGCGTAGCGTCCAACCCCTCTACTAACCAGTTCCTCAAATTCAGCGATGACAACTGCGATCCCGTAGTTCTTATCGACAACCTCTGCACTTCCGTAGAACAGAACACAGGAAGACGCCCCAACAGACTCGGACTCGGCAAGAACGCCTTCAACGCCCTCAAAGCTAACCCAAGCGTAATCGAAAGAGTAAAATACGGCGGTTCTTCTGCGAACCCCGCAACCGTCAACGAGCGCGTGCTCGCTGAGCTGTTCGGAATCGAGAAGGTCGTAGTTTTCAGCTCCATCTACAACGCAGGTCAGGTGGGAGAGACCGACATGAATTTCATCTGCGACCCCAACGCAGCAATCCTCGCATACGCAACCAGCGCACCCGCCATCGACGAACCGTCCGCAGGTTACATCTTCACCTGGGATATGCTCGGCAACGGCCAGTACATGCCGACACTCCAGTACGAAGGCGAGCCCGGCACTCACTCCGAATTCATGGAGGGCCTGTTTGCAGCTGACATGAGACAGACCGGAAGCGACCTCGCTGTATTCCTCAAAGACTGCGTATAAAGGAGAGATGACCATGGCCTATATAGCACAGAAACCGTGCCGCTTAGCAGGTCAGGCGTTCCTTATTGGCGATCTCGTCCCGGATGAAGTGATTCATCCGGGAAACGCCAAAAATCTGCTCAAAATGGGAATCATCGCAGAAACAAGCGGCGACCATATCTCAATTTTTCAGGCGGCGGAAGGAGCAACGAGTGAACCCATGGTGATCACTATTCACTCAAAGGACGGGGACCTCGATCTCGAACCGACACCGGAGGGAATCCAGGCTGTCTTTGATGTCTTGACATCAAGCGCGAAAGACGTGGAACCCACCATCAAAGCAATAACGGACGCAGACGCATTGATCCTCCTGGATCTTGCGGACAGCAGGAAAACCGTAAAAGAGTTAGCCAGAGATCGCGCTCTTGAGATTTCACAGGAGGGCGAAGAGAGCGAAGGTGATCACTAATGAATTTCACCTACGACCCAGCGAACATAACAGCCGGAGGACTTGACCAGATGCGCTTCGAGCTTGGAGACACCGTCGTGGATATGGGCGGCATCTCCGCTGTGCTTTGCGATGAGGAATACAACGCAATCATCGGGAAGTACGCAGCAAAAAACTGGCGCAAGGCGAAGCTCATGTGCCTGGAGGCCATCGTAATGAAGCTGTCGTATGAAGTAAACACCAGCGTGGGCGGACTTTCCTACAGCCTCGATCAGCGCTTTGAGCGCTGGAAAAAGATGCTGGAGCAGGAGAAGAAGATCGTGGCCGGAATCGCAGGCGTACCAACGGCAGGAGACCCGTCAAGCCTTATCCCGCACGGGCTCACGCCGACACCGTACTACTACAACGACATGCAGGCGAACAAACGAAAATTCTGAAAGGGGATGAGCAGAAATGTCATTTCGAGGACATCTCAGACCCGGCCAGGGATTTAAACCGTTTACAGTCCTCCGCAGAGAAGGCGCCCAGACGCCCACAGGACGCCCGTACACGGGCGATATGGTGGAGGTCGGACAATTCCTCGGAATTATCTCGCAGGCCAGCCCACGGGAACAGGAGCAGTGGAAACAGCTCGGTACTCCGATCACGCACACCATCGTCCAGCGCGGAACGAAAGACCGGGCACGAGGAAATGATGTGCTGCAGCTGACAATATCGAATCCATGCCAATGCACCCAGACGACTCGGCGTTTTCTCGTCAAAGGCGACCCGCAGGACCCAGGAGAGCTCGGACATTTTCTCGTATACCGAGTTGAGGAAAGGAAGGATCTGCAATGAGCAAAGTCCAAATCAGCGTCACGGCAAACAGCCAGCTGTCTCAGATATGCGGGCAGATCACAAACGGAATCAAACACGAAATGGAGCGGAGGGCATACCTCGCGTCGAACGAACTCCGGACGGCAGAGCTCCTCGTGTTAAGAGGCCAGAGAGGCGGGCGCAGGTACCGCGTACCAGGAACGAAACGGACATACACGGCATCTGCACCAGGTGAACCGCCTGCAGTAAGAACCGGCATATTCAGGCTGTCATGGCAGCCGGTAACCTATGTCGGATTCGGCTCGTACATTTCCAGGATTGAGAGCGACGTGACGGTCGGAAGCAAGCGCCGATACAATCTCGGAGAGCTCCTGGAGAAAGGGACCAGCAAAATGGCCCCGAGACCTTATCAGGACAAGATTCTGGAAAAAGCGGAAAAGCCGATCGTAAAAATCTACTCGAAGCCTTACTTTTAAGGAGGGACGCCAATGATTGAAGAGGCTTTATACAACCATTTGATCGCGCAGGCGGACCTCGCGCAATACCTGACGACATATGCAGAGAGACCGGCCGTGTTCAACCAGGAAGCACCGGCAGACAACGATAACCTCTGGGGAGACGGCCCTCAGTACGGCAGAATCGTGTACGCTGTAGACATACAGGGAGACCCGGAGCGAACAATGGGCGGGACACTAGCTGTAGACATTCAGTGCAAAGAGAACGAGCAATTCCCGGAAGTCATCGAGCCAATCGTGCGAGGACTGATCCATGGCTGGTTCTTCAGCAGCGGAACTTTCACCGTTGAGGCACAGTGGAAGAATTCGTCCTACTTTACAGAGCCCACAGATCATGTGACAGGATGCACGGTCGTTTTTGACCTTCTGGCATTTCCAATAATGTCAACCGGAAGCCCGGATGTAATCGCTCGGATCAACGAATGGAGCGCAGCCATTGAGGGACTCCACGTAATCAATTACGATGAACTGCCATCGACGGCATGGAAGCCGGATTCTACAGATTCGGCAATTTACTGGAGAGTCGTAAATGACCAACCGGCTGGCTGGATACCTGACACATTCCAGACCATATGGAGAACTGCGATCGTTCGCTGCCACATCTTCTCGAAAGACCACACGACAGCGGACACGGCAGCCCGGGATTTGATCACGGCGCTGTACACCGCCAAACGCCTCATGAAGAGCGGAGAAAGCCCGATCATGGTGAACCAGAGAAACACTATGGACTACGGCGCAGACCCGCTGAGGCAAGGCCAGATGACCGTAGAGGCTACATATGGAATCATCGTATTCACAGAGCCAGACGGAGAGCTGGACAGCATCAAGATAAAAGGAGAGGAGAGTGACCAATGGCTGCCGATCACAGAAAATCCGTAGAACATGAAAAGGCACCGAAATCCGGAATCAGAACCGAACATGAGCATGCGCAGGTGAGCACATACACCATCGAAGAGCTCACAAAGGCTCATAAGGTTTTCCACACTTCGCACGAAATCGTGGCCGTAGCATTGAAGCTGGCTGGCGTTAAGCGTGCGACCGTGGAAGAAGCAAGAACAATCATCGAAGAATTTAAGAACAAGGAGGTCAAGTAAATGGCTGTGTTTTATAACGAGGGCGAACAGAAGATCCGCCCGGGAGTCTATCAGCGACATGTAAACACAAACGTAGCAGTCACCACCGAGGCCCAGGACGGAATCTGCGCGATACCGATCAAAGCATCCTGGGGCCCGCTCGGAAAAGTCGTAAAGAACACCAACGCGCTGCAGCTTGAGCAGAACTACGGATCCGGCACCTACGGAACCGGTTATACCGTCCCGGCAGCAGCCGCCATGTTTGCAGGCGGAGCGGCCACCGTATATACCTACAGACTCGGAACAGGAGGAACTGCTGGCACAAAGCAGATCACCACTGGCCTGACCGCAACCGCGAAGTACCCCGGTACCATGCCGATCAGCGTAGCCGTTCAGAACAAGATCGGATATAGCGCAGTAAAGCAGTTTCTTGTATATGCAGGAACCACGCAGGTCGAGAGCTTCGAGTTTGCAGCGAATCCCTCTGGCGCTGAGGAAAATACCGTCCCTGAAGGCGCAAACCTTGTCGCGGCAGCGGCCAATTCAAACTATGTAACGGTTACCGCATCCGGAACAGCAGTAAACGTCGTACCGATTCTGGAAGTGGCAGCCGGAGCGCTGACAGGCGGCACAAACCCGACCGTGGCAAATTCAGACTACTCCGCAGCGTTTACCGCACTGGAGCCCTACTACTACAACACCATCGCGCTCGACGTGAACGACGATGAGAACCTCACCCTGAGCCTTCTGCTCCAGGAATACCTCGACAACGCCTACAAATACGGCAAGCTCGGAATTGCAGTCGTAGGAGAGCCCACCACCGTAGCATTTGAAACTCGCCTGGCACATTCAAAGGCATTTAATGACGCAAAAGTCGTATACCTTGGAGGCGGATGGATGAGCGGAACCGCCAGCAACGACGGAATCCTCGGAATTTGCTACACCGCGGGCGTTATTGCGAGCACCCCGTCCAACCTCGGAATCACGCACTCCGTAATCAACGGAGCCACCGGCCTCTGCGAATCCCTGACTTATTCCCAGTACGAAGACGCGATCCTCGCAGGCATGCTGATGGTATCAATGGGACCGGACGGCAGCATCTGGTACGACAGCGGCATCGACACCCTGACCACACCGGAAGAAGGAACCCAGGACGAAGGATGGATGAAGATCCGCCGCGTAAAAGTCCGCTTTGAGCTGATCGACAGACTGGACCGCGCACTCGCTCCGAAGGTTGGCAAGGTCTCCGCAGACACAGACGGAATCTCCGACATCGTGCAGGCAGGCCAGCGCGTGCTGGACCTCATGGCAAACAACGAGGGCAAGCTCCAGGTAGGCGCGAGCTTCACGGAGGACCCGGACATGCCGTTCACTACCGACAGCGCATGGTTCATCATTCGCGCAGACGATGTGGACAGCTTAGAGAAGATCTACCTGCAGTATCAGTTTAGATACAGCCAGAACGCGTAAAGGAGGAGCAGACAATGGGTAAAAACAACACACTGAACACCACGGAACTGATGACCGGAAAGGACGGCCGTCTCTTCGTGGAATTCAATGGTAAAAATGTGTTTCTCGCAGAGATCAACACCTACAGCGTGCAGATGAACGTAAACACCGCGGAGAAGCAGCCGGTAGGCTCTGTGCTTGTTCACAGGATCCCGACAGGCGTCACCTTCGACCTGACCTACACAGAGATGGTAATCCGCGACGACCTCATCATGCAGCCGCTTCTGAAAGCAATCCAGAAAGGCCAGATTCCCACCTACAACTTCCAGGGCGTGGCCTACAAGCCGGACGGGCAGGAACAGCGTCTGGCGTTCAATAACTGCGTTCCCAACGGAACCTTCGGTCTGCAGAACCTTACACCGGGCGAAGTAATCGAGCGCGAGCAGAGCTTCGCAATCAACTCGATCCCGGCGTTCCTTTCTGCCATCGCATCAACCTACATGCGCTAAAAAGCCGATTTGCAGGCCCTGTCAAAACGGCAGGGCCTGTTTTTGAAAAAAGAAGGAGGAAAAACAAATGTCAGAAACAGAAAAAAAGAACATAACAGGACTTGATACCTCGGAGAACCGGAAAGAGACAGAATACGATCTTGTGAAGTCTCTCCTGGAGGCATCCGAATACAAAACGGCAGATGACGCCGTCACAGAAGCCGAAATCAAGAGAAATGGAAAATTCATGTTCTCCGTTCATATTCACCCGATCAGCGAAGCAGACGCCAGATTCGCTAGGAAGAAGTCCACAAAGTACATGCCGAACCCGAACGGCAAAAAGCTCCCGCCGATTGAAAAAGAACTCGACACCGCGAAGTTTAACAGCTGGCTGATTTATGTGGCCACAACGGAGGAAGACCAGCAGAAGATCTGGGGCAACCCGGCCATTATGCAGAAATACGGCCTCGCCATTCCCGTAGAGAGCATAGACATGCTGCTGACACTGGGAGAGAAGCGGAAGCTGGCCGACCTGGTAACAGAAATCAGCGGCCTGGATGACGAAGAAGACGAAGACAACGTAACCGAAGAGGAATACGCAAAAAACTAATTGAAGAGTCCGACCTCGCGTTCTGCCTGCATTACGCGCTGCAGAATCACCACATCGAGCCCGGAGTCCTTATGGGGCTCCGGACCCGAAATGAGCTTATACCGGCAGGCGAGCGGGCCTTCATTTTTGCATCTATCAAAAAGGCAATTATAGAGGGAGACACCCCTGTGAAAGTCCGTAACTTCAGCAGTAAAAAGACAGGAGGAGAGAGCTGATGGCCCAGAACAAAGTCACAATTGATGTCGAGGCACGATTTATAGACAACGTGACGGATGCCGCTAAAAAGGCGGATAAGGCCGTCAGCAACCTCGACAAAAAGAAACCGAAAGTCACCATCTCTGCGGATGATAAAGCCACACCGGGCATGAAAACCGTAGAAAAAGAAGCAGACAAGGTCGGGAAGAAAAAGCCAAAAGTCAAAGTCGATGCAGAAGACCAGGCGACCAGTAAGCTGAATAAGATCCTGGAAAAGACAAAAGCCCTGGCGAACAAAGTGTACTCGGCCACCATCAAAGTGCGGGATTCTCAGGCCCTAAATGCTCTATCACAAATAGAACAGAAGACACGATCCCTGGCTGGAAAAGTGTTCACAGCAACCATCAAGATAAAGGACCTGGCGCTGGCACCGCTGCACAAGCTCCACAGCATGATCTTTAATATCAAGACGCTGATCGCCGGAATCTTTGCAGGAGTCGCAGCGCAGAAACTGTTCATGGCTCCGATTAACGTGGCCGACACGTACACCGGAGCGAAAATCGGATTCTCGACGCTCCTGGGCGAAGACCGCGGCCAGCAGATGATGAACGACCTGGATGCATTCGCAAAAGCAACCCCGTTCAACACCACGCAGGTAATCGCACAGGCGCAAAAGATGATCGCCATGGGCTGGGACGCAGACAAGATCCTAGAAGACATGAAAACAATCGGTGATGCAGCTGCAGCCACCGGCAGAGGCGAAGAAGGACTCCAGAGAATCGTTCTGGCACTTTCGCAGATTCGGTCAAAAGGTAAGCTCTCAACAGAGGAGTTAAACCAGCTGGCTGAGGGCGGAATCGCCGCGAAGAGATACATCGCAGAAGGACTCGGATACGGATCCGGAGACAAGGGCCTCATGGCCATGACAAAAGACCTGGAGAAAGGCGCAATCGGCGCAGAGGCCGGTATCGCAGCAATCCTCGAAGGAATGAAAGAATACAAGGGAATGATGGACCAGACCGCAAACAGCACGGTGTCTGGCCTGAAATCCCAGATAGAGGACGCATTCGAAATCAACCTGATCAGACGCTGGGGCCAGGGCCTGCAGGACGGAGCGAAGAGAGGACTCGGCTCCATCGTTTCGCTTTTGGACAAATCAGAAGCCGGACTGCAGAAGGTCGGAGATCTTCTGTACGACCTCGGAACCAGAGTGTCGAACTGGGCAGCAGACAAGCTCGAAGGAGCCGTACAAAAAATCATAGCCCTTACAGAGACAGACCAGTGGAAAAAAGCAGACTCCCTGGGGAAAATCAAAATCCTCTGGGACGGCTTAGTGACCGACCCGATCAAAGCGTGGTGGGAAGGTGGAGGCCAGCAGAAGGTAGCCGACACAATGGGCAAAATCGGAAGCTGGCTCGGAAGAACCATGACGAAGATCCTCCTCGCGATATTCGGAGCGACAGACGTTCTGAACGAAGACATCGGAACGGACGCAGGCGCAAGCATCGCCGGATCCTTCCTGCAGGGATTTCTGGAGAATTTCGACGGCCAGGCAATCACAGACGCATTCGTGCAGGCCGTCAAAAATGTGTGGGGAGCACTCCCGACATGGGCAAAGGTGGTCCTCGGTGGAATGGCCGTGGGGAAAGCGGCCGGAGGAATCTCAACTGTCGCAGGCGGACTGGCCACG
>JAEIGA010004417.1_pt1 | contig 21758 bp, 23 predicted proteins | sample 9270691 | NCBI WGS metagenome assembly JAEIGA01 (sample SAMN17057246, study PRJNA624740) | gut metagenome | biome: biome; isolation source: fecal sample | host: Bos grunniens | place: China: Xizang | collected 2019 | reverse complement strand
CGCCTCCTGGGGATCATTGAAACCTTGACGAAAAAGTGAAGGACCTGCACCGGCCCTGCACCCGGAAATGGGGTGCAGTCGGCGTTATTTGATTATCAGCGACTTGCGCGGATGCGTGGCTATTCGAAGATAACCTTGCTTGATTTCGCGGCGTGGCATAGCTGTGGGGCCGATTCCAGGAAAAGCGGCTCTTCCGTTTTTTCCCACACCTTCCCACAAAGTGCCAAGCCGTCCCGTTTGACCTGCACCAAAACTGCACGACCTTGATCTCGTTTCGTTACTATCTCGACACCCGGAAGGCCCCGCGATTCGACGGGACCTATCCCCTCAAGCTCCAGGTGAACAAGCGCGGCCAGACGGCGCTCATGCCGGTGGCCGTCTACCTGCGCCCGGAGTATTGGGACTCCCGCGGCCAGCGGGTGGTGAAGACCGCGCCCCAGGCGCGCGTCCTGAATAACTACCTTGACCGGCTGCGGATGCGGCTGGAGGAGCTGCTGCGCGAGCTCATCCTCACCGGGGTGGGTGCGCCGATGAGCGCCTTCCAGGTGCGGGACTGGGTGGCCGCCCGGACCGTCGACGCCGACAACGCGCCGAAGCTGGTGGACTATTATCACGCCGTGGCGAAGGAGAAGGGCGCGGAGACCCGCCGCCTCTTCGAAAACGCCTGGGCCGTGATGGTAGACATCGAGCCTCGGCTGGCGTCGATGGATCTGGCCGCCATTGACGAGACGACGGTGCTGAAGGTGGACGCGGGGCTGCGCGGCAGGCTGGCCATGACGACCCGCAACACCTACATCTCGAAGCTGACCCAGGTGACGAAGCGCGCCCACGCGGAAGGGCTACTGCAGAGCAATCCCGGCCGGGTGATCCATCTCCACTACACCGTCCCGAAGAGCCGGGCGCTGACCCTTGACCAGATCCGGATCCTCTTCCGGGCGGAGCCGGATTTCCCGGTCCAGCGGGAGGCCCTGGCGCTCTTCAAGCTCTCGTTCTACCTGCGGGCCATGAATCCCGTCGACATCGCCAGAAACGGCCCGGACTGCATCTACAACGGCCGGATCCGTTACACCCGGGCGAAGACCGGCAAGGATTACGACTTCCCGGTCGAGCCGGAGGCGCAGCGGCTGCTGGACGAGTGGAGCGGCGCGGACCATCTCTTCGCGCCATTTTTGCGAGCTGAGGAATACTCCAGCCTCTCGGGGTCGGAGTACAACCAGGCGCTCCAGGGACTGGCGGCGGGGCTGGGGCTCCCGAAGATCTCGATGTACTGGGCGCGGCACACCCTGGCCTCGCTGCTCATCGAGACCGGCGCCACGATGGAGGTGGCCGCCGGGGTCCTGGGGCACTCGTATGGTCCGAGGGTCACGGCCGGCTACGTCACGCTCAGGGAGCGGCAGATCGAGGAAGCTGTGCGGAAGGTGTACGACCTGGTCGCGGAATAAAAGAAACGCCCGGGACCTCACGGCCGCGGGCGGGGATACGCATAAAATGAAAAAGTTTTACAGATTGACGCGGAGACCGACCAGGATGCCGACGCCCGGGGTGACGTTATCCATGCCGGGCTGCCAGAAGACGCCGGGACCGGCGGCCACTCCCCACCCGAACCGGTGCCAGCGCTGAGGGGCCGGGACTTCGACCCGGACCTCCTTCGTGATAAGCTGCGTCTTCGGGTAGACCTCGATCCAGTCGAGCCGCGGATCCACGCCGGAGACCTGGGCGCGGTAGTCCTCGCCGGGGTACTCCCGGACCTCGCGGTCCAGGGCGACGTAGAGGGTGTCCTGGATCCGGACGGTGTCGGTCACCTGGAAGAGCTGCGGGCGCTCCACGCGGGCGGTCATGAAAACGGGCCCCAGGACGCGCAAAGTGTCCCGGACGACCAAGGTGTCGGTCTTCTCCTTCACGGCCGGATTTGGGGCCTTTGGTGCGCTTCTTCGGCCAAGGCTGAAGGCTGCCGCCGTCCAGATGACGAAGGCAGCCCCCACGGCGGCGCAGATCAGCGCGGTCTTCATTCTATTGTCAGCCATATTTCCTCCTTCCGCTGGTAGGCGGGCCAGATGTAGAAATTCATGAGATCCTGCCACGCAATGACGGAGTCGAAGACCCGGCCCCGGATCCCCTGGTGGAGCATCCCCGGGAGGATGCAGCCGGACGTGTCCTCCGGCGTGTTGCCCGGGTGGATCATGACGCCCTCGAAGCCGGGGACGTTCTGCAGATATGGCATCTTGCCGCCGAAGGGCTTTGCGTACCATTTGTCCTTGAAGCTCGGCGAGATCCGGAGCTGGATCTTGTACGTCCCCCTGGGGATTGCCGTCTCTCCTTTCACCTTGCGGGCCTTGATCTGGGTGAGCGGCATCTCCTGGTGGAGCCCGCGGTCCTCATCCTCCAGGGTCCAGCAGAGGAAGCCGCCCTCCTCGGTGAGCAGCCGGCCGTGGGTGTAGCCCGCGGCGCTCTCGTACTGGTTGCGGCGGATCCGGATTTTCATACCTTTGCGAGTAGGTTCTTGACCTGCGCTCGGAGGTCTGCGATGTCCTCCGTGTTGCGCTCAATCTGCGCCTTCAGCTTCTCGTTCTCCAGCTTGAGGTCGAGATTCTCGCTGCGGAGTTCATCAATCTTGTGTTCAAGGTCGGCGTTCCGGGCGCGGGTTTCGTTGTACAAACTCTGCCACTCCTCGTTGCTGGCTTTCTTGTCCTCCCGGCGTTGCACACGCCAAGTGGCCAGCCACCCGCCGCCGAAGATGGCGGCGAGGGCCGAGGTTATGATAGTTGTCCAGTCCATATTTTTTTTACTATCTTTATGTATCGTGTACTCCCTTTCGGGTTGCTCGGGGCGGTCTTTCGGCCACCCCGAGCTTATATCCGCTTAAGGGGTTAAGGTTGGACATTTTACAAATCGTAGAAAATTGTCCCTATGTTAGAACCATTCGCGCCCACCAAATCAAACTGGCACGGGGTATTCCCAGCAAAGCCCATTGCCGGGCGCGGCTCCTCACCATTGGTGTAGTTCATATAGCATTTGCCACGATGACCTCCCCAGGTCTGCGTGAGTTGTTTGAGTGAGGCAACTTCGTACATCTTCTTGTTTGTAAATGACCAGAATAAGACGGGGACTGGTTTTGAATACTCGGTCGTGAATCCGGTATCTATCCGCGTGAACATCAGCAACCCGTGAGGGCTTTCAACATAACAAAGGGTATTTACTGCAATACCATAAGGCAAGCTGGAGAGAATTTCACGCGTTGTGGTATCAATTACACCCGTCCCGCTATTCCGCTGAATCCGTGAAAGGGTGTTGTTGCTACCGTGGTCGGTGGCGAAGTAGATGTAATCATCCGTGAAGATGAAGTTGATGCACCGCAGAGGTTGTCCGTCCAATGCCCAATCGGGCTTCGTCGCGTTATCGTGGTCAGTCGCAAGGTTCGTCCAATTCTCCCCGTTATCGGTTGAATATATCCAATAGAACTGACCCGAATAGTCGCCAGTTGTACTATAAAGAATACCCGTCCACGGGTCGCGGCGGACCATATGGAAGTGAGTGATGCTGCCCGGGGTAGGATTCCCAGAATTATAAGAAGTGGTCTTTGAATAGACGGTTTTCCAGTCCGAGACCGAAGTATACGGATATTTCCCCTTCCATATATGCAAAACTTGTCCGTCGGAAGCATACCCGTCATATTCGGCAAATAGACAATACTCTGTCCCGCCCACATTGATAAACTCGACCCCGGAGTTATAAAGCCATCCCTTCGGATAGACATTGTTATCCGAGGACTTCGCGTTTACCGTGTAGTTCTGCCCGTTGTGATATACCCGGATGGGGAGGCGGTTGTCCCTCACCACTCCTATGATTGTTCCATCTTTCGGTGAAACTGCAAGCACATAATCCTTTGGGGTGTAGTCAAGTGTACCTATCTCTATGGCGTTGTCCAACTTCGTGCCGTAATAAATCTTTCCATCGTCTCCAGGAAGTTTATGGAAAAGGAAGCCGCTATGGAAAGGAATCGTATCGTTAACAATCCTTGTCTTAATCGCCGCAAGACATAGAGAGTCATTCGACTCTTCGTCAATGGTGGACAAGAATGGCAGCCATCCTACACGCGCAGATATGAGAAGCGCATTGATTCTCTCAATATCTGCCGCAGATTTAGATGAAATTATTTCGAGCGAATAGTCCGCGAGGTTTGACAATGACGCGGGCGCGGAGAAATAAAAACTTCTTGCATCTTCGGAAGTGGTTATTTCTTTAAGTGTACCCGTTGCGAGCGTACTATTCGCATACTGCGCGATAACTACACCCTTCTCGTTTGCAACAAGACACCCATACCCGGAAGATGTCAAAAATACTGGATATTTGATAGTAGTCTTACCATTGACGGGGATGCGGAAAACATAAGCGGGTTGTGTCGCGACAGAACGCGTTACTCCACTAATGCTCTTTCCCATAGAATTTGTCGCATCCCAAAGCTCGTTAGAAACTACCTCAAAAGTGTTTGCCACATCTTGCTTTGAATAGACCGTATCCACCACGGCCACTTCCATTTTATTTTCAAGGGCATCCGTCCTTACATCTAATCCGTCCACCTCTGCCTGGAGTGGCCCGAGCCTATCTACAACACCTATTTGTGTGATAGTGCCAATATCGTATGTAGCAGACGTGGGTTGCGAAATCATATATAAATAATGTCCATCCGAGGGACAAGTAAAACTATAAGAAGTCCCGGGAGATACGATAATTCGGGCAGGGAATTGTGAAGAAAATGCAGGCGTATTCCCGGATGCTACATTGTTGATATTTTGCAGCACCGCGACTATTGTTGATAATCCAACTTGCGGAACTATAGTATAGTATGCGCCGGGAACGATTTTATAAAATCGGCCACTATTCGGTGCGGTGACTTGAGCATACTTCCCAGCGCTGGAAATTTGGATGTTACCGCTATCCGTGTAATAAGTCAACTCCGTTGTTACTAATCCCGCAGACGATGCTGCGCCCGTAACATCCTTGCTCCATCCGTTGCCGTCATACTTGATGACCGCCACCTCGCCGCCATTCAGCACAAGCCCGCCGAAGTTGGTGTAAGTCCCTGCCTCACTCGCCAGCCAAAAGGCCCGCAAGTCTGCGTAACCGCTCGGCGTGTCAGATGGATGCGCCACGCCCATAAACTGATACCCCGCGCCCAGCGAGGCCACCATCGCGTTGAGTTGGGCCTGTAACCCGTCACCCGTGATGTCTTGGTTATTGTTTGAATAGATGTTCACCGCTATTTGGGCGAGCAGATTTGCATAATTTGCCATATCTCTGAATCGTTATATTTCATATTTGACCTCTATTTCCGCGCCGTAGACATAGACATACGGGTATTGGCTGCTGCTGGTTGAAGTGTTCCGCAAGCGAATCTCAATGGAGAAGTTCTCCTTGTACCCTTTGATGGTGTTCCAAGTCAGCGACCCCGTGGGGATTTCGATAACCGATGCCGTTGTGTCGATGTCCGTGTCGGTGGTAGTCCCGGATATTACATTGTTGTTGTTCGCTTGGCTTGCCAGCCGCATCCGATAACTGCTTCCCGTGTTCTCGTTCCCATTTCGGGAACACCGAACCAGCACCCGGAAACTCTTGATGTTTGCCCCGTCGGGAATCGCCGAGAAATTGAAGCCTCGGATGAAGCAATAGTAGGTGCTATTGGTTGACCGACCGCCGCGCCCCCGGATGGAGGCGTAGTTGCTGGTATGGTCGGTATTGTTGTACATATTGGAAGCATCGCTTACAACCACATACGAGCCGTTGCTGGCCGTGTATGCGCTGGGGACAAGCCGGGCGGTGTACTCCGTGGGGACTACCGCGCCCTTTTCGTAGGACAAATCGTAGGAATCGTCAAACGAGGCTTGCAGCACCTTGCTTCCGGGGGCTTGCCATACATTCAACACTACCGCGGGGTACGGGAAATTCGGGCACCTCACCACCAGGGTCTGGACCCTTGTGATGGGGAGGGGGTTCGGGTCGCTCGTGACCGAGATCGACCCGTTGCCCGCTCCGGTGTAGGTGAGGTAGATGTTACCCGACCCCGTACCCCAAGGTATTGTTGAACTCGCCATACTTCGCTAAGAGATCGTCCAGGAAGTGTTGGAGGAGACGGCCACGGAGACCGCGGTGCCTGCTGCCGTGAGGTTGATGGTCGTCGGGCTGATCGTCAGGTAGGCGTCGCCGGCGGCCTGGGTGATGTCGCAGACTGCGGACTGGTTGTTATTCGTCTTGACGGTCAGCTGAGAGACGAGCGAAGAGATGGAGGTGTTCTCCGCGATTCCCGTGAAGGTGATCTCGAAGGCGTACTCCTGGACAGCGCCGGGGTCTCCGGTGATGGCTGCGCCGTTGTTGGTGTTGACTGAGTTGGCCTTGTAGGAGGACGGCAAGACGAGGCCGATGCCGTTTGCCCCCGTTAGGCTGAAGGTCAGCTTCGAGGAGTTGCTGACGCCGTGGATGGTGAGGGTGCCGCCGGTCTTGTCCACGGCTGCAGTAGCGTCAATCGTCACAAATTCGGTCTTTCCTGCTTGGATGATTGTTAATGTCTTGCTCTCCACGCCGGAGGCGGCGAAGGATGCCGTAGTCTGCCGGGCCGTGCGGCCGGTATGAGCCGAGCCGGTCCAGGCGACGGAGTCGTTGCCGTTGCCGGAGACTTTGTCGGGAGTAACCCATGATGCGTAAGCCATATTCTTGAAATATTTTAATTATTGAACTATCCAGTCGGTGTTGCTGTAGACGTCGTTCACGGCCCAGTCCGCAAGCCAGAGGATCTTCGGGGAGATCTCCAGGTACGGACCGGACAAGCCGCTCTTGCAGACCGGCTCCAGGACCACGGACATCCGGGTGACCGTGCGGGTGATCCGGACGCACATCGCGGGGCGTACGACGGTGGCGGTGAGCTCAGCCATCTTTGTCGCCAGGAGCACACGGAGACGCGGCGCGGGGATGATCTCCGCGCTCATCTGGGCGCCGCCGATGCGGTCCATGGTGACGGTCAGGCAGCTCATTTCACAAGTATCAAGTCGGTCACCCGGATCTCGGTCCGCGTGCCGTCGGGGAAGTCGGTGTCGGGGATGTAAGCCGCGATGGTGGCGCGGTAGAGGCCGGTGCCGAAGTCCGTGGTGTCGAAGCACACGAACCAGCCGTCGAGGTTGTGGATGCAGTCGGCCTTCTCGAAGGTGTGGTACCTGGAACCGTTTGAGATGGTGACGGCCCAGTTGTCTGTGTCCTGGTCGAAGCCTTCCGCCGTGATCCTCACGCGGAACTTGACCTCGGTCCCCAGGTATGCGGTGTTGTTGCAGTTCATATCGTCAGGCAGTCGCAGGGGTTATCGGGGAAGATCGGGCACTCGTTGCCCACGGGGACGTCCAGGCGGACGCGGCAGAAGACGCCGGCGCACTCGTCCAGGAAGCGCTGGTGGAAGACCTGCGCGCTCCAGGATCCACCGGCCAGGGGTATGTCCCACTCCTCCAGGAGGCGGATGACGTTGCCGATGGTCTGGACGCCGACGGACTGGATCTCGATCTCGTTGCTCTTGTCGGCGGTGAGGCGGTCGACGTAGAAGAAGATGAACTCGAAGGCCTGCATCCCGTCGGAGATGGTGTGCTGGCCCTGGGTCCATGCGAAGACGCCGTAGCGGGCGTCCGCGAAGGTGTTGAGGCGGAAGATGTCGTTGCGGACGATCATGTTGACGGCGGTCTGCTGGTTGGCGGCCGCCTCGATCGCCTGGATGGTCTGCAGGAGTGTCATCAGCAGCAGCCCCCTCCCCCGGGCAAGATCTTCCCGCGGGCGCCTCCCAGGAAGAGCCCGCTGGTCGCGGAGCTGCGGAGGTTGGCCTGCATGGCGGCGCAGTCGCAGGCGCGGAGCTCAGGGAAGGCCGCCTTGTTGCTGAGGATCCAGCGCTGCAGCCGGCGGCGGTTGCCGTCGGCCTTGCTCTGGTAGTAGAGCTGCTGCTTGACCATCTCGTCATGGGTGACGACGGCCAGGTTCTCGTCGTTGGACTTGGCGACGCCGAAGTTGCCGACCTTGTAGCTCACCTTGTCGCAGAGCTCCACGACGGCGGCATAGGCCAGGAAATACTGCGCCCGGTCCAGGAGGTCCTTGTAGGCGGCGTAGTCGCCGGCCGTGATGTCGCCGGTCGAGACCAGCTCCTTCAGGCGGTCGAAGAGGCAGTCGCCCAGGATCCCGCGCAGGCCGACCTCCTGCGCCTCGCGGATGGATGGCAGGAGGTACTTCCCGGCGATGTTGTCGGAGATGTTGGTCACGGACTTCACGAAGGTCTCGGAGGTGAGGAGGATTTCTGCCATGGCTGTCTTGTTTTAGTTGGCGACCTGTTCGGTCTCGCCGTCGAGTGTGAAGGGGATGATCTCCAGGACCGGCTCGCCGAAGATCCTGCGGAAGGCGTCCGCGATCTTGCGCTGGGCGGGCTTGACCTGCGTGCGGTTGAAGAGCTTGAAGGCGCTCTCGTACTCCTCGGAGCTGAAGCCCAGGGAGTCGGTCGGGATGCCGAAGAGGTTGGGGTTGGCACGGAAGGCGGTGAAGATGGCCTGGCGGCTGCGCTTGGCCAGGGCGTCGTAGCGGTCGCCGAAGTCCTCGACATTGAGGGTCTCGATAGTCGTGGCGGAGTCCTTGTCGGCGTTCCAGCTGAAGGCCATGCGGCCGGCGTTCTGGTGGCCGCTGAATTTCTCGTTGAAATTTCGCTCGACCTCCTCCTTCTCCTCGTCTTCGGGCTCGCCCACGATGTTGACCAGGACGGATCCGGTGAAGCCGTTTTCCAGGTTGTTGAGGTGGAAGTCGTCGATGCAGCGCTCGATCTCGCAGGCCTTGACGGCCGCGGCGAAGGGCGGCGCGGGGTAGATCCGCATCTGGTCCATCTTGAAGAAGAGGACGGAGCGGGCGGTGGTGCCGGCTCCCGGCATGAAGGCGTCGACCTCCTCGGCGTCCGGGTTGGACTTGCCCCACTTCTCGGAGTACCAGAAGACGGTGTTGTCCTTGTTGGTGCGGAGGTTCTGCAGGTCGATGTTGTAGATCTCGGCGATGGTGCCGTCCTGGGCGCGGATGACCTCGATGGCGAAGCCGCCGAAGGTCTTGAGGTTGCGGGCGAGCTGGCGGACGATCTCCGCGGCGGTCTCTCCCCATTTGTTGAGGACGCGGTCACGCTGGCCCTGAAAGAGGACGTCGTCGCCGGCGATGTAGTCCACGGAGCCGTCGATGACGGAGCGGAGGGTGGCGCAGTTGTCGTACAGCTCCAGCAGGTAGGCGGGGTAGCGGTCGCCGTCGCCCCAGCGGTAGCGGTCGCCGTTGCTCACGGCCTTCTCCGTCGGGGCGATCATGTGCGTCTCGACGTAGGAGTCGATAGCCGCGAAGGTGACGGCCTTCCTGCGGGGTCCGTTATTCGGGTTGATATTGCTCATACGTTGTCGGTTTGTCGTACTGGATATTGGGGGCCGGCTGGTATTCGCCGACGATCAGGAGCCCCTCGGAGAGGACCTTGCCGCCCTCGCCCAGGGTGAGGCGGTAGGTGTACTCGCCCGGCGTCATGTCGGAGCAGTCCCAGGCGTCCCGGTGCTGGAAGAAGTAGAGCGGCGTGACGGAGTCGAAATCGATCTCGCCGGAGACCACGTCGAGGCCCACGTTGTTGCGCACGGTGAGCACCGGACGGGGGTCTCCGTCCTGCGGCTCATAGGCCGGGGCGTTGGGGATGTAGATGTCGAACTCGTCGGCGGTAATGGGCCAGTATATCATGCGGGACTCTTTTCCGGGAAATACCACAAGCGCGGAAATCGTAAATCGGGCGATTTGGCGGCCTTGAAGCCCCGGATGGCCCGGAGGTCCGGCCGGATGTTTCGCGCGTCCCTGGGGCCACGCGGTGCGCGCCAGCGGGCAAAAGAAGGCCCCGGGCTCCTTGCGGGGTCCGGGGCGCCAGAAATGAAACGCGCTGGAAGTCTTATGCGATGAGGGCGGCGATGATGGTGGCGTCGACCTCGAAGGGAAGCTCGAGGGAGTGGTCCTGGAGGTTGACGTTGTAGCCATTCAGGTCCGCGCGGGCGGTGCCGGTGACGGCGTTGGTGCCGTCAGCGATGGACAGCGGTTCATCCTTGCCGAGATACCAGAATTTTCCGTTGCAGTCCTCGACGATGGCCACGGCGTCGGCGTGGGCCATGGCCGTCACCTCGATGCGCTTGGCTGTCTCGAGGCGGGAGAAGACCATGACCAGGTCGGACTGGACGCCGTTGTTTCCGGTGTAGCTGACCTGGTAGGCGGACGTGAGGGATCCCGTGTTGCGGCGGAAGAGGTACTCCTTGAACTTGGCCGCGGCGGCCATGGTGATCGCGGAGATCATGCCGTCGGTCACGGCCACGGCGCTCACGTCGTCGAAATTGGCGAGCAGGACCCTGCGGATGCCGCCGATGGAGGACTGGCAGTCGCGGGCGATGCCGTTGAGGGTTTGGGAACAAGCCATATATCTGCAGATTTAATCGTTAACGAAAAGGAGGACGGGCGCGGGCCCGCCCTCCTGGAATTGATGCCGGTCGGCGATTATTCGCCAGCGCAGACGCACTCGGCGATGGCCAGGACGGCCTCGGAGACCGGGGCGGTGGCGGCAGGAGTGATGCTGGAGATGTCGGCGAGGACCACGCGGTCCGGGAAGGCGATCTGGACACCGGAGGCCCAGCGGACCTTGATCACGAAGACCTCGTCCTTCTCGTCGTAGGTGATGGAGAAGACCTCCTTGTCGTTCTCCATGTCCGTGCCGTAGTAGAGGTTACGGTCGTAGGTGGCCATGACGGCACCGGCGCCGGCCAGGCCCTCGACGCGGACGACCTTGACGTTGGTGCCGGGGATCACCCACTCCACGGGGGCCTCGTTCTGCGGGCCGCTGTAGTGGTAGAGGTTGGCGTTGACCAGCTCCAGCAGGTAGCCCTCGAAGGCTTCCGGGGAGAGGTAGATGACGGCGCCGCGCTTGCGGGCTGCGTCAGGGATGGCGGCCAGGACCTGGGCCACGATGCCGCGGTAGGTGGTGGCGGTGATCGTCGGGGCGATGACGGAAGCCTCCGAGCCCGCGATCTTCAGCAGGCCGTCGAAGTTGGCGAGGTTCGGATCCAGGCTGGCGGTGTCGCCCTGCCAGATAGCCATCTCGAGGGCCTCGTTGATGAAGGCGACGATGGCGTTGGTGATCTCCTCCTCGAAGGGAAGGGGCTGCTCACCGGCGCGGGTCCGGATGAGGTACTCGGCGAAGGTGCCGCGGAGCTTGTCCGGGCAGACGTCCATGTTGATCTTGATGACCGCCACGTTGAGCTCGCGGTCGGTGAGCTCGATCTCGCCCTGCGGGGTGAAGCCGCAGCCGGCGCCCGGCTGGAGGACCGGACGGACGTCGAGGTAGTTGAGGTAGGCCGACTTCTTGATGCCGGTCTGCTTGGCCATACGGTTGATGGTCGGGCCCATGATCGCAACCTGGTCGATCAGGACATCCTGGTTCTCCTTCACATAGGCGGGGAGAGACGATACGATGAAGTTGTTGGTAGCCATAATGCTGTAGGGTTTTTAATTGATTTACTTGCGGTTGATGCGCGCCAGGCGGTCGAGGCCGCGGTCACCGGTGGACTCGGGCAGCATGGAGCCGCCCTCCTTGGCGCGGTAGGATTCCCGGACGGACTTGCCGGCGGGCTTTTTCTCGAGCTCGGCGATGCGGGCCTGGAGGTCGTTCACCTGGGCGGCGAGGGTCTCGGCGCGCTCGACGGCGGCGCTGAACTCCTCCTCGCTGGGGCGCTCCTCCTCGGCGGCCGGAGCCTTGAAGGCCGCGGCGTCGTCGAAGTCCATGGGGACGAAGGCTATGCGGCACTCGACCGGGTCGGAGGCCTTGGCGTTGCCTTCCTCGTCCCAGGCGATGGCGTAGCGGACGAACTTGTCCTGCCAGCCGGTCTCCTCGGAGTAGTAGGCCCAGACGCCGAAGTCATCCCCGGCGCTTGCCAGGTAGCCGTAGTCGTCCTCGCGGTTGCCGCGCTCGGCGCGGATGGCGTCCACGATCTTGCGCATCTTCTCGTCGTAGGACTCCTCGAAGCGGGCGGAGCGCTGGCGGGCCATCTGCTCGGCCTCGCCGTCACCTTCGCCGCCGTCCTCCCCCTCGGGGGCGACCTCGGCTTCAGGATCCCGGATCTCGGAGACCTCGCCGTCCACGACCACGACGGTCTTGTTGTCGGCGGTTACATATTCGCCGTCCTCGGCAGCGGTGCGGTTGCCGTCGGCGTCTTCGACGTAGACGCGGTCCCCGGCCTTGAGGTCCTCGTCGCCGTCCCAATGGATGACCCCCTTGTCGGTGGTCACGCTGCCAAACTCGGCGAGGATCTTCGCCAGCCTGGCTCGGAGTTGTGAGAGCTTGCTCATATCTGTGATTCTGGAAATAAGTTTCTGCAGGATGGACGTCACGGCCTGGGCGTCGTCCTCATCCTGGCGGGCCATGGTGTCGGCCGCGGGGATGAGGGTGTAGAAGATCTCGACCGAAAAGCCCTTGAAGGTGCCGGCCTTGATCTCGGCCCAGACGTCCTCGTTGGTGACGTGGTACTCAGCGAAGAGGGAGCCGTCGGCGATGTCGTCGAAGCCTTCCGGGTCCACGCCGGCGGCGGTGTCCTTAAGGAAGAATTGCACCATCTGGACGTCGTCGACCTCGTCGCCGTCGTGGGCGGTGTCGACGCGGTTTTGGAAGCCGTCGGCCAGGTAGCGCTCGGCGATCTGGCGGATGACGTCCTTGCCGAAGGTGACGTAGTAGCCGGGGTCCTGGGGATTGTCCCGGCGGAAGATGGGCCAGTCGGCCCGGAGGACCACTCCCCTGACGAGGTGGCGGTCCTCATCCTGGACGGCGTAGAGGACCGGAGCCTTCTCGGCCTCCTTGCGGAAGACGTCGAAGTTGGACTGCACGGCCGGATCGTCGACCAGGGAGACGCGCACCACGCCGTCCTGGGAGCCCAGGGCGACGCGGTAGAGCGGGAGTCCGTTGAAGGTTATCATTTGCGGCGCTTGTTTCCGGGAAATACCAAAAACGCCGCAGCTGTAAAGTTTACCAGCTCGTCTCGGCGATCTGGACGCGCGAGGAGTCCCTCTCAGCCTGCAGATCCGACGCGAGGATATAGACCCGCTGGCGGCCTGCGATGCGGTTGAGGCGCTCCTCCTCGGAGGCTCCGGTGACGTTGCGGACCTGCTGCACGGCGGGCTGGAAGGCGGGTGCGGAGACGATGGCGGGCGTGGAGCTTCCGCCGGATCCCACCTTGACGGCGTTGATGGACCGGATCTGGGCGTAGCCGGCGGCCAGGACCGCGGCGGCGTTGGCGGCCGCGACCGGGATGTTCCAGGGGGCCGGCAGGGTCTTCACCGTCTGCATGTAGGCGCCCACCGCGCCGGAGATCGTGTCGATGATGGCGGAGGATGTCCGGAGGGCCTTGGCCTTCTGGGCGGCGGCTTCGTCTTCCTCGGCGTTCTCGTCGTAGAGGTCGGCGATGGATCCCAGGATGGATGACGTCGCGCCGGCCAGCTGCTGGAGGGCTTCGATGCGGGCCTTGGCGGTCTTCTCCGCCTCCTCCCGGGCCTCGCGCTCCTTGGCGATCTGCTCGTCCAGGAGGGCGTTGACTGCGTCGGTGGTGGCCTTCTCGTCGGCGACCAGCAGGGCGTTGAAGTCCTTGGCCTCCTGCTCGGCCATGGCGCGGGCGTCGGCCGTGAGGGCCTCCCGGCGCTTGCGCTCCCGCTCGATGTCGTCCCACGTCGCCAGCAGCTGCTTCTTCGTCTCGTCCCCCACCTCCTTGGCGGCGGAGGCGGCGCTGCGCTTGCTGGAGCGGAGACCGGCGGCAAATTCCTCGCCCACCTTCTTCCCGGCCTCGAAGTTGCCCTTGAAGTCGAAGCCGGTCCGGAAGTTCTCGCCGATGTCCTTGACGGCCTGCTTGGCCGTCTGCGCGGCCTCCTTGAACTGGCCCTTGAAGACCTGCTGGAAGACGTTGCCCAGGGCCTTCGCTCCGTCGATGGTGTTACGGACCGGGGTGAGGATGAACTGGAGGATCGCGTTGCCGACACCCACCGCCCCGGAGACGATGTTCTTGAACTCGATGCCGGACTTCTCGCCCAGCTCGAGGACGTAGTCCACGGCCTTGCTGAAGAGCACGGCGATCTTCTCCAGGACTCCCTGGAAGAAATCGAACACCGGCTGCAGGGCGTCCATCACCTTCTTCACGGCGTCGAGGGCCGTCTTGTTGTCCTTGAGCCCGGCGGTGATCTGGTTGATGATCGGGGCCAGGAGGGCGATGATGCCGAGGATCGGCTGCTTGCTGAGCAGGCCCATGGACTTGGAGACGTCGTCCATCCCGCGCTTCACCACCGAGAGCCCGGAGGGGAGGTCCTCGATGACGGACTTCATCGCCTTCTTCGCCTGGTTGAAATAGTCGCCGACTTGGCGGCCGAATTTCCCGCGATCAGCATCGTAAATCTTGAGCTGCTCGTTAATGGCCTTGATTTGCTCACCGAGCCTGGTGCGCTCGGCTGCGTCCTCGGTGGCGCGGAATTGCTGGTCGAGGTCGGCCATCTGCTTGACCAGGGCGTTGTAGGAGGTGCCGAGGCCCTTGGCGGCGCGGGCCGTCGCGGCAAAGGTGTCGGACTGGTCGTCGCCCGCCTGCGTCGTGGCGTGCATGGCGTTCTTCAGGGCGGCCTGCTGGATCTGGAGCTGGCTGAGGGTGTCGGCGTATTCCTTGGAGCCGATGTCCGCCGTCTCCAGGTTCTCCTTGAGGGCCTTAATGGACTCCCGGAGGTCGGCGATGCTCTTGACGGCCTCGCCGGTGTCGGCCCTGAATATGGTGATTGTCTCTTCCATGGCTTAGATGTAGGCGTTGGTGTCCCGGACCTGCACGAACTCACACTCCGCCGGGTCGAAGGTGGTGAGGCTGTAGTTGGAGACGGAGACGAGCGCCCAGAGGGAGCCCTGGTACCAGTAGAAGCGGCGCAGGAGCTCCGGGCCGACCTGGAGGCCGTCCGGGAGCATCCGGCAGCGCATGACCTTCCCGTGGACGGACAGCCGGTCGCGGATGTACTGCTGCCAGCGGGCCTCGTAGACGGTGACGCCGGCGGTGTATTTGATACCTGGGACGTCGACCTCGCGCGGGAAGCCGAAGTCCAGGAGGGTCTCCGGATCCTGCCCGCGGTGGGCGTAGCGCGTGAAGGCCGGGATGTTGATGCCGACGTTGTTGACAGCGAGGATCCAGCAAGGTCCGCCGAGCAGGGTGTCCATGACCGGTAAGTCGTCGGTGATGTTGAAGTCGTCGACGAGGATGTCACCGTCGTAGAAGAGCAGCACGTCGGCGCCGTCGATCGCCTTGTTGTCGGCGTCGCGGAACTCCGTCCGGGCGCTGACGTCATAGCCCGGGAAGGCGGGGTTGTATGGCACGACCGCGGCGGCATCCGTGGGCGATGCGGCCAGCTCCTGGTGGTCCTTGCCTTCGGCGTCCCAGAGGGTGAACTCGTTGCCGGGATTCATAAGAGGGCCGAACCACATCTGCGCGGTGTCGCTGTCGTATGCGTACATCCACCACGGGCCGCGCTCCTGGACCGGGGCGGCGGACTTGAGGACGGAGCCGGCGAGGACGTCCTTGGCCTGGGCGTCGAAGTCGTAGCCGGTGTCGACTCTCTGGATCCCGTACTGGACGCCCTCGGTGTCCTGGTACTGCTTCTCGAAGCGGCCGCCGACCGACGGGTGCTTCCACTCGTACCACTTGGCGTCGAAGGCCAGGGGCTGGATCTCCACGGACGGTGCGTCCACGCGGTTGGTGATGTCGAGGACGACCCCGCTGTAGAAGCTGGAGCGCGTCAGGATCCGGACGGACTTGTCGGCGCCGTCGGCGATGATGTAGAGGCCCAGCATCTTGCAGAGGCTGAGCAGATAGTCGGCCGGGGTGGCGGAGGTCGAGAGCAGCATCTCCTGGGTGACGTGCGCACCGCTCCGGAGGGATTCGCCGCTCGTTGCCGTGGCGGTCACACTCCCCGCGATGAGGGTAGCCGAATCCGGGGTCACTTCCGCACCCACCGCAGTCCACAACTTGTAGTATGGATGGGCCGAGATGCCGCCGTTATAGGGCTGGCCGTTGCTGAACAACCAAAGGACACCCGCCGTGATATTGATGTAGATATAGGCGATATTCTGCCCGGTCACTTCGATGGAGATCTCGCGCTGGCGGATGAAGTCGTCGCCGCTCTTGGCGTAGCCGTGTTCCCGCTCCGTGGGGTAGTAGTCCGTATTCATCGGGTCGGGTGTGTACACGCACCACGCCGCCACCACCTCCGGGGTCAGTTCGTTATTCGGGAGGATGACCTTTGTCTTGCTGGCGGCTACCTTCGTGTTATCGCTTGCGTAGGCCACCGCTTGCACGAATAGGACTTGCTCGGTGCGGGCCGCGAGATTGTCATTCGCGTATAGGGTCGCGTTGGGTACGCCGGGGCATTGGTAGGACAGGCCGAAGGTCGCGTTGACCTTGATGTCCGTCCCGGCGGGGATGGTGCCGGAGAGGTCGATTTGGCCGACGGGGCTGGCGGTCTTCGGGCCCATGTTCAGGAAGGCGGCGGTCATTGCGCCGCTGCTCTGCTTGTAGGTGCCGAGGCTCGGCAGGAGCGGTCGCGTGATCCAGGTGTCCAGCTGCGGGAGCGCCGCCAGGTCACAGAGGTCCACGGACCAGCCGCCGTTGTTGTAGGGGCTGGCGATGGCCGCCAGCAGTTTCCGGACGGAGAGGACCGGCCGCTGGAGGTATGAGCGGAGGTCGTGGGCCTGCCACTCGTCCAGGTCCTTGGTGAGGTTGAGGAGGGCGTTGCCGCCGCCCTTCGTGGCGTCGCAGGCCACGCCGTCCATGGTGTGGGGCGTCGTGATCCCGAGCACGCCCGGATCCACCAGGGCCTTGTCGGCGTTGAAGTCGTCCGGGATGCCGTTGTAGGCCGGCGCGAAGTTGATGATGTCCCACTTCTCCGGCTTGGAGGTGTCGCCCCCCAGGCGGGCCCATGCCTCGGCGACCGTCTGCGCCGTGATGTCGAAGTCGAGCTCCTCGCCGTAGTCCAGGGAGGCCAGGCTGCGCTTCTCGCCGTCGGTGCCGTAGGACAAGCCGTAGAGGAAGTCGCCAAGGCCGCCGTAGAGGCTGACGCGGTAGGCGTCGCGGGTCACGGCGCCCAGCTTGGCGTAGCCGGCGAAGAGGATCTCGCCGACCTCGGTGTAGATGCTGAAGGGGACGCGCTTCGAGGCGTTGAAGTCGGTCCCGGCTCCGCCGTCGCCGGCGTTGCGGTCCAGCCGGAAGGAAGCGCCGAAGAGCTTGTCGTTTTCAGGTGTGCGCGGCAGCGCCACCTCCTGCGTCCAGGAGTTGCGGATGACGGCCGGGTTGGTGAGGTTCTGCAGGGCGATGTTGAGCAGCACGAAGCCTTCGTCGCCCAGGTCGGCCCGGCGGCCGGCGATGTAGAGGGTGATCCGGCGTCTCATCGGCGGAAGCGCTCCTGCGCGAGCTGGGCGTTGAAGGTGTACTCGTTGAAGCGGCGGCCGTTGCCCTTGAAGTTCTGGACCGGTGTCTCGGTGTCAGTCAGGACGACGGGGCGCCAGGATCCGTCGGCGAGGTCGCAGAGGTAGACCTCGACGGAGTTGAGCAGGTGCCGCATCCGGAGGCTCTGGTCGTCGGTGAGGAATCCGGTCCGCAGGGTCCAGGACGGGGCGAGCTCGATGGCGTAGTCCTTGCGCCCGCGGGCGGTGGGGTCTGCGTTGTCTATGATCCGGTCGAGGGTGTGGCGGACCAGGGCGTCCTGGCGGTTGTAGTTGCCGTCCAGGATGAGGGTGTCCCAGCCGCCGAAGGCGTTGACGTAGGCGACCAGGTAGCGGGCGCAGCCCTGCTCCCGGACCGTGTAGCTCTTGCCGTTGACCGTGACGCGGTCCAGGCCGGAGAAGGTCGAGAGGTCGAGAATTGCCGTGCCGCTTCCGCTGTTGTCCTCATCGATGCTGAAGTCCTCGTTGAAGCCGTTGTCGAAGTCGGCCGTGTGGACGACGGGGACGACCACGGTGAGTGTGGTGCCGTCCTGGAAGTGGAGGACGGCGGTGACGGTGGCCGTGCCGTCCAGGACCGAGAAGAAGAGGACCTGGCGCGGGTCCAGCTCGCCGGTGACCGGATCGCTCAGCGGAGTGGACGCGGTGATGACGCGGTCGTGGTCATAGCTCCAGTCGTTGACGAAGGTGACGGTGTCGACGGCGACGCCTCCCACGGCGGTGACGAAGGTCTCGCTGACCCGCATGGAGGTGTATCGGCTGCCGAGGTTGGGAAGGTGGACGGAGAGGTAGGCGGCGCAGACGTCGTTGATGCGTGCGACGGGGTCGGTCTCGCCCGGGCGGGCGTAGGCCCTGCCGCTGTAGATGAGCTCGCCGGCCAGGCTGCCGACCCGGATCTCGAAGTCGGCGTAGGCGGCGTTGCTGGCGAGGGTGACGGTGCGGTCTTTCCAGATTGGTGCGAAGGGCATGGCGGTGGTGTCTTTTCCGGGAAATACCACTCGCGGGCTGATTGTAAGCGAAACGGGGCGATCCTGGTGGCGTGTAGCTCCGGGCGGTCTCCTTGTCCGTCCGCTCCGTTGACGGCCACGGAAGGCCCGAAGGACGCGCAATGACGAGGAAAACCGGGAGGACCTCGCGGCCGTCCCGGCTGTAGTTAAGGGTATATGAACAAAAACTGAGGACCGGCGCGGGCCTCACGGTCGGCGACGGCAGGAAATGAAAAAGTTTGAATCAGGTCTTCGTGACCTTCAGGATGTAGTCGTAGAGGTCACGCTGGAGGGCGGCCTCCAGCTTGTCGCGGTAGGCGGTGATGACGGCGTCCTTGGTCGTCTCCAGGTCGTGGGTACCCTTGGTGCCGACGCGGGAGATCTTCCGCCGGATGAGGTACTCCAGCGACTTCGGGCTGGGGATGCGGCCGGAGGCGTCCGGGCGCGGGATGACCGGCTTGATCTCGATCCACTTGGCGATGACGCCGGGCGGCGGCCAATGGGGTCGTGTGTCGTTCTCGACGTATTTCCAGTAGTCCATCAGCGTCATCCGGATCTCGTAGGCGGAGCCGTCGACGACGACCTCGGTGCGGATAGAGTCCAGGAGCCGGTGCGCTTCCGGGCCGCGCGTGGTGTAGTGGCCGTGCGCGGTGAGCTCGTCCTTGTAGCCCTGGGCGATGTCACGGGCGAGGTCCTGCAGGATCCCCGCCAGCTGCGTGAGGTTCATGAGTGTGTCTGCCATGGTGTTAGTGCTTCAGTTTCCATTGTTCCAGCGCCGCCTTCTCCCGGGCGGCCTTGTCCCGGCGGTAGCAGAGGACGTTGAGGAACTCGAGGGCCGGCTTGTCCCAGACGGCGTCCCAAGAGGTCCGCAGCGTCTCGCTCACTCCGTCGACGCAGGCGACCCAGCCCCAGCGGTCTGCAAAGTCTCCACCAGCGTCTCCAGGGTCGCCAGCCTCGTCCGGATCCTCGCTTTCTTCCGGGGATCCCGCTCTTGCTTCAGGATCCTCCCCAAAAAGGACCGGGAAGTCTTGATTAATCTGGCGTATTTCGTCAAAAAAAAAGCCGACAGCGCAAGCACGTCCGAGACCGGGAGCTGGTCGCGGATGGCCTGCTGCACGGCCGCCACGTCGTAGCCGTCGTTATAGGCCCGGCCCTTCGGGACCAGGAAGACGGAGAGCAGCTGGGGCAGGGTCTTCTCCCCGCCCGGCGCGAAGGCCTGGAAGTCGATGTACTGGGCCGTCGTGATCTTGCGGAGGTCGGTGGTGGGGATGAGCTCCCACTCGCCCAGGTGGTAGGCGTCGGCGATGCGCTTGGGGACGTCGGCGTCGTGCTCCAGGAAGTACGCGGCGGCAAACCACTCGGAGCTCTCGGCGATGGGTGCGTCCAGGACCTCGCGCTCGGTCTTGCCGGTGAGGGCGGCGACCACGGCGACGCGGAGGTCGATGGGGTCGAGGGCCTCGTCCTCCTGGAGGGCGCGGATGTCGAGGAAGAGTCCGAGGGGGAGCTGGCTGTAGGATGTGATCATTTGAATCCGAATTTGTGGACGCCGGCCTTGGACTGCAGGACGTAAGGCCCGCAGGCGTAGCGCAGGGCGTCGATGAGGTGGTTGAAAAAGTCGATCGGGTCGTTGGTGAAGGTGCCGTCGTTGCGCTGCTTGTAGAGGTACTTGCGGCCCTCGTCGAGCAGGTGGACGGAGCGGCGGGTGACGTAGATGGTCCAGCCGCGCATGGCCTGGAGCTGCTCGGCGACCTTGACGCGCTTGTCGCAGCCCCTGACGTCCAGGCCGTAGCCGGAGACCTCGGCGATGGACTTGGGCTCCGCGGAGTCCGCCCAGACGGTCGGGCCGCCGGATCTGCGGATGCCGTAGCCCTTCAGGGCGGCTGCGATCTCGGGGTTGGTCATGCCGGTCTGCCAGAGCAGCTCGTCGGCGTAGATCTCCCGGCGCCCGGTGTGGACCAGGCAGCGGACCAGGGTCGTGGGGTCGTGGCTGAAGCCGAAGTCCATGCCCCAGGACTCCTTGAAGCCTTCCGGGTCCGGCAGCTGGTCGACGATCTTGAAGTCGAAGACCTGGCCCTCCACCTGGCCGATGAGGCCGAGGCCGTAGACCCGCCACCAGTTGCCGGCGTCCTTGTTGGACTCGATCTCCCGGCGCACCTCGTCGGGGATGTACTGGTTGTCCTTGTAGGTGGAGTGGACGAGCTGGTAGCGCCCGCGGGCCGGGATGATCTCCGTCCCCCAGAAGGGCGCGGCCGGGTTGTAGTCGTACATGACCAGCCCGGAGGTACGCGCGAGCATCTGGCGGACGATGTCCCATTGCAGGAGGTTGGCCTCGTTGAGTATGAGGCGGTCGCGGGCCGGGCCCAGGGCCTTGCCGGGCGCGTCGTTGATCCCGAAGAACTCGATGACGGATCCCGAGCTGAAGGTGTAGTAGTTTCCGGACTTGGACCATCGGGCCTCGTCCCAGCGGCCCATATCCTCCAGGGCGAATTTGAAGTCGCGGATGGCTCCGAGCTTGAGGTGCGGGAGGGTGTCGGAGCCGACGGTGGTGACGGTGGGGCGCTTGTCAGCCTCGGCGAGGATGGCGGCCACCTGCATCTCGGCGATCGTCTTGCCGGATCGTGCCCCGCCCCGGTTGTCGATGAACCGGGGGGAGGTGCCGAGGGCGGCGCAGATCTTGTCGAAGGTTCGGGTGGTGTGCATCACTCTTCAGGGGCTTGCGGGGCTTCCGGCTGTGCTCCAGTCTCCAGGGCCTTGCGGAGTCCGTCGGCGGCGGCAGGGTCGGCCATCTTCACCTCGATGGTGGTGCCGGCCTGGGCGCCCAGGTTGACGTCCTGCTTCTGGCGCCAATGCCCGGCGGCCATGTTGGTCAGGATGAACTGCGCGGCCTTGACGTCCGGCGGGTAGTAGCGGCGGGTGCGGGTGGCCTCCATGGTGACGAGCTTCTTGGTCTTGTGCTCGCGGACCAGGTTGCCGGTGGCCGGGTCGTACTCCCGGATCACGTCGTCGACGGCCTTTGCCTTCTCCTTCGTCTCCTCAGCGTCCAGGCCGAGGGCGGCCTTGACCAGGGCGTTCTCGACGTCGAAGACGATCTTGGCGGCGTACTTGTCGCGGGCCGCGTTAAGGGCGTCTGCCATTTCTGCCAGCTTGAACCAGCGGTAGGCGGTTCGCTCGCCGATGCCCATGGCCTTGCAGAAGTCACCGACGGAGGCCCCGCAGGGCTG
>JAEIGA010004416.1_pt1 | contig 21767 bp, 21 predicted proteins | sample 9270691 | NCBI WGS metagenome assembly JAEIGA01 (sample SAMN17057246, study PRJNA624740) | gut metagenome | biome: biome; isolation source: fecal sample | host: Bos grunniens | place: China: Xizang | collected 2019 | reverse complement strand
TCTGTGAACATGTTGTTGATATGGCAAATGTTTCGGCTTTTTACGTGTGGTTGTTAGTTGATAATCATTTTAATTTTAAACGGTTAAATAATTTAATATTATGAAGTTTGTTTCTATACCTACAAGCGGCATGTCGTGGAGCGGGGCGCTGGCCTACTCCTTCGACACAGAATTGGACGAGGCGACAGATGTTGACATCGGCATTTTTGATGCTCAGACCGATGAAATCATAGCAACAAAGCGCCTATATGGGGTTGTGGCAGCAGAGATCGACATCGCTCCGATATTGCGCTCGATAAGCGATAGTCGCATTGTGCTGGGCGGCAGAACATCGATTATGACCTCGCCACTATCCAGACAGGTGGTGGTTGAGATCATGGGTGTTAGGTCTGAGGCGAGGGTTTTTTGTGCGGTGCAGCGTGACATGACGAAGGCTGAGCTTTTGAGCCGCATCCCTACGGGGCAGACGGTAAGCCGCAGCGACCTGATTGTGTTTAGTGTTGCAGCGCCTGATACGCTGACCATGAGGATCGAGGCCCACACCTCTCTTTCGATGCGAACGCAGAACTTCTCGAAAATCACAGGCTCGATGCCTTGTGATGTGGTGATCAACGTGCGTGACTATTCGAGAGATGTAAATCGTATAGTATTGTATATTAGTAATGTCGGCGAGGAGATAGGTGTGTTGACCTACGATGTGGTGGACAATGCAAACACGGGGCGAGTGCTCATGTGGCGAAATTGGCAAGGCGGCATCGAGAGCTATCGTTTTCCAAGGCATATACCTATTACACAAGGTGCTACTGTCGACAGGTTTGCGACGCATGATGGCGTGGAGGCAATGCTTCGTTCGGCAACGCTAAAAAGTAGACTCTGTTCGGCTATGGAGCGTAGTGATGAGATTGAGCGCATATCGCAAATTGTCTTTGCTCCGTACGTTTACGAGTTGAAAAATCAGAAGCTTACAGATGTGGAGCTTGTCACACGCAGCATCGACCGAAGCAAGCATGGCGAGTTGCAGACAATAGCCCTGGATATATGTAGCGAGTGGAAGGGAGGTGAGTCGTGATTGAGTGTAGGATTGACAACCAAGTTGTGGCGCTGCGTGGAGCTAACCCTAAGATGCCGACGTATGATGCCTCGAAGCTGCACTCGGTGGCGGCATGGCGTGAGGGCTCGGAGATGGTTGTTGAGGTGGTGTCGACGCCCGAGAGCGATAGGGTGTTTAGCTTTGCTTTCGACCTAAATAGGGCTGTTGCCTTCAACGATGAGCTACATTGGACTGCGCTCTATGTCGATGGTGTGGAGCTTTATCGAGGTGTGGCTACGTTGCTGGGTGTCGAGCATGAGGATGGCGAGCGATACTACCGCCTGAGAGTGCGCTCGGGTGGTGGTGAGTGGGCCGATATGGTGGCACAAACATCGCTCAAAGAGAGTGGTGTGGAGCTGGATATGGCGCTTACGCCCATAGACATAGAGTCTACATGGAGCGGTGACTGTGCTGTGCGTTTTCTGCCGCTGCGCCGTGATAGATACCCCGAGCCAACACTCTCAAATGCGTGGCTATCGTATCAGGCGCTGATGCCTAACGACTACCACCCGTTTATCAGCGTCAAGCACCTCATCGAGTCTATTGCTCGTAGGTCGGGTTATACGATACACAGCCAATGGCTCGATAGTGATGTTGCCTCAAAGTTGATGATTAGTGGTGCATATCGTCAGGTGGAGAGTGCTGCTGCTGAGCGTGATATGGGCTTTAAGGCCTATCGCACATACGATTCTACGGCTACGGCAAATGGCGCAGGCTATGTGTTTGGCGTTGAGCCTCAATCGGCATCGAATGTTGGTGCTATTGTGGATAGCGCAAGCGCTGATGCTCACGATGCCGAGGGTAGGATCTATGGCGATGCCTACAATCATGGGGCTCTGACCTTTGAAAATGGGCAGCCGCTCTTTGTCCCAAAGCGTGAGATAAGTGTTGCCTACGAGTTTCATGTGCGCTACATAACCGACTATCGCATTGCCTCGAGCAGCAAGCTCAAAGGTTTTGACCGTGTGCGACTGGGTGTGGGTTGCGATGTCGAGTTGACGCTGGATAACCCGTTTGAGGATATGCGTTCTAAACTTGAACCAAACATGGCCTACAAACTCTACATCTTTGATTACGATCCGAATAGCACCTACATGCTTCGCGATATCGGCGAGGTTGGTGGCCCAGTATGCGATGTTGTCACCCCTGAGGGTTGTCGCAGTGTGACACGTCTGCTGGTCAAGCGCTCGGGATCGAATATCTTTATGACCTATACTGGCGACTGGGCTTTATACCCTGGATATGTCGAGCCTACGGGACGTCGTCAGGTGGAGTTTACGGTGCGCACGCCCTATAAAAGTTTGACAGCATCTACCCAGGAGCGATTCTACGACGTGGCATTCTATGGCGCTGAGGAGGGCCAGCAACTCACGTTGTGCAGCGGGTGTAGCGTGCGACCACTATTTAGCGGCAATGTGGGCTATGGCGACGCTGTTTGCTTTGAAGATGTTGCAAACCATAACCTTACGCAGCAGCAACTCGTTGAGGCTGTGGCTCATATGTTCAACCTGTGCATCTACTCCTACGAGCCCACCCGCAGCCTTATCATCGAGCCTTACGACAACTTCTACAATGGTGGCGTTGTCGACTGGCGACATCGGCAGCTCAGCGACGAGTGGAGTATTGTGGAGGGTGCTCCCACCCAATTCCAGCATGCCCGCCTCGGGTATATAGCGGGCGATGGCGTTGTTATGCGTGATAACAATCTTAGCGACAAGGAGTTTGGTACGTGGACAAGAGCTAATAGTGGCTATGGCTCGAAGCAGGGTGTGGATGTGAGAACAAACCCTCTGTTCCACCCGACAATATCGACCACAGGTTTTCTGCGTAATGCCTCATCTGCCGAGGTGCTCACGGTGGGCGATCGTGATAAGGTCGAGGAGTCGGAGTATGTCGAGCCTCGTGTGGTGCTCTATCATGGCCTTGTCGAGTTGCCAAGTGGCGAAAAATGGAGCTCGGTGGGCAATCCGCAACTCTATCCGCATGCAGCATTTCATAGCGCTTCGAGTGGTCAAACTCTCTGTTTCGAGGATAGAGATGGGTGTACGGGGCTACACAAATATTACGATAACGAGCTTAGGGCCGAGGCCGAGCGATGTGTGCTGCGATGCAAGATCCGTATCCCCATTTCCGACTACCTCGAATTGTTTGATCCTCACTCCTCGGAGGCCTCTGTGCGCTCGCTATTTAGGTTGCGTGTCGAAGGTGGAGAGTCGCTATTCAGGCTCGAGGCTATCGAAGATTATGACTATGACCGAGGTGTGGCAACCTGCCTATTTGGTCGTATGCTATACGATAGATAACAATCTCTAAACACGTTTTTTAATTATGACAAACCATGACCAGCAGCGGCCGACAACGCCTCTGCCTAACCCCTCACGTCGATATGAACGCCTCATTGGCATACTCCTCCAAAACAACATTGTCGATTTGTCGAGGTGTCGCAATTTGGCCATACATCGCTATGTGTCAGCACTTTGTGGCTTGGGTTTTCGGCGCTGCAGTGCCATGGAGCAGGCCTCATACACCTTTAATTGCTCCTATTCCAGTGCTCGCAAGGCGGTGTACGAGGTCGACAAGCAAACTAAAACAACTAAACAGATGAATCCACAAATCAAAATCAGAAACGAAGTCGATACTACGACTATCGACATCGAGGGCACAATAGGCCTTTCGGAGGCGTGGCAGTTCGACAATCCTGATAGCCGAGTGGCAACCTACGAAGGTTTCAAGGAGTGTGTGGCTAAGATTGCCGACATTCGCAATAGCCACATTATAGTGAACATACGCTCGACAGGTGGCGATGTGAACGACGCACTGCTAATCTATGAAGCCTTGCGCTCGACAGGCGCTCATGTCACAACACGCTGTTATGGCTATACAGCCTCGGCAGCAACCATAGTGGCACAGGCAGCATCGCCAGGATGTCGTGAGATGGCCTCCACGTCGCTCTATCTTATCCATCAGTCGCTATGCTCAACCGAGGGTAATGCCGACGAGCTACAAGCCGAGGTCGAGATGTTGCACCAGACCGACAGACGTATTGCCGAGGTCTATGCTCAGCGCTCGGGACAAAGTGTCGAGCACATCCTCGAACTCATGGCGGTGAATGGCGGTCGTGGCCGATGGCTCTCTCCCGAGGAGGCTATCGCCGAGAGATTGGTCGATAGGCTTATCTCGGAGGGTGATGCCTCTGTAAAGAATGATGCAGCGGAGCATACGATTGTCGAGCGCACAAAGTCGAGTGTTAAAGCCCTGCTTCGAGCCTTAGGCGTAGATTACGACGATGAGCACCCATGTGAGGCTGACGACATCAACTACATTCCTCGCACCGAGGTTGTTGCCGAGAACAGCTCGCCTAAGTCGTCGCCCATAACTCTCGACGAAGGACAGAAGGCCGCAGGAAGCTCACGCTTAAAGTCGATTCAGGATCCTTCGCCTGTGGAGTATCCCAACAGCTCACGCAGTCGTGCCTATGACCTTGATGCCCAGCTTATCAAGATGCGATAGGCCGCAGCAATTACACATTGCATAACCCCCAACCTTTTTATTAACCAACAAAAAACTTTTTAACTATGGGACTTATTGAAAATCCTAAGACCTACACAGGTCGTGACCTTGAGACAATCTTTTTCCGCCCAATGTTTTCGGGCCAGAACGCCGAGCAGCTTGGCATTCGCATGCTCTATAACATGCCTGTGCCAACGACCATCCAGCTGTGGAGCCCCCAGAGCGACATCCTTCAGGAGTATGAGTCGGGATGGCGTGGTGGCAACTCGGCAATCCGCCAGCAGAAGACCATCGAGCTACATAAGGTAAAGGCCGAGGTAGGCTTTTCGGCTTCGGACTACTTCCAGCAGGTCTACGAGCTTATCACAGGCCGTGCCGATGTTAATCTCGACGATCTTACCGGCACCGAGCTCGAGGCTGCCGAGACCGAGATGTTTCGTGCCGCTATTGCCGAGAGCTTGCGCCTAACGATGTGGATTGGCGACACCGAGGCCGATAGCTACAACAAGTTCAACGGCTTCTTGACTAAGATCATCGGCAACAAGGATGTTACACATGCCGACCTATCGGGCGTTACCCCTTCGAAGGATAGCGTGCTCGGCATCTTCAACCAGTTGTGGGCCGCAGCGCCTGCCGAGCTCAAGGCTATGAAGGGCGATGGAAACCTCGCCTTCTTGGTCACTGGCGATGTCTATGATGCCTACGAGCAGTATCTCGACTCGTGTGGCTCGGATGCTGCCTACAACGACCTAAATAGCGGTCGTCGTGAGCTCTCGTTCCATGGCATCAAGCTCATCGACATGGGCATCTCGCACCTGTTGCCTACGTCGAAGCTCGGCGAGCAGTCTATCTGCTTGCTTACCGATCGTCGCAACCTTGTGCTTGCTGTCAACACTGCCGACTACCCAGGCTCTGAGGTGCGCATGTGGTATAACCCCGACGAGATGCAGAACCGCCAGCGTGCAATTTTCATGGTTGGCTGCGAGGTGCTCGACGAGAAGCTCGTTGTATTGGCAGATTTCAACTAACCTTAAACCAGTAATGCTATGTCACGTAACAATAGTGTAACACGCATTGCTGCCACCCGCAACCGTACCGAGCCTTTGTTTGGCTCGGTGACGGGTGGCAAGCTATCAAACGACAAGGTGTGGCTTTGGGGCGATGACAACATGCTGCCCAATGTGCTCTCGCTCATGGCCCGCCGTTCGGCAATACATCGCCGAATAATCAACGACAAGGCCGACTATATTGCCGGCAAGGGCGTCGCCTACTGCGAGAATATACCCCTTTTGGGCGATATGGTTAGGCGTGTGAATGGCTCGGGAGATACTCTCCGCAGCGTTATAGCCCGACTTGCACTCGACGAAGCGATGTTTGGTAATGCCTTCTTGGAGGTGGTCACCGACACTTCGCACAGCTTCTTGTCGCTATATCACGTCGATGCGTCAACATGCCGCCTTGCTCGTGACTCGGAACATGTTGTTATGCACCACGATTGGCGCCAGTTTCGCATGTCGGAGGCTTGTACCTTGCCGCTATATCCTAAGTTCGAGGAGCAGGAGGATGGCACGTTGCGCTCGGTGGTGCACTACAAAGACTACGAGCCTATGTTTTCGCACTACGGAGTAGCTCCCTATATTGCAGGCCTTGGTGCTGCGGCAATCCTCTATAAGACAGATAAGTGGAACATATCACGTCTTGACAACTCGTTTCAGCTGTCGGGTGTCATGATGCTTGATGGTGCTGTGGGTAGCGAGGATGAGGCCGAGAAGATGGTGCGCATGGCCGAGGAGCGTTTCTCAGGAAATCCTGGCCAGGTGCTCTTTGTGCTACGAGATAAGGCCGAAGGCGATAACTCACGCTTCATACCCATTAGTACCACGTCGGATGGCGATTGGCGGTCGTTGCACGAGCAGGCCGAGGCCGACCTTGTCGTTGCTCACTCGTGGTTTCGCTCGCTCAGCGGACTCGACTATGCGTCGGGTTTCTCCACCGAGCGCATATTGCACGAGTATGAGGTGGCCCTTAACACTGTCATCCTCAGCGAGCAGGAGCAGCTGATGGAGCCTATACGCGAAATCATCGGCTCGGTGTTGGGTGTCGATGCCTCGTCGCTCGAGATTGTCAATCGCCCACCTACACGCTCCAAGCCGCTATATATGCGAGTGTGGGAGGCACGTAAGGCCGATGGTCTCGACTACGACGAGAACGATCCCAACCAGCAGCTCTACCTTGCGCAGATAACAAAGTATAATATTCATTCAATAGATTAGTTTGTTGCATTTATATGAAAACTATTATCACTGCTACTCAGGTTGTTGAGCTGGCATTTGGTGGCGATGAACTTGTGCATAGCGCTCTTATCACCGAGTGCGATATCGCTGAGGCCGAGGAGCGCTACATACGCCCTATTGTTGGCAGCCAGCTCTACGACGCTCTTGTCCAGGGTAAATATCCCGACCTGATGACCGATTATGTAGCCCCCGCACTTGCTGCATGGTGTCGCTATGTTGTCGAGCCACTTATTGCTCGCCGTTGCTCGTTGTGCGATAGCAAAGTGGCGACAGATGACGAGTATCGTGCGACAGTTTTAGACCACCTTGCCTCACGTGCCTCGACGCTCAGCCGCCGCCTAAGCCGACACCTTAATGCCCACTCGTCGGAGTACGAGGAGTATAACCCTAAGTCTAACCCATTAAATCGCTGTACTATCTATGGCAATATTATTCAAATACATTAGTGGCGCTGTGGCAGCGCTCTTGGCTCTGCTATGCCCCATAACACCGCTCATTGTCACCGCCTCGGTGTTTATCTTTATCGACTTCCTTACGGGAGTGTGTGCCTCGTATGTGGCAGCCCGCAACGAGGGACGCGCTTGGAGTGTCGAGAGCCGCAAGGCGTGGCGCACGATATACAAACTCGGATTTGTCGTCACGGGCATCATCATGACATGGCTCGTCGATGCACTTGTCTTGCAGTTTATGGACCTGCATCTGGCTAACATCTTCACAGGCTTTGTTTGTGGTGTCGAGCTATGGTCGTTCATCGAGAATGCCTCGGTTATCAGCCAATCGTCGTTGTTCGAGTGGCTCGGTCGATGGATCAAGCGCCGCATAGGAAAGGAGGTTGGAGATGAGTAGAGGTCTAAGAAACTGTAATCCAGGCAATATCCGCCTGTCACGAACCAAGTTTAAGGGCGAGGTGCGCCCCTCACGTGATAGCGCCTTCAAGCAGTTCGAGAGTATGGCCTACGGCTATCGTGCCATGTTTGTGCTCCTCGACACCTATCACAAGCGCTATGGGCTTAGCACCATTCGTCAGATGATTAGCCGCTGGGCGCCACCCACCGAGAACTTCACCGATGGCTATATCCGTTTTGTTGCGGAGCGCACAGGCATAGATGCCGATGCACCTATCGATAGCCGCTCCGAGCGAGATATGGTGCCTATTGTTGCCGCTATGTCCGAGATCGAGAATGGCGCAAAGGCTGTAATGGCTGATGTCCACGACGGCTGGCAGCTCTTTGCTAACTAACCAAATAGGCTGACCTTTAATGGGCCAGCCTATTGAGTTTATATCGTTCGATTGTTCTCTATCGCTTTTTTATCTGTTTGCCATAGGCATTCCATCCCGCAGCATCCTTATATGCTTTGACAGACTCACGAGGAACATAGACGATGGTATCCTCAGTAAGCTCGATGTATGATGTAGCGGGCGGAGTAACCGCAGCGCTATATATGAGAGTCAGCACGTTGCAGCCCTTGACAGGGTTGATACCCATGCTCTTGACGCCTCGGCCTATGCTCAGCACAACAAGCTTGCTACAGTCGGCAAACACCTCGGCACCAAGCTCGGTGATGCCATCAGGGATGATGATCTTCTCGATGCCCGCACAACCAGCAAACGCACGGTCGCCAACAATGTTAAGGCCATCACCAAGGTTTAGCATGCGTATTGAATTACATCCTTTAAATGCCTCATTGCCGATGACCTCAATGTTGTCTGGTATGGTCAGCGTGCTGATGCCAACACAGCCAGCAAATGCTGCCTCGCCGATGGTCTTTACGCCATTGCCGAGTGTTAGGCTTTGTAGGCTGCTACAACCGCTAAATGTGCGGTTGCCAATAGTCGAAATGCTATCGGGCATAGCTACACTCTTTATGCTTGTGCAGCCAGCAAATGCCGCCTCGCCAAGGGTTTTAAGTCCATTACCAAGGTCGATGCTCTGCATTGCTACACATCCGCTGAAGGCGTCGTTGCCAACAGTCGTTGTGGTGGTTGGCAGCGTTATGCTCTTGAGCTTGATGCAGTTGGCAAATGCTCCATTGCCGATAATTCGTAGGTTGCCACCAAAAGTTACGCTATGTAGGTTACGGCAGCCCTTGAATGCTTCGTCGTTGATGGCCGAAACGCTATAAGGTATTGTTATGCTCTCGATGCGGTAGCCCTTGAATGCTCCCTTGCCAATGGCCGTAACGCCATCGGGAACCTTGTAGCTGAGAGCTCCTGCTGGGGCGTAGCTTACGAGCGTGCCATTCTTTATGAGGCACTTGCCATCGTTCGAGGCATATTTGCCGTTGAACTTTTGGAGGTTAGGACAGCTGGCAAATGCTCCACTCTCAATGTTTGTTACGCTGTTGCCAATGGTTATTTCGCTGAGCGTAAGTCCTGTGAGCAGGTCGGCCTTGATGGTCTTGCAGTCTAAGGTTAGCTTGCCCTGATAAGTGGTTAGCATATTGTGGTCGATGTGCGACACTCCCTCGCCAATTATAATCTCGCTTATGTTGTTGAGGTCGAACCACTTGGGGTTGAAGCTGTCGCTGTTGAGTATTAGCTTGCCCCTGAACTTGCTAAACTCGCCAATGGTCATCTCCTCGACACCCTCGCTAATGACAATCTCGCTGAAATAGGCCTGTGAAAACCATATTGCTTTGGGGTTGTTGCAGTTGATGGTCAGTCGGCCCGAGCTGCCAGCCAATGCTCGGCTGTCGATGTAGGTAACACCATCGTTTATGACAATGTCGGTAAAGTGGCTACCCATAAACCAGTCGGCTGTTGGCAAGTTGCAGTTTACTGTGAGTCTGCCGTTGCTGCCCTCGAAGAGTCCTGTGCACAAGTCTGTCACGTCCTTGCCTATGGTGATATCCGTAAACTTGTGTCCTGCAAAATGCTTGCTGTCGATGTTGCAGTTTACGGCTATGCTTGTGAGGTTTGTACACTCGCTAAATGCCTGATTGGCAATGTATGTCACACTCTCAGGTATCGACAGGCGTGTAAGCTTCGAGCAGCCCTTGAATATGCCTGCGCTAATTCGCTTTGTGGTGTTAGGTATTGCATATCCTGTAAGTCCTGCTGGCGCAAATGCTATGAGTTCGCCATCGACGATGAGGCAACGCTCGTCGCTCGATGCAAACTTGCCCTTAAACGATTTTAGTGCAGAGCATCCCGCAAAGGCCTCGCCACGTATTGTCGTAACACTCTCGGGGATTGTTATCGACATAAGCTCGGTACAACCTTCAAAGGCGTGTGCGCCAATCTCGGTGACGCTATTCGATATTGTCATTGATTTTAGGCTGCAACATCCTCTGAATAGTCCCTCTGTGACTTTTGTCACGTTGTCGCCAAGAGTTATCGAGCTGAACTTAGCACCTCGCAATGGCTGCTGACGTGTGGTGTTATTGCCGTTTATGTTGCTGTTGATGGTTAGCGAGCCGTAGCATCCGAAGAATGCGCCACTCTCCACCAGGTCGAGCTTGTGTGGCAGCACAATCTCGCTAAGTTTCTTACATCCTGCAAAGGCATTTGAGCGGATGCGAAATACGCTATTAGGTATTGTTATGCTCCTTAGTGCCCTACATCCCTTAAATGCGCTTGAACCAATCTCCACAACGCCATTAGGTATCACAATCTCTTTGAGGCCTATACATCCGTCGAAGGCGTAGTTGTCTATGTATTTTAGGCCTGTTGGCAGTGTTATGCTGCTAAGGTGTGTACAGCCATGAAACACTCCATAGCCCATTGTCGTGATGCTGTCTGGTAGCTGCAATGTAGTTAGGCCTGTGCATCCCTCGAATGCGTAATCCTCGATTGCTGTTAGGTCTTTGGGGACATGAATAGTTATTATTGAGCTACATCCCTGAAAGGCCTTGCGACCAATCTTTGTTACAGTCTTTGGTATCTCATACTCAATTATGTCGGCTGGCGCAAATGCAACAAGTTTGTTGTTGATGATTAGGCAACGACCATCCTTTGATGCGAACTTGCCTCGGAACGATTTAAGTCGTGTGCAGTTGTAGAATGCAGCAGCATCTACGTCGGTCACATCATTTGGGATGGTGTATGTTGTGAGTCCTGCGGGGGCAAATGCTACAATCTTGCCACGCACAACAAGGCAACGGCCATCTGCCGATGCAAACTCACCACGAAAGGCACTCAACTTTGAGCAGCCCTTGAATGCGTTGCTGTCGATGTCTGTTGCGCTGAATGGGATTGTATATTCGCTGAGCCCTGCTGGGGCAAAGGCCACAATCTTGCCGCTGACGATTAGGCATCGGCCATCCTCCGAGGCAAACTGTCCTTTGAACGATTTTAGCGATGAGCAACCCTCAAATGCTGACTCGCCGATGTGTGTCACACGCTCGGGTATGGCTATCGAGGCAAGGCTCTTGCAGCCAGCAAATGCCGAGCCACCAATCCATGTTACACTGTTTGGTAGGGTGATGGTTGCAAGGCTCGAGCATCCTGCAAATGCCTGCCAACCAATAGTTTGAACGCTGCTTGGGATGTTTATGTTTGTGAGGTTTATACATCCTGCAAATGCGCTGTCGGCAATCGAGCGTGGCTTATTCGGAATCTTTATGCTTGTGAGTCCTGTACATCCTGCAAATGCGCTATTCTCGATGCGTACCACATTCTCGGGTATTGTTATGTTTTTTAGTCCTGTACAACCCGCGAAAGCACCCCATCCAATCTCGGTCACGCAGTCGGGGATCGTCACGCTTGTTAGTGTTTCGCAGTCCGAGAATCTTAGGTCAAGGCTCTTGATGTCGTGCTGCATGGTGATAACACCCTTGTTGTCGGCATAGGTGTGCGACACGAGCCTATTTTTTGTGCCGCCGTTGTAGTATAGCTCAACCTTTTGGCCATCAGATGTGGTGTACCATATCTCGTTGTTTGGACATTGTGCCTGTGCGGCAAACATTGTTGCGATGACACAAATGACGGTAGTTGTAATCTTGCGTAGCATAGTCTTCGTAGTTATATTGTGACCGACACCCCTATATTTTCTTCGACATATTTGCATGAGTTAGGCTCTATGTAAGCCCTATTAGGAAATCTTCGGAGTAGTATATGAGGGTGTTTCTAATTCTCTGCATCTACAAAGGTAGCATATCTTTGGTGAAATAACAACTTTTTTCTCTTTTTTTCAACGATGTTATAACCTTTTATAACCTTTGATGTTAAGTTTTCAACTTTTGCGTGAAGTTTGCAGAGAATTTTTCCTATCTTTGTCACACAAAATATTTTCACGAGGAATTATGAAACGAGGAGTTCTTGTTACTGGAGGCGCTGGTTATATCGGTTCGCACACAGCTGTTGAGCTTATCAACGCTGGCTACGATGTTGTCATCGTCGACAACTTCGCCAATAGCGACCGCAGCTCATTGGATGGCATTCGCCAGATTACGGGTGTCGAGCCTAAATTCATCGAGGCCGACTGCTGCGATAAGGAGGCTATGCGTCGAGTGTTCGAGGAGTATAGGTTTGATGCTGCAATACATTTTGCTGCGTTTAAGGCTGTGGGTGAGTCTGTTGCGGAGCCCGCAATGTACTATCGCAACAACCTTGTGTCGTTCCTCAACCTTCTCGAGCTGATGGTGGAGTATGGTTGCAAAAATATCCTCTTCTCCTCTTCGGCTACGGTGTATGGCGATGCCGACACGCTGCCTGTTACCGAGCTCACTCCACGCAAGCCTGCGACGTCGCCCTACGGCAATACTAAGCAGATGGCCGAGGATATTTTGCGAGATATGGTTGCGGCAAACAATGGCGAGCTTCGAGGTATTGCCTTGCGTTACTTCAACCCTATTGGAGCTCACCCATCGGCACTTATTGGTGAGCTGCCACGTGGCGTTCCAAACAATCTCGTGCCATATATCACCCAGACTGCTGCAGGCGTTCGTGAGTGCCTGAGCATCTTTGGTGACGACTATAACACTCCCGATGGCTCGTGCCTTCGTGATTATATCGACGTTGTCGACCTGGCACGTGCCCATGTTGTGGCTATCGGCCGCCTTATCGAGGAGCGCAACAAGCAGAATTATGAGGTGTTCAATATCGGTACAGGACGCCCTGTGTCGGTGTTCGAGCTTGTGCGTGGCTTCGAAGAGGCTAACTCCCTAAAACTCAACTATAAGGTTGCTCCTCGTCGTGCTGGTGATGTTACCGCTGTGTGGGCCGATACGACGCTTGCCAATGAGGAACTTGGCTGGAGGGCCGAGCGTGAACTTGCCGACACACTCCGCTCTGCATGGGCGTGGGAGAAGCACGTAAGACAATAATCCTAATATACTTTCGTTATTAAGTTGTTAAAAGATAGAGATATGAAGAGACTACTTTTGCTGCTTGTTGCAGTTGTGATGATAGCTCCTATGGCTGAGGCTAAGAAGCGAGAAACCGCTGAGGAGGTCGAGCTAAAAACCCGCCATTACTCTGGCTGGGAGTGGGGTGCTCAGGGCCGTTTCAACCTTGTGTTCTACGATTTGAGCTACATGAAGGTTTATAACGAGGCTCCCGTGAAGGAGTATTTTGCTGGCGTTAAGACTGCCGATGACAAGGCTATGCTTGGCGGCACATTTCTGCTCAATGGTGGCTATTTCATCAATAACAACTGGAAGGTAGGCTTCGAGCTTGGTGCTCAGGTTCAATATAACTACACCTTTATGCCTATCTCGGTTACGGGCCACTACTTCTACGGCACACGCAAGAACTGCCTTTTCAACTTTGTTACTCTCGGCACAAATATGCTTGCCGAGAAGGGCTCTCTGCGCTTTGGTGCTAATGGCTCGGCGGGTGTTGGTTTCCGTATTCAGTCACCTTATAGCGTGCTTAAATACGACATTGTTCTTGGCTATCAGTCTGTTATGCTCAATCCAAAGCCTCATGGCGGCGACTTCTCGTTCAATAGCGACGATGTCAAGTTCCACCGTGTTAACCAGAGTATATATATCGGTCTTGGCGTAACTTTCTAATTCGACGCGAAGTTGTCTAACAAGGCTACTTTGTCGTTATTTGCTGTCATAGCGCCGCATCTACTTCCGCTAACGAATTATCTCGTCACTGAGCAGTACGTTTTGGTACAGCCCATTGCCTCGCAATTCGCTCTTGTTATACAACTCCTAAACAATGAGAGCGTGTCTATAAAATTTATTGGACACCCTCCTAAAATGCTAACTACCCGAGGATGTAGCAAATCTACATCCTCGGGTAGTCTTTTTCATGGCTATATTAGCCCAACTAAAATACCTCTCTTAGCACTCGTATCGACTCCACCGCACGTATAGAGTCGAGGTGGTAGCTATAATATTTCAGCATCGCCTCTAAGAATTCCACTCGCTCTGTGCGGTTGAGGCCTATCTCACCTAAGTATCTTACGTCGCATTCGAGCATGTCGTGTAGTATTCGGGCATTCTCGGGCGTGAGCGCTATGCTTGGGATTAGTGCATGTGGCGTGAAGTGGCCATCACGAATGTCGAGCCATGCCCCGTCAACATATTCGTTGTCGGGCGAGAAGCCTAATGGGCGACTCAGGTTTGCCAAGAACCAAAGGTGGAAATTGGCAATGCCCTCCTCCAACACGTCGAGCGCCGCAACACATCCCCACACAAAGTCGAACAGCCCCTCGCCATGCTCGTTATCCTTGATCAGGCGGTAAAGCACCTCGGCCATAAATAGCGCCATTGTCGACTTGCGCACGTCGAAGGGTGTAGATTGTAGCACCATGCCACTCACAGCATCCTTGAGCCTATGCATTGTCATCTTCGACGACGTAAGCCCCTCAAACTCAACTGCAAACATTGGTTGAAAGAGTGCCATTTTTGAGCCTTTGGCCGTAGGACGTATGCCCTGTACCATGTAGCTTTGGCGTCCCAGCACGTCGGTGAGCATGTGCACAATAACCCCCTTCTCGCCATATTTAAGTGTGCCGAGAACTATGCCACGTGCCTTATAACTCTTTAATGCCATTATTCAGGATCGTGCCAGCGGCCGTCACGTTTGATTATCTCTACGAGGTGGTCGAGTGCCTCGCTCTGGTGGATGTTGCGCTCGACAATCTCACGACCACGGTATAGCGTGATGTGCTCAGGCGATGAGCCCACATATCCATAGTCTGCATCTGCCATCTCGCCAGGGCCATTTACGATGCAGCCCATAACGCCTATTTTGAGATCCTTGAGGTGCGAGGTGCGTGCCTTAATCTCGGCGAGTGTCGCTTGAATATCGTAGAGCGTACGTCCGCAGCTTGGGCAGGCAATATACTCGGTGCGTGAGAAGCGTAGGCGTGCCGCCTGAAGTATCATCAGCTCGATGTCGTGAGCTGCTTCCTCTGCAATGTTTGGAGCATCGACCCACACGCCCTCAGCCAAGCCGTCGAGGAGCAGCTGTCCCATGTCCGAAGCGGCGTAAATGGCCACCTGCTCCACATCGTCAGAGTCGTATCGGCGGCGCAACACCACAGGTTTCGAGTCAGTGCGGTTGAGTATCGCTGCTCGCCATTCGTGCGTAGGGTTCTCGCTAATGGCTTCTACCACGTCGTACTCTGCGCTAATCTCGCTATGTACAATAGGCTTCGCTTGTGTGCGTGGCTTAAATGTTGTTGGTGAGTAGCTTTCGGTGCTCTCCACCTCGAACTCGCCACTGCGATGGCTAAAGTAGTCTACCAACATGCGACCAACTGGCACCTCATTTTCGGGATCCTCCGTGAGCGACACACGCAACGTGTCGCCAATGCCGTCGGCAAGCAATGCTCCAATGCCCACAGCACTCTTTATGCGACCCTCGATGCCGTCGCCAGCCTCTGTCACGCCGAGGTGCAAGGGGTAGGTCATGCCCTCACGCTCCATAGCCTCGACAAGCAGACGGTAGGCATGCACCATAACACGTGTGTTGCTCGACTTCATCGACACCACAACATCATCGAACTCTGCTCGTCGACACATATGGAGAAACTCCATTGCCGAAGCCACCATGCCCTCGGGCGTGTCGCCCCACTCGTCGAATATGCGCTTAGCCAGCGAGCCATGGTTTACGCCTATGCGCAGAGCCACGCCACGTCGCTTACATATATTTATTAGTTGGTCGAGCTCGCCATTTGTTGTTCGGAAGTTACCAGGGTTTATGCGCACCTTGTCGACGCTCTCGGCAGCAATCATCGCTATCTCGGGCGTGAAGTGTATGTCGGCAACTATTGCTGCTGTGCAAGCCTCCGTGCGCAACTTCGCCATTATTGGAGCGAGTGCCTCGCCCTCCTTTTTGCCTTGAGCCGTGAGGCGCACAATCTCGGCACCCGCCTCGGCTATGCGCTTTGTCTGCTCAACCGTTAGCTCTACGTCGGCTGTTGGCGTGTTGGTCATCGACTGCACAGCAATAGGGCGATTGCCACCTATTGTAACACCTCCGAAGCTCACCTCGTGCGATGGGCGTCGGCTATATTTTAGACTCTTTTTCATGGTCGCATAAAACTTTTACGCAAAGTTAACTCTTTTTTCGTTCACTGCCATCTAATTTCCAAACTATATTTTAACTCGTTGAAAATCAGTGCTTTGTGTATCGTATGCGTAACTCGCTGATAATCAACGAGTTGAAAAATTCGCAAAATCACGATTTGTAACGCACTGATTTTCATAGAGTTAAACACCGCCTCTCGGAAATAAAAATGGCCCAAAAATTTGGCATACTCACGATTAGGTGGTAACTTTGCGATAAGAAAAACCAATAAAACATTGAAGCTATGAAACGACTTATCTATTTTCTTTTGACTTTGCTTGGCTTTGGTGCTATTAGCTGCGAGGAGGAGCAAGCGATGATAGAGTATGGCTGTCCTAATATGACCTTTTCGCTTAAGGCTCGTGTTGTGGACGAGGCGGGTAAGCCTATCGAGGGTATCGAGGTGCAGACCAAGAACAACGCCTTCTACATGGACAACTACTCCGATGCTGAGGGTAATATCGACCTTCAGGTGCACATGTGGCCCGATACCAACATTGATCTGCTCTTTACCGATGTTGATGGTAAAGAGAATGGTGGCGAGTTCGAGAAATTAGAGCTCAACATCGCAGACAAAGTTGAGCAGGTAAAAGAGGGTTCTGGTAGCTGGTATGAGGGTAGTTATAAGGCCGACCTTGGCGACGTAGTGATGACGCTCAAAGAAGAGAGTGACGAGCAGAAGTAAAACATATAATATATATAGGTTATGAAACGTACAATAATGCTTATCGGCTTGGGCATCGCCTTTGTTGGCGCATCGCTATGGGTTATGCTCAGTGGCGGTCGCAGTGCCAAGGCCATAAGAGCCAAGTTCCGCTTGGGTGGCGCTATTCTTACACTCGTAAGTCTCACGTCGCTTGCCAGTTGCGAGGGCAAAGGTCCGTTTGTTAGTTGCTACGACCCTGCTCCACCTCCAACTAACTATCACCGCTGGAATAATGATGTAGCTAACAGCGAGCTTCGCAATGGCGATAAGGTGATACTTAAATACGTCTGCCAATTTGGCAATGAGGTAAAGGTGTCGCTTGTTACCGATGATATGAGCGAGGATAGGGTGCTTTGCAGCCAGACATACGAGGTCGCTAAGGGTGAAAATCAGCTTGAGTTCACCATCGAGGCTGGCGACTATCGTGGTCGCGCCGAGCTATGTGTGGAGTACGACAAATATCAGGATGGCGACGAGACTACCTCGCTTAATGGCAGTATCTTTGTTGCTATTGTAGACTAAGTTATGCTCTTTGCGCATCGTAAAAAGTTGGAGTTGGGAGTGGTGGTATTCGAGCTTACGGATGCCTGCAATCAGGCGTGTAAGTTCTGCTACAACCACTTCAAGGGCGAGGGTGTGTGCACTGTTGAAGCACCCAACTATCGTCTTGCTCGTCGCACACTTAAACGCCTGCTCGGCGAGGCACGCATCGGTTCACTCTCGCTATCGGGAGGTGAGCCCATGCTCCTACCACACATCCACGACCTTGTGCTGCGAGGTCGCATGGCGGGAAGCAACGTAAATGTGCTGACAAATGGCACACTGCTTACCGACGACGATATTGCCATATTCAACGACCTCGGCGTGGGTACATTGCAAATACCGATGCTTGCCGATAGTGCCGAGGTGCACGACAGCATAACGCAGCTCCCTGGCTCGTGGCTCAGGGCAACAACCGCTGCACGCAAGGTGGCTCAGACAAAGGCGGGCTGGCTAACACCAGTGCTGATACTATCACGCCTAAACTACGGCAGTATAGAGTCCACTATGCGCATGTATGCCGAGATGGGGTGTAGCTACATCATGGTCAACCGCTTCAATATCGGTGGCTTAGGCAAGGTCTATGCCGAGGAGCTGACCCTCACGCACGACGAGCTGCGGAGTGCTTTTAGGCGTGTTGACGCAATGGCTGCGGAGCTTGGGATGACAATACATAGCGGCGTATGCACGCCCATGTGCTTGCTCGATCCGAAGGAGTACCCACATATAATGTTTACCAACTGCTCGACCGACCTCAGCAGTCGCCCACTCACGATAAACTATCGAGGTGACGTGCGCTTCTGCAACCACTCGCCACGTGTGCTGGGCAACATCTATAATGAGTCGCTACGCTCAATCATCGAGCGCTCAGCCTCAGACGGATACTTCGACAGCGTGCCCGATAGTTGCGTGGGGTGCAAGCTATGGCAGAGGTGCAGGGGTGGCTGCCGTGCCGCCTCGGAGCAGATGTACGGCACGTTCGACAGAATAGACCCCGTTATGAGCACAACGAACTAAAAATTTTTATATCTTTGTTATATGAGAAGACTTCTACTATACCTTGTTGCGCCACTCTTGCTGCTCTTTATTGTGGGCTGCGAGAAGGACTTATATAATATTTTCGGCATCGACACCGATGCTCCAATATCGTTGGAGTGCAGCGGCTCACGCTACGAGTTCGATGGCATGAGGTTTTCGAGCGATTCGGGTTATTTCACGTGGAATAACCACCCCGAGGTGCGCATCCACGACGATGGTGGCTTCAGCTTCGAGCTCTATCGTGGGCTCGGCTCGGCATCGGGCTTAAATGCTACCCTCGAGTTCGACATCGACTACGAAGATTCGCCATTCGAGCTCGACAAGGTATATACGCTCAAAGATGTCAACGGTTCTCGTGCATGTATCAGCTTCCGCGAGCATGGGGCGACGACACCTCTTCCTGGTGGTGGTACCGTAACCGACATCATCGTCCACAACTACTACGCCGTCGACGGCTGGATAATCTTCCGTGAGCAGGAGCCATACGGCTCGTCGGGCTACCTCTTCTCGGGCGAGTTCTCGTTTCGTGGCCGCACCGACCAGGGCGACGAGATAGAGGTGCGCAACGGTACATTTGCCAACTGCCGCATATGCTGGACCGACGAGGATGGATGTCAAAACGATTAACTTACAAAATAACATTATACTATGAAACGATTGTTGTACTTATTATTAGCCCTCCTCGGCTTTGGCACTACAGGCTGTGGCTTCGGAGCGTGTGAGTATGGTGTGCCCCACGTAACCTTTAATCTCAAAGCACGTGTTGTTGACGAGGCTGGCAAGCCTATCGAGGGCATCGAGGTGCGAGCAAAATTAAGCTACGCCCCCGAAGGCATACCTTTCGAGAATAGATCGGGCGAGTCTAACTACCTTGGCCAGATCGATGCTGTTAGTGGCGGCATGCACGGCGTAGGGCACGAGGTGATATTCATAGATCCCGATGGCGAGGCCAATGGCGGCAAGTTCGAGAGCAAGGTCGTGGATATAAGCGACCACATCGTGCAGACTGACGAGGGCGACGGCAACTGGTATAAAGGCGGTTACACGGCCGAGCTTGGCGACGTGGTGATGTCGCTCGAGGAGGTTGCCGAGGAGGATAACGAAAATAATAATGAGCAGGAGTAGTTATGCGTAGACTAATTTTTTGTATCTTTGCCTTAGCATCGCTCTTTGTTGCGGGCTGCGAGGAGAAGTATGAGCCTTACTATGTGCTCTGGGCCTATGGCACTGTTGTCGACGAGGCGGGCGAGCCTATTCAGGGCATCAGAGCCTATCCCGAGGGTAGCAGCTTCTATGGCCGTGAGGGATATACCAACTACCTCGGCGAGTTTGGCGGTAGCGTGCATCTTACGCCTCGCGACAGGTGGATTATCTACTTCGAGGATGTCGATGGCGACTATAACGGTGGCGAGTATGAGGGCTTGTCGGTAGACATCACCGATAAGGTGACGCCCCCCGGAAAGCCTGACGAGTGGGGCTATTCGGGCAGTTGTATGGTAAAGTTAGACACCGTAGTGCTAAAACGAAAGATGTAAACACCAAATACTTAATGTTATGTGGGGAAAAATATTAACACGACTATTTGCGCTCTTTGGCATGTCGCTCACGTGTGTGGCATGCTACGGCACAATGTACGATGAGTATAAACCATATTTCAGTGCATCGGGCCGTGTTGTCGACGAGGCGGGCGAGCCTATACCAGGCATCCGAGCATCCGTTGGCCGAAACAGTGAGCTAACAGCTGAGGACGGACACTTCTATGTCGAGGACTATTCTTATAGCAAGCTCGTTATCACCGACATTGATGGCGAGGAGAATGGAGGCGACTTTAAGAGTCGAGAAATAGAGCTGCTCTATCAGGGCACGAACGATGTGGGCGACATTGTGCTCGAGCGTAAACAAGAATAAGAAAGCTAACACCTATGGGAAAACGACTTGGCGTGCGTCAGTGGCTGGCGCTCAAACTATTCAAAAAGCTACGTAAGATACGTGCCCAGGAGCATGTTCTAAATACCCTCTTTTGGGAGTGCACCCTGCGCTGCAACCTGCAATGCCGCCACTGTGGCAGCGATTGTAGGGTAGATAGCGCCCTTAGCGACATGCCCGCAGCCGACTTTTTCAAGGTCTTGGACAAGGAGATTACGCCCAACGTAAACCCTAATAAGGTGCTTGTCATCTTGTCGGGTGGCGAGGTGCTTGTGCGCAAAGATCTCGAGCAGATAGGCATCAACCTCTATCGTCGTGGCTACCCTTGGGGCATGGTCACCAATGGTCTTGCCCTCACACGCCAGCGCCTCGACTCGCTCATACGTGCGGGCCTGCACTCTATCACCGTGTCGCTCGATGGCTTCGAGGAGCACCACCTGCACATACGCCAAAACAAGGAGAGCTTCGGCCGTGCTGTTGAGGCTATACGCATGATATCTGCCGACAAGGAGCTCGCCTCAGATGTCGTTACGTGCGTTACTCCTGCGCTGCTACCTCATCTCGATAGGTTCAAGGAGTTTTTGTACTCGCTTGGTGTGCGCCACTGGCGCTTGTTCACCATCTTCCCCGTAGGACGTGCTGCCCAGGATTTGTCTATGCAGCTCAACGACGAGGAGTTCACCTACCTCATGGAGTTTATCCATAAGTGTCGTAAGGAGGGCCGTGTCATGGCGTCGTATGGCTGCGAGGGCTTCCTCGGTGGCTACGAGATGCGTGCTCGCACCAATCCTTTCGAGTGCCATGCTGGTATTGGCGTAGCATCTATACGTGTCAATGGTGACATCTCGGGCTGCACCTCGGTACGTGCCAACTTCACGCAGGGCAACATATATAAAGATAGCTTCTGGGACGTGTGGCAAAACCGCTTTGAGAAGTTCCGCAACCGCTCATGGGCCAAGAAGGGCAAGTGTGCCGACTGCAAGATGTGGCAATACTGCGAGGGTAATGGCATGCATCTCTACGACGATGATGAGAACTTACTCGTCTGCCATTACCACCGCCTAACTAAGTAATTTTATGTGATAAGGGGTCATTCTCGGCCCATCGCTAAAAGCTGAGCACCCGAGGCTGTACGTTTGAGTACTATCCTCGGGTGCTCACTTTTGCGATAGACCAAGCCTAACCCCTTCT
>JAEIGA010004415.1_pt1 | contig 21771 bp, 44 predicted proteins | sample 9270691 | NCBI WGS metagenome assembly JAEIGA01 (sample SAMN17057246, study PRJNA624740) | gut metagenome | biome: biome; isolation source: fecal sample | host: Bos grunniens | place: China: Xizang | collected 2019 | reverse complement strand
TAAAGAAGATGAACACACTTGATCTTCAGATAGTAGACTTCGAAGAAGGTTCTGGAAGACTTGCCGGTACGCTCGGTGCGATTCATGTTCGCTACAAGAACGGCAACGTTGTAAGAGTAGGTTCTGGTTTCTCTGACATACTGAGAACACAGATTTGGGCGGACAAGAGTAAGTATCTCTACAGTATCTGTGAGATTCAGTATTTTGAAGAGACTACAAATGCGGACGGCGGAATTTCACTTCGTTTCCCTGTGTTCAAAGATTTCAGACCTGATAAACTCACACCTGATTTTTAAGGAGAATTAATAATGAGCGTAGATTGTAGAATAGTAGTAGGACTGACTCTTAACTTTCCCGGTAAGGTTGACTTCGAAAAGGTCGACGAGTTCACTAAGAAACACCCCGAGCTTGATGAGTATGAGTATCACTTTGATGAGAAAGAGGGAAAGCTTCTTCTGATCGGTGATGGTATGAACGGTGATTTCCTTCGTTTAGTGAAAGTGGATAAGATCGTTGAGGAACTTGAGGAGTTCGACTTTGTTCCGCTGAATATGCCGTCCGGTGTACTAAGTCAGGAACTGATTTCCCAGATGTCGGAACTCTATAAGGAGTACAATGGAGAATATCCAAAGAATACCGATTTCAAATATGCGATGTGGTCGCAGTGGTCTTAACTAAATAATAAAAAGAATGTAAGTTTCGTCGATATGGAATTTACATTCTTTTCTTTTTATGTTATAATATATACGTAAGAAAACAACGGAGGAACTTAATATGAAGACTTACAAAATTACTTTTATGGCAGAACTTTCCGAGGACGACGTGAGAGCAATGAATAAGTGCTTTTTTGATGCAATGAATGAATCTATGGACATTCACAATCTCTTTAACCTTGAGATTACCCCTGTCGAAGACACACCCACGGAACTTGAACAGTTCTTGGCCAAGCCTCTTACTCATATTCTTGATGTGAAGTTAGCATTCTCTCTTTGTAAAAGCTCGAGGGATGTCGAAGAGGTAATTCGTAGACTGCCCGCAATGTTCGGAAGCTTTACGGTAGAATACGACCTTGAGAACGACGGTTTCACTGTACGTAACGATTTCTACGATACTGACGACTACTGCGTAGAGGAGTTCTGGATTGACTTCCCCGACGGTTGGGAGTATGATACAGAGGAGGAAGACTAATATGATGACCACTAAGTATATTATTAAGATGAAGATTCCTACTCGTCCCGATCTTGATTACTATTATTGCGGACGAACAGTTGAAGAGAATTCCCCTCTCTTTGACTATCGTAGACCGAAGGCGAAGAGATACACTTACATTGAGGAAGCTTATAGAGACCTTAGTATCATCAATGCTATCAAGCACAACGAAACTCTGACGGTAGAAAAGATTAAATGTAAGGCGTAATTCGTCGATTACAGCTTTACATTTCCGGCCGAATGTGATATAATATATAATGTAAGAAGCAATAAAACATTTTGGAGGAAACAACTATGAGAATTACGACTCACATTAAATCTACTGACAAGAGACTTAACATCCTTAGTTCTGTTATCGGTCAGATGTCTGACGGTATTTGGGAGAACACCCGCTCTATGGAGAAGTACTGGAAGAGTCTTGACTTTGGTACGGACGCATCCGGTTATATCTATCTTGAGGATAATCACGGAGTTTGCGTAGATGTCTACGACTTCTTCGCCAACAAGATTAAACAGATCATCAAGATCGAGATTGACGACGGAAATACATCTGGTCTCAGGTGGGATCGTAACTGTAGTGTTTCCCCCTATTATATGCACGGTAATGTAACGGTCGGCGATTGTTATGAACTCTATGAGCTTCTCAAGTGTCGTGATACCTCTAAGAATCACTACGCCATTCGTCGTCCGTATGCTGTTAGTTATTCTGACGGTATCCATACATACACCTTCAATGTTGAGGCTCTCCATCAGACGGAAGCTCAGGTACTTGCCGAGAGGGAACTTTTCAAAACCTTGAAGGTTTCTGTTTCTAAGATTTAAGGAGGTCTACTATGAAGACTAAAGGACATTGGGGAATTAAATCTTCTGCCGGAGGTTACTACTGTGGCCTTGGAAAGTTTGATTCTCAGATTCGTAACATTCAGATCTATCACTGGAAAGAAAAAGCAGAAGAGCAAATTGAAGTACTTAAGAAGCGCGGTTTCTTGCCTGAAGGTATTACCTGTGAAGTTATCGAGGTAGTCGAGCCGAAGGAACTCAAGGATACTGAAGCTGAGTGGTTTACAGTATTGAACGCACCTCCAGAGTATGCTTGTTCTAATTGCCATTACTCTGCTCTTAATGATTACAGAGGTAATTCTGTAGCTTCTAAGTTCTGTCCGCACTGCGGAAAGTATATGACTAACAACGATCAACCGGAGGATTAAAGAAATGATGACTGCAAATGAAGCAAGAGTAGCAACTATCGATAGACTCGCTGTTATGGCTAAAGAGTTTATCATCAATAATGTCGGGATGCCCCTCCGAGAGGCGATTAACAACGGCCGCTTCCACACTACAGTAAGTTTCGAAGGAGTTCCTAACCCCGAGAAGACTGGCGAAGAAGTAGTAAGACAGCTTAAGGAGCAGGGCTTCGAAGCAGAGCATGTCTACTACGACGGACCTAACGGTTACGATAACTACATTCTTATTAAGTGGGGAGACGACTAATGGAGCTTAACATTGAAACTATAGCAAAAGCAATCTGTCAGTACGGACAGTGTAAAGAGTGTACTGAAGACTGTGTAGATTACCGAGCGGCGCAGAGAGTTGTTGCTGCACTTGAGTCTGAAGGAGGGGACGACTAATGAAAAAGAGAGTTACAATGACCTGTATCCTTAAGTCAGGCCAGAAGGTTACTGACACTATTAAGTTTGACCCCAAAGATTCCCGGGTACTCAAAGCTATCGAAGAGATGCGAAAGAACGTTGAGACCTTTATGTCTACTACTACCGCTACTGTCGGTAATATCACTTTCGGCAAGACTACTATTCAGCTTTCTGAAGTTGCCGCAATTTCATTTAAGGATTAAAGGAGTAAGAATATGACTACTGAAGTTTCGTACATAAAGACCCAATGGTGGAGATTGCTTATTGCTCTCTACTGTTTAGTAATGGCGTGTATCTACACGTTCCAGCCTGCACCTGAAGTGCTGACAGTTGAGGCACTCGATGAAGTGATGTCTAATATGCTAACTGCTAGTCTTCACTTCAGTGGCTTTGTGATCTGGTCATTCATTTCCTTCATTAACTATAATCAGGAACGCATTGAATTGCTTGAAAAGAAAGCAGAAAAGTATGATGCACTCTGTGAGAATGTTAGTGCACTTAACGAAGCTAACAGAATAGATCGTGAACACATGCGACTCATGGAACAACGAATTAATCAGATTAAGTATGATATAGAGAACCCAGTATGATGACAAAAGAAATTTAAGTTTCGTCGATTTCAACTGTACATTTCTGAAGAAATGGGATATAATATAAATGTAAGAAAACAATGGAGGAAATTAAGATGACTATCGCAGAAAAGATTGAGATGTACAAAAAGAAGAAGGCATTCGTTGACGACATCAGCAGGGTACTTGGTACTCGTGATCACCGCATGGGTATTATGTATGTAGACTATGAGGTCTACAGAAAGATGGATGACAACAGAGACTACTTCGTAGAGTTTGTAGTAGTTGTATTCGATGGCGGTGCAGAGTCTGTACGATGTGTAAACGGAAACAGCAACTTTGCTAACTACACTGAAATCGGAAAGCTTCTTGATGGCGGTTACTACGACGAGCTTCCTCGATACAGAGTACTCACTGAAGAAGGCTTCACCAAAATCAGACTGGAGGATTAAGTCATGGCAAATGAAAAGTATCCTATCAAGCCCGAGTGGACTAAGTACTATAAGGCTCTTGAGGTGATCAGAGAGTCCGGTATCACTAATATGTTCGGTGCTGCTCCTTATCTCAGGGAGGTATTCCCTGAACTTTCCCGTATGGAGTCCAATGAAATTCTCTGCAACTGGATGGAGAACTACGACACCCTGAGTGACACTTTTGGTTGGAGGTAAAGTATGGAAAAGACATTTACCCGCGGAGAGTTGATTGACTGGATTGAGTCGATTAAAGAAGCCGCAAGAGATGACAACTGTTTCTCTATAGCTTGGTTCAAGCCCACTGAGAATTTTCCTTTCGCTATCATTGCCGGCTGGCAGGAGTACGACGAACCTACGGATGAGGAAGATACTTTCTGTCGTAGTAAGTCTCAGCCCAAGTATGTCATGTGTATCAAGGTCGCAGAGAACGAAGGTCCGTATGCCTACACTGATTATGAGATCATGAACATGCCGTGGGACAGAGAGTCCGGCGATGTAGACATCACTGAAGTTCCACTGTCTTGGGACGATCCTGTAGACTACATGGCTGACCACTTTAGAGCAGAGTGGTTGAGAGTCATGAAAGAACACGGTGAAGACGTTTAATTAAAAAAATTAAGGTAAAATGTAAATTTTCGTCAATTTGAGATTTACATTTTACCTTTTTTATGTTATAATATAAATGTAAGAAACATTGCGGAGGAAATAAATATGTTTTACAAAACCGGTATCGATATTACAAACGACAAGCAGATGTTCAACTTTTTGAAGAATCACTTTCAGTACTACACTATGAACAGTTGGAACAGATCGAAATCTATTGCCCACAACGTAAAGATTTATAATCTTAATCTTTCCGGCGATCACTGGACCGCACTCACTTTCCTTCAGGACGATGACTACTTTACAGTCAACCTGATGATTGAAGACTGGGAAGCAGACCATCCCGGTTATAAGGTTGGGTTCAACGGTCGTAGTGGTGGTTATCTTGTTTTGTACCCCGCCTCCGGATGTCACTGTGTTCTTTCCGACGACATCGACGAGAGTGAGAACTACGAGGAGTACAAGAGATACTGTAGAGAGTACTACGGTTCTGTGAAAGCAAATCGTAGAGACCTTGTTGAGACTGTAAAGTTGGTTCAGGACTTCGACAGACTTTGTGATGAGATCAGAGATTATGTTGATGACCTCTCTAACAGAAACTTTATGATTGAGGCTCTTAAGGAATCAGTCGAGAGATTCAATGAACAGTATAGTGAAGACCTTGAGTACCTTGGTTTTGATTCCCTTTACGTAGAACTTGATAAGGTAGACATTTCTGAGATTAGTCAGGTAGCAAGTCTGTACGAAGCTTTCATCAGAGTGGCAAGTAAAAGAGACCTTGGTTATCGCATCGAAAGAGACGGCGACTATGTATATTATGTAGTTGACTAAAAAACTTTTGAGTTTCGTCGATTTCACATTTACAAACTATAATAAACATGATATAATTATAATACAATAAAAACTATGGGAGAGCAGTAAAATGAAAAGAACATCTAAGTATTTGAATAAGCAGTTTGGCAATTGGACTTGCACCCACGTTGGTATCAGCAGAGTACAACCTAAGAGAACTATGAAGGGTAAGGCTTCTAAGCAGCCCGGCAGACAGACCTACTACTACATCTTTGAGCGCATCACTTCCGACGGTGCAGCAGAAAAGCTTGTAAGACTTAATCACCTTGAGGCAGCAAAGGTTTATCAAGGTCTTGCTTCTGTAGAGGAAATCGCAGATTCCAGACAGGAGAGAGGAGTCAGAGACTTTAAGACCAAGGTAAGTTATCACTTTATCGACAGACAGTAATTGGGAGTAAAGAAGTATGGCAGAGAATATAGCATTTGAGCAATTTAAGGTTTGGGCAAAACAGCTTAAGACTGAAGAGGGTGTCGACTACACTGAGAAGGGTCGCGACGTAATTCAGCTTATGCTTGATCGTTATTGTCTGGCAAAAGATACTAACGATGAGCCCCGAAAGAATATGTACATCGCAGGTCTTATGCTCCGGTTCTGGTACGTAATTAGTAAGCTTCAGAATCGTAGTCCTATTCCCGGCCTTGAGTATGATGACTTTATGGGTTGGCTCTATGAAGCAATCGAGTATGCTTGTAAGTATCGTGCTTGGCAGGACCCTACTAAGAAGGTAAATGCACAGCAGTGTATCAATCAGTGTATCGAGACTATTAGAGTACAGAAGTACTATGAGCTTAATCTTCAGAAGAATAGAGTAAATCAGATGACTTTCTCTCTTGATGCCGAGTTCGACGACGATGGTAATAACACTATTCTTGACACTATTGCAGATGAAGATGCAGAGGACGAGAGGGAGTTTAACGAGAGTTCTGCGGCCGCAATCTCTATCATTCAGCGGTGCATTAACAAGAAGAAGATCGTAGAAGCAATCATTCTTGATACTATCGCTTTCAATGATGTTCAGAAAGTAACTAAAAAGGTTATTAAGGGTGTAGACTTCGAGGGTAATCCTACCAAGTATACTCAGACTTCTAGTGAATTCTGGTCTTTCCGCTGCGTACAGCTTCTTAGCAATCTTCCCGTAGACTACGCTTCTTACTTTAAGAAGCACTATCAGGTACTTGAGCCTGAACTTGAGGCTGCAATTGCGGCTATCAGAGCAGCAAACAATCAGAAACTTTACCGTTATCTGGCAAAAACCTTGAACGGAGCCAGAGATTTGGTACAGTTCGCGTAAGGAGTAAGACATGTATCTTGATCTATTTGACGAACTAAGACTAAATAAGCGACTTGTTAAGATCGCAGGCTTTGAGGTTGCCGCCTATTGGGCGGAACTTCAGAGTATTCTTAAGCAAGTAGTGAAGAAACAGACAATGGATGAGCAGGGATTCTTCCTGTTGGACCGAGAATACGTCGAGAGGGAGACCACTTTGACTGTTAGTAAGCAGTTGAAGTGTGAAGAGAAGCTTATTTCTCTCGGCGTGTTCCTTCGGGACCCCGAAAATCCTAACAGAATCTCGATCGGCGTCAACGGAATGGTCGCAGTAATCACTGACGAGGATACTACGAAGCTTAAGAGGTCTGGTAGAACTTCTGCCGACGAAAAAGCAGCTAAGATCGCGGGAATCAAGTCCACTATGAAGAAAGCAATAGTAGAAACTGACCCGGAAATCCGCGCAGCTTACGAAAGATGGATCGATGGAATGATCGACGCAGCTAATTGCAGGTTTACTAAAGCTGTGGTACAGGTATTCGAGAAAACCATCACCGAATTTACCCCCAACAAAGCAATCAGACTTAAGATTATCGAGATTGCCACCGTAAACTCTTATAAGGATGCAACGTGGGCCATCAACAAGTTAAACACTACGTCTACAAAACCTGGAACCTTTATAGGAGTACCACAAAAGCAGAGTGTCGGAATTGATCCGAATTCAGTTTTCTAAAAATTGGAAACAGATCAATTTCAAATACTCTAATATGAAAACAATCTAATTTCAAATATATCATTTAAGGAGTAAAATAAAGACCATGGAGACCCGAATTCATACGGCTGATAATTTATATAACTTTATTAAGAACGCGCGACAGATGGAGAATTTGGAGCTCCAGATTGCGTCTAAAGAGGAAGAGTTAAAGCATCTTGACCAGCTGGACGAGATTTATGCAAAGTTGTTTAATCCTGCGCCGTTCGAGACCGCTCGCCAGTATGCTAGAGTAGCACTGGAACTGACTCTACTTAGACTTAAAAGAAATAAGCTTGAGAGAAAGATTCTTGAGTTTGAGCTTGGCACTTTTCTTGAGGATTAATTTAAAACTTTTTTAAAAGCTATTAAAAAATAAATTCCTCATCGTATAATATAATGTAAGGACCGATAACCTTACGTGCAGACAACACCTTTCCTCCTTTCTTCGGAATAGCCCGTCCGTTGGTTTTACTTTTTCCTTTCTTTTTTACCAACATCCGCTATTGGGCTATTAAAACTTCGGACGATGAGTTCCCGTTAGAGTCGTCCCTTTGGTTAAGATTTGTGCGTATCATGTTTTTCATAATATTTTTCCTTTCTGTTTTATCCCTCAGCAATTTGTTGGGGGATTTTTATTTTCGTCAATATTGGTTTTACTTTCGGCTGAATATATGTTATAATTATATTACAATAAAACACAAACTTAAGGAGACATTGATTATGGCTATTTATAAGAATGTTAACTACGATACCGCTTCCGACCTTCGCGATGCACTTAATGCTGACCTTGCAGGTCTCGCTTATCCTTTCGAGGTAACTCATAAGATAAACGGTCAGGGACGACTTGTTTTTGTTAAAGCTCCTTTGAGCGGTCCCTCTCTGTATGCTACGATAGACTTTGATAGTATCGGTTCCAAGATGTTTGCTGTAGAGGCACTTCTCAATTACAGACTTCTTGAAATGCCTGAAGACCTCAAGACTGTTCTTGTCGAAGCTCAGACTGCTTTCAAGTCTAGCTACGAGGAAGTTGAGAGAGCGACGAGAGAAGCTAACAGACTTGCCTATGAGCAGAAGAAACAGGAAGAGGAAAATACGAAACTTGAGGCAAAGTATCAGGCATCTAAAGCAAAGATGATTAAAGAATTCGAGACTCTGACTGTAAGAGAAAAGACTATGAGTACAACCGCCGAGTTCTACTACAGTCTTGGTTGGATGACAAAGAACTGTGGTGCTTTTGTTTGTGCACTTCCTGATTATCTTCTTCCTTACTTCCAGAAACAGTTTGGAACTGACTACGAACCCAGAACTGTTGACTCCAGAAAGAGAACTGTTAATGGTTATGCAATGCAGTGGGCAATCAGTATGACCGCTTCTATCAAGAAGAAGTCTCTTGACAAGATTCCTGCTTTCCTCACACAGTACTTGAGTAAGACTGGTACTTCAATCGCCAACACTTCTTTCATCTGGGACCTTGTATCCAGTTACGGCTTTAAGTTTGGTAAGACTCAGGACATTGATCAGATTCGTGCGACGATTCCTACTGACTATATCGAAGACTTTGAGAAGGGATATGCTGAATAAGCATATCCTTTTCTTTTATCGTATAATATAGTAGTATGACAAAGGAATGAGGCACATGGATAATTTTTTTAACGACATAGACATTTCTTCTGCCAAAACAGAGGAACAATTTTTTACAGATTTAGTAGAGAGGGCAATAAAAGGAAAACAATCTGATTTCGAATTCATCAGATCGTGGCCGGAACGCACCGCAGTGAAAACATACCAATTTGGAATCGCGGCAATAATCCGAATCTTTACTGACTTATACAATTCTACTTATAAGACATACGTATCTCAGGTCGCCGCAGGAACGCAGGATCTTCAAACCTTGCTGGCACTAAAACAGTTTAAGCAATGTTTAGTCTTCTATAAGACGGAACAGCAGATCGCAGCAGACATGATTAAGGAGTATTGGGAGTACATCTGGAACTGGCACATTATCGACACACTAATAGGAAACTACAGGGAAGAAAAGGATCTCTGGGATCACCGGGGGAAGAAACCGAATGGAAAGTAATCTCACTACACTATTTACTTTATACGCGGAACAGGATGAAGCACCCATTATAGAGTTACAGGACATTAACCACAAACCTGTTGGTGCTTTGTATCTCAACCGATTCCGGGAGAAGTCGAAGTTTGCAATTACTGAGACTAACAACACCGAACGTTACTATTTCTACGGCGATGGGGTTGCCATCTTCTTTAGTTTCTGGAAAAAGCTGTCTTCCAAACCGACAGTTTAAAATAAAAATATTGTATAATATACTGGGGAGTATTCTCCGGTATATTTTTTATTCTGGGGCTAGAGGAACCCTGAAATAAGTGCTAAATTTATTACCCCGCCAAAACGGTTGGGTTTCAATATTCGTAAAAATGGAGGTTTGAATACAAGTGCAAAGAGTTATTAAGCGTGATGGTAGAGAGGTAGAATTCGATAAGTCCAAGATTATCGAGGCAATTTCACATGCTAATCAGGAAGTCATTAAATCAAAGCAGATTGGTCCCCGAAAGATTAATCAGCTCGCAACTATAGTAGAAGAAAAATGCGCGGAGTTTAAGAGGGCAATAAAGGTCGAAGACATTAATGACCTAATTGAAGACGAGCTCATCTTCCGAAATTACAACAATCTCGTTCGCGCGTTTATCAAATACAGACATAATAAAGAGTTAGTGAGAAAGTCTAATACTACAGATGATTCGATTCTGAGCTTAATCAATCTCGCCAACGAAGAACTCAAGCAGGAAAACGCCAACAAGAATCCGGTAGTGAACTCCACTCAGAGAGATTACATGGCAGGAGAAGTATCCAAGGATCTTACCCGCAGACTTCTTCTCCCTAAAGATGTAGTAAAGGCACATGATGACGGAACGATCCATTTCCATGACATGGACTACTTTGCTCAGAGACTTCACAACTGCGACCTTGTTAACCTTGAGGACATGCTGCAGAACGGTACTGTAATTAGTGGGACGATGATCGAAAAGCCGCACTCTTTCTCTACTGCTTGTAATGTCGCTACGCAGATTGTCGCGCAGGTTTCTAGTAATCAGTATGGTGGACAGTCGATCACCCTTTCTCACCTCGCTCCTTTTGTAGACATCAGCAGACAGAAGATCCGGAAGGAAGTAGAAGAAGAGTTTGCTTTAGTAGAACAAACTTATATCGACAAGGATTCTTTAATTGATACGATTACCGAAAAGCGTGTTCGCGCAGAAGTAAAGCGCGGAGTGCAGACTATACAGTACCAGGTTAATACTCTGCTTACTACTAACGGTCAGGCACCTTTCATTACTGTCTTCATGTATCTTAATGAGGTCGACGATCCTCAGACAAAGAAAGACCTCGCGATGATTATCGAAGAAGTTCTTCTACAGAGATACCAAGGCACTAAAAATGAAAAGGGAATCTGGGTTACCCCGGCATTCCCCAAGCTTATTTATGTACTAGAAGAAGATAACATACAAAAGGGAACTCCCTACTTCTATCTTACCGAACTCGCCGCTAAATGTTCTGCCAAGAGACTTGTGCCGGATTACATTAGTGAGAAGGTCATGAAGGAACTCAAGGATGGATACTGCTTCCCGGTAATGGGATGTCGTAGTGCTCTTAGTCCGTGGTATGATGAGAACGGAAAGGCGAAGTTCTACGGTCGCTGGAACAAAGGAGTGGTTACTGTCAATCTCCCTGATGTCGCATGTAGTGCTTCCGGTGAGAACTACTCTAAAGACATGACTAGTTTCTGGGAGACATTCGACGAAGTACTTGAGCTCTGTCATAAAGCTCTTCTCTGCCGCTACGAGAGACTGAAAGGTACTATTAGTGATGTCGCTCCGATCCTCTGGCAGCATGGTGCGATCGCTCGTCTTGAGAAAGGTGAGACTATCGACAAGATGCTTACTGGTGGATACTCTTCAATTAGTCTGGGTTATGCAGGACTTTGGGAGTGTGTCATGGAACTTACTGGAAAGAATCTTCTGGATCCGGAAGGACAGAAACTCGGACTTGAGATTCTTGAGTATATGAACAAGAAGTGCGACGACTGGAACGAGGAACTGAACCTCGGATTCGGAATCTACGGAACTCCCCTTGAGTCTACTACTTACAAGTTTGCGAAAGCTCTTCAGAAGAGACATGGAGAAATCCCCGGAGTATCCGACAGAAATTACATCACTAACAGTTATCACATACATGTTGAGAATCCTATTGATCCTTTCGAGAAACTTAGAATCGAGAGTATGTTCCAGAAACTCTCCAAAGGTGGAGCAATTAGTTATATAGAGACTGCGAATTTAGAGAACAACCTTGAAGTAGTCATCTCTGTGATCCAGTATATCTACGACAACATCATGTATGCTGAACTAAATACTAAATCTGACTATTGTCAGGAGTGCGGATGGGATCGTGAGATTCCTATTGTCGAGGATGAGTCAGGTAAACTAATCTGGAAGTGCCCTAACTGTGGAAATACAGATGCCGCCAAAATGAACATCGCCAGAAGAACTTGTGGATACATCGGACTAAACGGATTTAATCAGGGCAGAGTGCAGGAAATATCTCAGAGATATGTTCACCTTGATTGCCATGACTGCGGGTGCTAAATGAGATACAATACTATTAGACAATTAGACATCGCAAACGGTCCCGGTTGTAGAGTGTCCCTGTTTGTTCAGGGGTGTTCCTTCAACTGCCCCGGCTGTTTCAATTCAGTGGCGAGGGATTTTAGTAAGGGTAAAGAGTTTACGGATCAGACGATGGATCTGATCCTCGAACTTCTGAAACCTAAGCAAATTAGTGGACTGAGTATCCTCGGGGGAGAACCGCTGCATCCACGGAACCGCGAAACAGTTATCAGTATCACTAAAAGAGTTAAAGAGGTGTATCCAGAGAAGACTGTTTGGGTTTGGACTGGATATACATGGGAAGAGATAGGGTCAGAGGTCGCCGGATCCGAAATCGATGTTTTAGTGGATGGTAGATTCGTAGAAGACCTTAAAGATCTACGACTCCAATATCGTGGATCCTCAAACCAGCGAGTGATCGATGTACAGAAGTCTCTAAGTGAAAACAGACCAGTTTCAATTATATAAAATTCAAAAGCCGGCGATTTCATTTTTCGTCGGTTTTTGTTTTACTTTTTGGTAATAACATGTTATAATATAATTACAAAATACGTTTGAGGTAAATATTATGGAAAATGAAATTGTTGAATTGATGCGAAGGTATGAGAACAACGAAATCAGTTACAGCGACTTGTATTACGAACTACGAAAGTATCCTGCAAAGTTAAGGGATACTGTTTTGGCACTTTATATTTTAGGGGGATATGAAAATGATTAAAGACATCGTAAAAGACGAAACCATTTTAACTCAAAAGTCCGAACCTGTTTCTATCGAAGAGGCACAAGAAGTTATTACAGATTTGTTGGACACTGCAAATCATCATATCGATAACTGTGCCGGTCTCGCCGCTCCCCAAATCGGAGTACTCAAGAAAGTCATCGTAGTACGGACTGGAAACTCTTTCTTCCCGATGGTTAATCCTGTCATCATCAAGAAGTCTGGTAAGAAGTTCGTGAACAACGAAGGTTGTTTAAGTTTAGAGGGAAGTCGAACTGTCGAAAGATTCCCCACTATTCTCGTAAGTTATTCTGACCGAACTGGAAGAAGAGTTACCAAAACTTACAACGGACTTTTGTCAGTGATTATTCAACATGAAGTTGATCATCTGAACGGAAAGTTAATTTAAGGAGGAAGTATGATTACATTTAAGATTCATCAGATCAAAGACATTGAGAACACTGACTATTCTTTCAGAAGCTTTAATCCGGCGAGATTTAACTTTAAGGACTACGAAGAGAGATACGAGATGGAGTTTGTTAGTGATACAGACCAGACCGACACCGAAATCTGTGAGACCATCTTCACCATCTTCAATATGAGAAGACCGGAAGACTTTAAGGGACATTCTCTGTCAGTGAGTGATGTTATAGAACTCAACCGACAAGGAAAGAAGAAGTTCTACTACTGTGAGATGTGTGGATTCACCCGTCTGAACCGACACGATTTGAAAGAGTGGTAAAATAAAAGGGGTAGGTTATAAAAGACCTATCCCTTTCGTCATTATTGGGTTTACTTTTATATTATTTTATGATATAATATATACAGAAAGAATGAATGAGAGGTTATCATTATGGAAAAAACTTACCCTACCAACTTTGTTATCGTTGTTGACTTCGACCCCTCTAACAACTATCTGTCTGACCAATTCCTTTTGGGTTGGAACAACAAGTATGACTGGTTTGATTGTGATACTTGTGGAGACGAAATCATTACCCCTAAAAACAGAATCAAGAGAAACAAAATCAATCTTCTGATTGACATCGACCGTTGGGTTTCTATTTATGTTAGTGAGACTGAATCCAATCTTAAGGATTATTCTGACGACGGAAATAAAGAAGGTTACGACTGTACGGTTTGTAAACTCGAAAAAGATTCAAACGACGAGTGGATAGTAGTTCCTGTTTAATCTAAACTTGAAGGGATGGAATGTAAAAGTTCTGTCCCTTTCGTCATTATTGAGTGTACAAAATATTTAAAATATGTTATAATATATATGTAATTAAGAGTAAATAAACTTTGGAGGAAAGTATTATGAAAATTCTTTTTACAGATTGTTGGGTTGGTTGTTATCAAGGAGAGGGTTCTTATGAGGGTGGAACCTGTCCGGATTTGTTAGTGACTAATGTTCCGGATGATGTTGATACTGACGACATCTTCGATATGTATATTCTGTGTTTGTGTAACGGTTTCAACGAACACGACAAGAAAGAATACACTTCTAAGATAGTTAAGAGAATGTCTAAAACTTTGAATCCGGTCAAGATTGAGGGTATTAACGATCTGATTGACTGTGAAGAAGGATTTATTGAAGTGGACTTCGACGACCTGATTAACTGGATTGATTACTGGTTGGATGAGGATGAGGACTAATTAAAAATTTCAGGAGGAAATAACTATGAAAGTATATATTTGTTTTGACCGTTATGAGAGGGATGAGTGGTATAATGTATTCTTCATCAGTACTGATAGAGACGAATCTATCAGAAAGTGTAAAGAGGAAACTCTTCCCGACTTCCTGAACTACGGTCCCGACGACTGTCACTCCTTCCAGTTAGTCGAAGTCGAAATGTTCCAGAAGGATTATGATCGACTTCTGAAGTGGTTCAATGATCCCAATCAGTCTCTTGAGAACTACGGTGACAAGTCGAGTGACTACTTCAATTGGATGTGTGAACTCTATGACCTCATCGGTTGTGTTGATCAACAGTACATGATTCTGATTAGTACTGACGGTTGTTCCGACTACACCGAAATCGTTAGATACTATTCTGTCTTCTATAAGAACAAAGATGTCGAAGAAGTTAGTGAACACGAGTGGTTGTTCACAGACGAATACGATGAGTACTACGAAGAGTTGACGAGTGATGATGAGTTGTGTGAGAAAGTCATTAAGGAGTATGTTCGAGATACATATTAAAAACAAAAAGAGACAGGACGAAAGTTCTGTCTCTTTCGTCAATATAGACTTTACTTTTAAATCAAAATATGATATAATTATTATAGAAAATAACTGAGAGGTAAATATTATGGAATTTGAAATTCTTTTTCACGACACCCACACAGAAATCATGAATTACGAGGACACTTCTAAATTAGTAGATGAACTCGAAATGTTTGAGAGAACTGATGTAAGTCAGATTCACAGAATCTATAAGTCTGGAAAGTTAGGTAAAACGATTTGGACTGAAGAAGAAGGTTTGTTTGTTAAGAACTTTTAAGGAGGAGAGGGAATGTTAAGAATCAAGTTTAAGTACAGAGACAAGTACTGTTTTCCGAGATGGAACGAACAGGAGTGTACAGTAAGTTCTATTGAAGAGTGTAAAAGACTCTACGGTCTCGGTGTTGACTGTGAGTACGAAATTATTTCAGTTGAGAAAATTTAATTCGTCAGTTTCAGATTTACATTTAATCTAAAAATATGTTATAATATTTATAGAAACATTAAAGGAGATACTATATGTCAAATATTACTTCTATTCTTAAATCTCTTCGAATTAAAAAACAAGTTTCGGTCGGAACTCACAACAATACTACAATCTATTATTTTGTGGGTACTGAATCTTCCCTTTCCAATATCGAAGACAAACTCAATAACTGTCCACAAATCAAAAACTTAACTCGTGAATTCTTTACTTCTGGTTTCGGTCGAATCTTTTTTGAAATCTGTTAAGATTCGTCAATTCTCTATTTACAAAGTTTAATAAAAACAAACCGGTTTGAAATATAACAGGTTTGTTTTTATTTTTCGTCAATCTTGACTTTACTTTTATTATAAAAAATGTTATAATATATATGTAAGTTAAAGAATAAAAGTGAGGAAATTAAAATGAGAAAATTTAGATTTTATATGGAAGATGTAAGTAATGATGGAAGTGAGTTTGAATTAGTTTTTGAACTTGATGGTAAAGTTAAGGATGTAAAAACTGAATATTCTGTAGAAGATTGTTTGATTGATAGTTATGATTTCTTCTATAAGAATTGTGAGAAGTATTTATTTGATGGAAGATGTGATAGTCTTGACTATAATTTGAATTTTAGATTGGGAATGTGAGGGAGTAAAAAATAATGAGAACTTTGGATGAGAAGAAAGTAGAAGAAGTTGTTGGATACTTCAATGACTATATCTCTAATATGTCGTGGGATGAGTGGTGTAGTACTTCATCTTCCGATTGGGAAGGAATGTGTGTTGGGGCAATTCTTGAATTAGACCTCACTTACTGTACTGATGAAGTCTACGACATCTTCGATGAGTGGTATGAGGGAATAGATGAAACTTATTTTGAGGGAGGAAACTAATATGATACTTACTGAAAGAGAACTTACTTTGATTATCGAAGAACTCGAAGTCAATGAAGAAATCTACGAACAGATGATTCGAGAGGAGAGGGATAAAGGAAACGAACCTTATCCTCGACACATCGAAGTACTAAACCTTCTGAACAAGTTAAGGAGTGTTCGAGGTTAAATAAAAATAATTTCAGAATTCGTCGATTTCAGATTTACATTTATAAAAGAATGTGGTATAATATAAATGTAAATAAGTTAAGGAGAAAATAAATATGAAAAACATTATCTTTACCCCCGTTGAATCTTCAAACATTATCTCTGTTGGTTACGACGAAACGACTTCGAGTCTGTATGTCAACTATCAGTCCGGTACCTACAAGTACGATGGAGTTGATAAATCCGTTTATGAAAGTTTTCTGACTTCGACTTCGAAGGGTAGATTCATGAACGAGAATATTAAAGGTCAGTATAATTATTCAAGAGTCTAAAACAAAAAGAGGATGAGATTTCGGTCTTGTCCTCTTTTCGTCATTTTAGGATTTACAAATTGAATTAAATATGATATAATAATATTGTAAATAAGTTAAGGAGATTCGGTCATGAGTTTTGAAAAATATTTTTGGGACTGTAGAGTTCAATCTTATTGTAAGAAAGTTTTTACTAATATAAAGTTTTCTAACAGAAAGTTTGTTAATCGATGTCGAAAAGTTAATTGGGACCGAATGGAAGAAGTTTCCAAATTAGACTACTTTGATATTAAAGTTTATTTGAGTGAACATCACGACTTACTCGAAAAACTTTGGGAACTTGAGTTTAATGAAAGTATACATTCTTAAGGGGGAAAGTAAAATGATTACATTAAGAGACTGTGATATTGTGGTTTGTGACTACAGTTCCTACGGAAGACCGATAGTTTATTATGTTGTTATCGGAGACAAGATGATTAGTTTCGACGGTGATGTTAACTGTGGTTCGAGACCTCGTGGTTATCACACTGTTGAATCCGAACTTCCAATGGATTGTGTTAGAGTCTACAGACCGAAACACATTTCTAATACCTTCAACGGAAACTTCGGAGACGACAGACTCTACGACTGTATCTATTCAAAGGATCATCCAAGTCTGGTTAAGACTACTCAGATGGATACTTCGTTCGACAACAGACCGTACAACTAATATGAGAGGGAGTTGACTGGAAACAGTTGACTCTTTTCTTTTTCCTCGAAACCGGATCAATTCCGGATGGGGGTAACTCGAGTCCGACACTAAAAGTTTAGTACCCAACTCGAGTTCGGATCTGGATCGGATCATGTTCCCCCGACGGATCCGGATGACGATCCGATGACGACCTCACACTAAACTTTTAGTGGACTACTCATGATCCTGTTTCCGGATCCATCCCGATCATGTTTCGGAGACGGTTCCGAAAAGATCCGTAGAACCGTCAACGATTTAGTGTAGTCTACTAAACTTCGAGGAGAGGGATGGATCATGATCCGGAATCAACGAAAAAGAATTTCTGGTTTCGTCGATATTGATTTTACTTTCGAGAGGGAATATGTTATAATTAATACAGAAAAGAAACGTTAAAACTATTAAAAAAGAAAAATGAATATCGTATAATATAATACGAGTAAAGCAAAAGGAGAACATAACTATGCAGAAAACAGTAAGAGAAATCATCGACATGATCAACGCGGGAAAGCTTCAGTACAATCAGTCCACCCAGAGAAAGTTCGTTTATGCAGACATGGATGCGCAGCTCGACTGTGGAAAGACTACAAAGTCAGGTAGCTTGATCCACTCTATTCTCGAATATGGAGTACAGCTTCCTGCAGTTTACTTTTGGCATAATACAGAAACCGGACATCTGAATATCCATGATGGTAAACAGAGACTTCTTTCTCTCTATTACTTCATCAACCCTACACCTACCATTAACTTTACTACTATCAGAAATGGTAAGGCTATGAATTTCGCAGCCCTTTCTTCGGTGGATCAGGATACTCTTCTCGACTATACTTTCGACATCGTAGAGCGTTCCGGCACCAGTGAGGAAGAAGAGAAAAGCTTTTATCTTATTAATACTAACTCTGTTAACCTCACCCCTTATGAGTGTCTGTCCGGTATGCTTCACGGAACCTTCCTTACTCAGTTTGAAAACTTTGTAGAGCACTCTGCTAAGACTATGGATCAGATTAAACCTATTGGTCGCGGTGAGCAGGCTTACAAACTTCTTCTCACTATGTTTGACCTCTGCGATTCTAAGAAGGCAGCAAGTAACGATAAGTCTATGCTTCTTCTTTGTGATCGTATCCGTCCTTTGAGAGGTAACTGGTTTGACCCTAAGTCTTTCAGCTTCGATGAGATTCTTCAGGTATTCAATGAGTTCTCGAGAGCGACTAAGGTTAAGGAAGATCGTGCTCTCGCTGTTGCAGCTTATATAGTAAGAAAGAACTACGAAGCCGACGACATCATCAACCTCTACAGAAAGAGTGTGAAAGGTATTAACGACATTGGCTCTTGGGACATCGATACTCATAAGACTTTCATCGACTATTTTGTGGAGAATGGCTATGCAGCTTCCCTTGATCCTAAACGTAACTTTGAGAAGGATGTAAAGGATCAGCTCTACGCTCGTAGTAACTGCTGCGCACATATTGATGATTCTGGAGTACACTGTACCGAGACTAACTACTCTAAGCTTGAGGTAGATCACATTACTCCTTGGTCAAAGGGTGGAAGAACTATTCTCGGAAACGCACAGCTTCTTTGCAAGCATCACAATACTAGTAAGGGCAATAGAGCCTAAGGAGGTACAACATGGAAAAGCAGGATAAGGTACTTACTAAGATTAAGAATTCTCTTAAGCATGGAAATGAGGGCCAGCTTGGAACTAAGAAGAATGATGAATGCTATACCAGCATGCAGGATATTCTTAATGAGCTTTCTCAGTGGGCAGCTCTGGATAAGTTTAAGGGTAAGAATATTATCTGTCCCTGTGATTGGGATATTGTAGGCTCAGAGAATATCTACAGCATTACTATTACTTACAAAGAAGAAGGAGTAGAAGTAATTGGCAATGGTGCTTACAAGACTGTTGAGTCCGTACAGTATGACCTTTGGTCCGACGACGATACTCCGGTGATTACTAGAATCACACTCAAGGAAGGTGAGATCGAAGACTTCCTCCGGGATAAGCTTACTTGTAACTTTGTAAGAACTCTTACTCAGAATGCCAGACGTTGGGGAATTAAGTCTATTACTGCAAGTGGCTACAACCCTGCAACTGGTAAGGGTATTAAGTTTCAGGATGTGGATTATTCTAAGTATGATGTCTGCATCACGAATCCTCCCTTCTCACTTTATAGCGAGTTTATGACTACGGTGGTAGGTAAGATTGATTACATTCTTTTGGCACCTTTCCTTAAAAGAAACAATCCTTGCTATGGACAGTACCTGATGCTTAAACAGACTCATCTCGGTTTTGGAGTGCATTTACCTTTGACCTTTGCGAACCCTACTAAAGAGAATAATTACTCTGGCGAAAAGTCGGTAGCCTGCGATTGGATTACTTCTTATCCGGAGGCACAGGAAGAGCGTAATGCAAAGCACTTTAAGTCCGGCATTAAATATGATATTTACTGCGATGAGTATGTAGAGATGATCGGTATGACTATGAAAGATAATACTCATCCGATTAGAGTAAGCACTTCTACGTATCCTGAAGATTATGACGGTTGGATGTTTGCATCTATTTCGGTACTTGATAATCTTGACATGGAAACCTATGAATGGTATGGTACACATCTTCATGGGTACTTCAATAAACATCCTGAGAAGAGTCCGTTCAATCATAAGACGTCTGACTACATGCATTATGCCGCCGACGGCAAGACAGGTTTTTCAGGTGTTGTGTTCAGAAAGAAACCTAAGGTAGGGAATTAATATGACTAAACAAGAAGCAATTACTTATATTACTTCCCTGCCGGAACATGTGAGAGTACATGTGGTAGTACAAGAAACCGGTTCCCTTAAAGCCGCCGAGGTAATGTCTATGTTGAATATTAGTAGACCGACTCTATGTCATTATGTCAAGAGGGGTTTGATTACAATAGATTCGAATTACACCGGAAAACAATATCGATATAATAAAGATTCCGTACTTGCCCTATTAAAGAAATAAGTTTTTCGTCAATACCACATTTACTTTTAGGGGTAGATGTGGTATAATATTTATAGAATAAAGAAACGAGGTACACGATACAATGAAGATATTAAATGTTGAACATAAATATTCTATAGGAGACAAGGTAAAGTTTAAGGATAAGTTTAAGAATCCTACCTGTGGTCTTGTGGGACGAGAGGGAACTACAGTGACTATCGCAGGAATTGCAAAATCTTATAATAACAAACCTCATTACTATCTTAATAATGAAGAGGGAGTTGTGTACCCTGAAAATCTTTTTGTAGGAAAGGTAGATTAACTAATATGAAAAAGTATTATTTGATAAGAACAGCGGACAACGAATGGAACTCAAGTTATAAGAAGATATGTGATACTCTCGAGGAGGCAAAAAAGGAAGTACCTAACTTTGCAGATTGGTACTGTTCGGCCGGTACTTGTTCGATTCATGAGGTTGATGAGAACTTTAATACCTACAAAGTCTATGAGTTCAGAAACGGTTATCCGGCCGGAATAAAAGTATGGAGAGAGGAGACTTAATATGTACACCTTAAGAAAGATTCCTGACGAAGACATGAACTACTACTTTGAGGAGTACATGGATGTTGACAAATCTAAAATCATCATCTGTGGTAACAGACACTTCCGAGAAATCGGAGATGAGAAACTTCTGTCTATTGTCGAAGGAAAGTACTATGACGAAGAAACCGAATACGAATATGAAACTCTCGACGAACTCAAGAAGGTTACAGGTAAGGTTTGGGAAACTCATACTATGAGAGGATACTGTCAGGGAGACTGGAACACTCTCTACTATGTGGTCGGGGAAGTTGACGAGGACGAAATCGAACTTATCGAAAACTTCTATATGGGTAAGGTTACTGAATTCGAAATCGATGAGGACGGAGAGACTTACCACGACTATGTTCCCGACGATATAGTATGGGAAGGAAAGAAATCTATCTGTGGCTACTTCGGAATCAAGGAAGAAGAAACTACTATCTACGAAGACGACGGTTACGAGAAGGTTTACAGATATAAAGAGATAGTATAAACTTGAAAGGGAGAGGGTTGTTAGAAATCTTCTCCCTTAAACTTTTCCAAAATGTGTTAGATTGAAAACACTAACACTGTATAATAATATAGATAGGAGGATTCTAAATATGTTTACTTTGGAACTTACAGAAGAAGAACTTGAATACATTTACACCAGATGTCTGAGGAAAGCGACGAG